>OJKW01002056.1_pt1 | contig 10425 bp, 10 predicted proteins | sample 1596591 | NCBI WGS metagenome assembly OJKW01 (sample SAMEA4350166, study PRJEB24818) | metagenome | biome: human; feature: gut; material: faeces | place: Denmark | collected 2013-09
TTTCTGATGAGGTTATTTCCGTACTGGTGGAGTACATTTTCGCAAACAAGGATGCTTTCTACCTGCTTATCAGCCAGTCTGCCGGAAGTGCCTACGAAAGCTTTGTGGATCAGCTTATTGAGGAAGAAGAAAAACAGACTTATGCCTTTCAGCAGAAGATGATTCGCCAGGGCTATTCGTGCCGTCCCTTGACGCTGGACGAAATACATATTCTATTTTCTGCACAGTATTATGCGTTCTTCGAGATTGTGCGTCATAAGCTGGAAAAGGACGAAGCACTTGACAGAATACATCTCATTGCAGATTTTTTCGGTAGTGCATGGAAATTGTATTTTGCGTAAGGAGGTGTTTTTTTGCCCGTTGGTTAGCCTACTCTAACTCATTCTTGTGAATCCTACAGACCTATTTTTTGAAAGGAGTTTTTTTATGAATACTACGACTGAAAAGAAAAGATTTACCACGCGGGACGTGATGGTAATTGCAGCCATGATGGTCCTAACATTTGCAGTATATGGAGCGGTTGGTGCTCTGACACTTCCGTTTCCATTCCTGTACCTTTACTGCGCTGCCGGCATTCAGGAATTTTTCTGCGCGACATTTTACCTCGTTGTTGCCAATCGGCTGAACAAACACGGGATTTTGATGGTATGGAGTGCCGTGTTTGGCATCATCAGTGCATTGGGCGGCTATGTATTCCTGCTTCCTTATTTTCTGCTGGTAGGTGTAATCTGCGAGCTTGTGATGCTGGGCAAGGACAGCTATCGGAAGCCTTTGCGCAACGCCATCGGGTGGTCTTGTTATGGCCTCGGCATGATTATCGGAAACACTGTTCCGATCTGGGCTGCTTGGGAAAGTTATGTGGCAAAGGCATCCACGGAAGGCTTTTCTCAGGAAGTCTTTGATATGCAACTCAATATGCTCTCCAGCCCGTGGCACATGATTGGAGCCTGTGCGATCACGGTAGCTCTTGCCCTGCTTGGCTGCCTCTTTGGACAGCGTATTTTGAGACGCCATTTCCAGAAAGCAGGAATTGTAAAGTGATGGAAGCCGTAATTAACAACACAAAACTGATCCGCCGCGTCAACATTTTTGCGCTTTTGATATTGGCTGTTTGTGTCTGTGCCGTGGCTTTTCTCTGCAAAAACATGTGGCTGCATATTGCCTGCACCGCCGCACTGTTTCTTGTGATGACAATATTCGGGTATTGGGGAAAGGGACTGAAATTCTTAGTAGCTTTCCTCATTAGCTACGGATGGCTTACATTCAATGTGCGCCATGGTATCAATATTCCTTCCCCCATGCTTTTTACTTTCCTGATCGAACTGATCCCCGTCTTTATGGCGGTCTATCTTGTTTCACAGGCTCCATCGGGCAAGCTGACTGCTGCCCTCCGGCAACTGCCGCTTCCGTCCTCCGTAAGGCTGACGGTGATTGTCATACTGCGTTTTGTTCCAACGGTGGCTTCGGAGTTTTCTGATGTGCTGGATGCCATGAAGACGCGCGGACTTCTGCTCTCTCCGCTTCAAGTGGTTTTACATCCGCTTAACACCTTTGAATATGTGGTCGTACCGATGGTGTTTCGCTCCTTGAAAATTGCAGACGAGTTGGCGGCATCCAGCGTTGTTCGCGGGATTGAGAGTCCCTACAAGAAGGAAGGCTACTACTTAAACAAGATGGCTGTAAGCGATGGCGTCATGATTGCGCTGTTTATTTCAACAGCGGCCATGTGTGTCTTGGTGTGAGGTGAGAAATTGAATCCAGCGATTGAAATTAAAAATCTCAGTTTCTCCTACGGAGACACGGAGAATCAGTTGAAGCATATCAATCTCAGCGTAGAAAAGGGGGAGGTCATCGTATTGACGGGCCCCTCCGGCAGCGGAAAGAGTACTTTGACCCGCGTGATAAATGGACTGATCCCCTATTTCTTCACGGGAGAGCTCAGCGGCGAAGTATGGCTATTCGGGAAGAACATGGCGGAGATTCCCTCATGGGAACGAGGCAAGTATGTCGGGAATGTATTTCAGGACCCGCGTAGCCAGTTCTTTGCCAATGAGGTAGCAGGCGAAATTGCCTTTGGCTGCGAAAACTACGGTGTCCCTCATGACGAGATCGTGAAAAGAGTTCAGGACGCAGCGGAGGCATTGAGCATTACGGACCTTTTAGAACAGAAGGTTCGATACCTCTCTTATGGTATGCGGCAGCGGGTAGCAATCGCCTCTGCGGAGGCGATTGACCCGGATATCTATGTGATGGACGAACCCTCTGCCAATCTGGATATGGGCGCTACGGAGGATTTTGCAGCGTTTGTTTGTCTTTTGAAAAAGCAAGGAAAGACGATTCTGATTGCAGAGCATCGGCTTTATTATCTGCGTGATATAGCAGATCGGATCGTCTATTTGAATAAGGGTGAAATCGTCAGCGTGATGACGCCGCAGGAAATGAATATTCTGCCCCATGCGCAGGTTTTCGAGTGGGGGCTTCGCAGTATGGAACTCTTGAACTTGCCATTCCCTGCTAATAGTGGTAAGGAAACTGAACAGAAGCCTTTGTTAAGCGTTGAGAGACTACACAAGCGGTTCGGCTTGCATGAAGTGTTGAAGGACGTTTCGTTTTCCTGCTCACCGGGAGAAATCGTTGCGATTGTAGGCCCCAATGCTGCCGGAAAGAGCACATTGGGGAAACTGCTGTCAGGGCTTCTGAAGGAGGACGGCGGTACGATCCGCTTTGCGGAAAAGCCATTGAAAAAGAGCAGACGGCGCGAAATGATTTGGTATATCATGCAGGATTTGGACAGTCAGTTATTTGGAGAAAGTCTGACCGATGAACTTTTGACAGGCAAAAAAGTAACGCCCGCATTGAAGCTGCGGGCGGACGAGTTACTGACGCTCTTGAATTTGGCAGAGTTTGCAGACCGGCATCCGGCAACCCTGTCAGGAGGACAAAAACAGCGTCTTGCTTTGGCTGTCGCTCTGTTGAACGAAGCGCCGGTCATCGTTCTGGATGAGCCTACCAGTGGCTTGGATGGTCGCAATATGCGATCTGTCAGCAAGCAGCTTCGTGCGCTTGCAGAAAAGGGGCATATTATTCTTATGATTACTCACGACTTGGAATGTGCCCTTGCCACTTGCAGCCGTGCGCTTGTGATCCGAGACTGCACGTTGGCGGATGATTTTCAAATTGATAACGCAGAGCGGCTTATGGCCGCCATGCGGGAATAACAGGAGGAGCCATGGAAAAGGAAAGAAAATCCAGCGCCGCTTATTTAATGCAGTTGGCTGGAAAATATAAACTACATCTGCTTGTATCTGCCCTGTTCGGAATTGCCAGCGCATTATGCTCGTTTGTCCCGTATGTCATGGTGTATCGAAGCATCTTGGTTTTGCTGGATGGTGAAGGAAATGCTTTGCGCTATGGCTTGATTGCCGCAGCAGCGATTGCAGGAAATTTTCTCTGCTCCATTGTTTCAGGAACATTTTCTCACATTGGAGCCTTTAACACGCTATACAACGTGCGCACGCAGATCAGCAGGCACATTGCAAAAGTGAATTTGGGATTCTTCACCGACCATGCTTCGGGTGAGATCAAAAAAGTCATCATTGAAGATGTGGAACGGATTGAGAGATTTTTGGCTCATCAGATTCCGGACGTGACCTCTGCAATATGCGCGCCTGTGATCGTATTCATTTACCTGCTCACGATCAATGTCCCCATGGCTTTGTGCTTGCTGGTGCCTGTGGTGCTGGGGCTTATTATTCAAGGTGTGGCAATGGCGATTACCGGGAAACAGATGCCGACCTATCATCGCCTGCTGGAAAAGCTGAACACGGCGATCATGCAGTTCATCAACGGGATGCCCGTAATGAAAGCCTACAATATGACCGCTGAGAGCTATCGGGACTATGCAGACACGGTAGAGGAATACAATGCGTTCTGGAAACGCTGCACCAAAAGTCAGGGATATACCTACGGCCTGTTTGTGGCATTGGTTGAAAGCGGAATCCTTTTTGCCCTGCCGCTGGGCGGCCTGCTCTACTTCCGGGGAGCATTGCCCATGCAGGATTATTTGTATTTTATGGTCATGAGTATGGTGTTTCTCTCCGGTCTGCTCAATCTGATGAATTTTGCCATGATGTTCAGTCAGATCATGAGCGGCGTGGGGCGAATCCAAACCATTATGGATCTGCCCTGCACAACAGAGGGAATACAGACCTTAGACCGCGCACAGCCTTATGGTGTGAACTTTGAGGACGTTACTTTCCGATATGACAAGATCGACGTGCTGAAAAACATCACGCTGTCTCTGCCAGCGGGCAGCCTGACCGCCTTTGTCGGGGCTTCCGGGGCTGGAAAAACCACCGCTGCACAGCTTATCCCTAAGTTTTGGGAGGTCGCGGAGGGCAGCATCTGCATCGGCGGAAAGAACATTTTAGAATTGAAAAATGATAATCTGATGGACTTGGTGTCCTTTGTATTTCAAGAAACCTTTACGCTACATGACAGTATTTATGAAAATATCGCCATTGGAAACAAAGAAGCTACGCCCCAGCAAGTAGAGGCCGCGGCCAAAGCTGCGCAGATTCACGATTTTATTATGAGCCTTCCGAATGGCTACAAAACTAAATTGGGCGAGGACGGCGTAAAGCTGTCGGGCGGAGAAAAGCAGAGGGTGGCTGTTGCAAGGGCGCTTGTTCATTCGCCTGATGTGATACTTGCGGATGAGCCTTGCGGAAATCTGGACAGCCGTAACAGTGAAAGCATAATGGAACTGCTGCGTGGGCTTGTTGATGAAGATACTCTTGTGGTGATGGTCACTCACAGCAAGACAGACGCACGGCTGTGTGACAGAATAATTACGCTCAGTGACGGTATGGTGGTAAGCGATGAAATTATACGATGAAATAAGGCTTGCTGTGAGAGAAGGAAAAAAGTGTCTGCCTTATCTTATTATTACCGCACTTATGTTTGCGATAGTTTCTGCGGTTGCGTCCTGTCTGTTTCTGACAGCAGTGAATTTACGGCGGGATTATTACGATTATCTTGATAAACAGACGCAGGGAGGACACGAATTCATTGTAACCTGCGGGTATACTGCCGGTGTTAAGGACAAGCTGTCGGAGTGCGGCTTTGATAAAGCTGTACATCTGTCGTCGGCGGATTATGATGCCGGTATATATGTGTCTGACAGCGGAAAGAAAATCGGGCTTCTGCAAAATCTTCCGCTGTACTTCATTGATGAGCTGCTTAGCGAGTCCTCAGGCTTCGACTGTGAAATGATCGACGGAGAGGATATAAAACCGTGTTTCGATACTCCGGAATCTGACAGTATGTGGATAGATGAATATATAGCCCTTTCGGAATCGCTTGCCGTCGGTGATAAGTTGAGTGTTAAAAGTAAAGAAAAAACGATAAAGGAATACACGATAGCAGGAATATACAGCGGAGAGAACACAGTTTTTGCGTATCCCGTTATCGTTCCGTTTAATTCATATTACGACAGTGCGGTTGCAAATAACCGACAGATTGACAGCGTTTTTTCATGCACGATAAACAGCATGCACCAATATGACAAAACGGTCACGGCGGCAAGGCAAAACGGGTTTGATATAGATACAAGTGCGTTTGAAATGGGTATAACCGCTATTAACTATGCGTACATACTTTTTATCGGGCTGGCTGTTTTGTTTGCAGGGATAGCTTTCTTTTCTGTTTTAAATACATTTTCGGTAACAATAGCGAAACGCTCGCATATAATGACAAATTTCATACTGTTGGGGGCGAAAAAAAACAACGTATACGCAATATATTTTATCCCTTATTTTTCATCACTGCTGCTCGGCGCTGCAATCGGATTTTTGCTGATGCACCTGCTGTTTTCCTATGTTTCATCCCTGACAAAAAGCCTGCTTTGTTTTGAGGTGGCTTTGGAAACAGCAAGCGGCATTGTGGGCATATCGGCATTCGCTCTCTTGTTTATAGCCGTACTTGCGGTTATGCTTTATTGCAAATTCCGCACGCTGAGCGGAATAAACCTCTCTGATACGGTAAGAGAATATGACAGATAACAGAAAGGCGTAAGATGAAAATAACCGATATATTAAAGCTGGCAATGAAGAATCTGACCGGACACAAGCGTATTATGCTGAGGGTGGCTGTAAGCGTTTTGACTGTTGTGCTGCTGTGTTGCTCTGCGGCTGTTTTTGTGTCGGCAGTTACCGATGAATTATCGGATATACAGTACAAGCATATAGATCAGGCGTGTGCAACGGTGTCTGCATATTCCGATACCGCAAAGCAGGCAGAGGATACTGCGGACGATATTATATCGAAAATAACCGCCGTGTCAGAAGTAATCTCCTGCAACGTCGGTTATCGATACGATATATATACGACAAGCAAATATCTGAATTCCATATCACAGTCAAATTACAGTGAAGACCATCTGGTGAAGGATATAACGCTTATCTGCGGTGACGATATGAAAAAAACTGCGTCTGTGGATATGATGCGGCAGAGCAAGTATATTCTTGCGGTAGATATGCGGTATGATGTGATTTCGGAGAATCAACGTATCAGCTTTGAACACAACTATCCCGACAAACAGATATTTTTGTACGGCAGAAACATAAGCAGTGATGACGAGGTCGTTATTTCGGAAGATTTTCTGTCCGAACTGGGATTTACCCGTGAGGAAATGGAAAGGCTGACAGGCAATCGTGTTTCACTGAAACGTACCGACAACGGTGAAATATATCTTGACGGGTTTACCGTTTGCGGAATAGCAAGCAGTGAGGCTGCCGCAAGCGTGTTCGAACAAAGCTCGATGATGATTACAAAAAGCGCCGCCGAAAAAACAAAACTCTGCTACAGCGATGCCACAGTAAATCTGTATTATGACAGCTTTCAGAAAGCGCTTGAAGCGTGTGAGCAAGCCGAAAAAAACGGTATTCACGCAACTGCCGGACTCAATCTTATGATATATTCAAGAATAGACAGAGTAAGTGCCTTTATCGAAAAGATTCTGATTGTTATATTGCCGCTTATATGTGTTTCAATGTTGCTGTCGGCGGCATCCGCACTTTTGCTGTATTACTCGGACACCGCACAGAGAATAGCTGTGATGAGAGCGCTCGGAGCCACAAAAACGGATGTGTACGGAATAACTCTTGCGGAAACGGTTCTTGCTGTTTTTGTTTCGGGTATAGTCGGATTTCTGCTGTCGGTCGGTGTAAATGCCGTGTATAACATATGGCTTGAAAGCTATTTTGATTTATCTGTGCAGATTATAAGCACTGTTCAGCTTATCGCAGGTGCGGTATCCTGTATGTTTATGTTTGCTTGTGTACTTACAGCGTCTTTTGTAACAACGATAAAAATCTCATCTGCATCTATAGACCGTATGCTGAAAGGCGAGCGTTGACGCCCTCACGCCTGCATAGCTCCCTTCAGCATCTGCCTGTCACGAGGCCGCTTTCTTATGCGGAAAATAATATCCGACACGATAAATGAAACTATAAGCCCTGCAAGCAGTATCACCACTGCAAGCAACGCTGCAACAGGCAGACTGTCGGAAAGCTCGGTCGGCAGAAACTTAAATCCCTTCACCATAAAATGATCCCCGAAAAAGCCTGATATCAGGTTGAATATCGAGTATCCGCAGAAGACCATCCACATGAGGAAATAAGCCGATGAAAGCGGCAGACTGATGCCGATTATTATTGCCGATACAAGTAAAAAGTCGGGCAGTGCGGCATGATTTACAACGGCGGTAACGATAACAGCCGGTATCAGAGTCACAACATCAAACAACAGTATGAACACCTGCACCGCCCTCGTCCTCAGACACTTGTAAAGCCCACTTGTACGGATATAAACGCTCGCATAAACGTCCGAATACATCGACGATAATCCGAAAGACAAAAAGACCAACCAGTACGGCAACATCATCAGATAAGACTGATAGTCATAGTCGCCTCTTGCAACAGGCTCAACGCCCATTGCTGCTGTTCCGATCGCAACGATCAGAGCGGTGACGATAAGCCACACAATATTGTAGGCAGTAAGCCTGAAAACACGCTTTATAACGAATCTAAGCGATAAAAGAAAATTCTTCATATCTTCATATACCTCCTCAGAACTGCCAGTTTTCCTTGATATAGCGGCAGGCAGATACTGTTGAAACAGCCGTTCCGACCGCCCCGACCACAGTTAATATAATGCTCGCAGTAAGTGTGGCACTGTAGCTTATATGGCTCGTCGCCGTTGCTGTTGCTGACAGAATAAACATAGCAACAAGCAACGTTATCATAAGAAGAACACTTCTTGCGTTAGCGGTTTTTGTAGATACGAGCGGACGTATCAGAATGCCGGACAGAAGCGATGCGCCGAGTGAAAACAGCACCATAGGCGGCAGATCTTTAAGCTCAAGGTCACCGCCTGCAAGCGTGAAAATTCCGAGTACGAGCGATACTGCCACCGCAGTAACAGACGAGATTATAACAGAGCCTGCAAGCGACTTGCCGAACTTTTCTCCGCCGTGCTTTATCGTCCTTGCGTATTTACTGCCGTCAACCTTATAGTAAAGGTTTATGGCATTGCCGTTTATTAATAGCGCACCTGCAAAGCCGATAACACAGCACACTGTGTTAAGGGCGGAATATGCAATATCGTCATTTTCCTCTGCGGCCGCTGTGCTGTCATCTGTGTTTTCTCTGTCGCTTTTTCCTGCGGCAGAGCCGACTAAGAAGCCTATAACATAAATTGCCGCAACCATAACAATCATAATGAGGGAAACCTTGAACAGCGTGTTTGCGTTGAATAAGCGTACCGATTTCATCATACTTATGCCTCCTTTTTAAGAGCAAGGCGTTTTTCTTCCGCAATCTTCATAAGGTCAATGCTGAGCTGGCTTAATGTAGGACGTTCCGTAACAGCACCCAGTGCTTCTAATTTCACCTTGTTTTCGGCTAAAGAAAGACCTGTCGCTGTGGACGATGAATGGGAAGAACAAAGCAGAAGCGGCGATATTTTGTCAAGGCTTTCAGGCTCGGCACTGAGGGCAATATACTTGTCCTTCAGGTCCTCTGTGAAGCCCTGCTCGACTACCTTGCCGTTATCCATAAATATTACATAGTCTGCGGCATTTTCCATATCGGCTATGTTGTGGGTCGAGAAGATTATACTCCTTTCGCCGTTACCGCTGTCTATATAGTCACGGAAGCGGTCGCACAGCCTGTCACGCATAAGCGGATCGAGCGATGAGCCGGGCTCGTCAAGCACCAGCAGATCGGTATCTCTTGCAAAGGCCGACGCTAAGAACACTCTCATCTTCATACCGTCCGACATACTTGATAAAGGCTTTTTGCTGTTTTTCTCATCGGTAACGCCAAGCTCACCGAGAAGTGAATAAAACCTGTCCTTGCTGAATTTATCGAACGCAAGGCTCATGGAAAGTGCAATATCCCTCACCTTCCAGTTAGCCGGGAACATCGCCTGTGATGCACAGTAGCCGATGCGCTCCTTTACATTACCTTTGTCGGCATTGTCGGTTTCTCCGAAATATGTCACCGTGCCGTCTGTCTTTGCGGTGATTCCGCAGATTATATCCATAAGTGTTGTTTTTCCTGCGCCGTTAGCACCTATAAGCGCCGTTGCGAAGCCTTTCGGAAATGAAAGGTCAACAGGACCCAGCGAAAAATCTTTATATTTTCTGGTAAGATTACTTACCTTGATTACCTCTTCCATATTATCTCCTTTTAGATGAATCATTCAATACTGCCGAGTGTTTTCAGCACCTCGCATACCTCGTCAACGGATAGCCCTGCAAGCCTTGCACAGTCGAGTGCGTCCTGCAGATGCTGTTCAAGAAGTCGTATATACTGCTCCTTTATCATACCCGTGTCCTGAGCGTTGACTATATAGCCCTTGCCCTGAACGGCGCTGACAAGCCCCTCCGAGCAAAGTTCCTCGTAGGCTTTCATAGTGGTTATTACGCTGATTTTAAGTTCTTTCGCAAGTCCTCTTATCGAGGGAAGATATTCCCCGGCAGAAATCGTGCCGTTCATAATACGTTCCTTGAAATCGGCTGAAATCTGCTTGTATATCGGAATATCGGAATTAAGAAGAATTTTCATAGCTCCTCCTTTCAGATTCGTTAGCTCACGTCACATAACAGGCAATTAAACTGTTTATGTGTTATATATACAGCATATACTGACAAGGGCGATTTGTCAATAGGGAAAATGAAAAAAGTCGGGGAATTTCTTCTAGATTGTCGATAAACCTCTTGATTATTTAAAAATGGGGTCGCAGGGGCGTAGCCCCCGACAGGGTCTAGGGGCGGTAGCCCCAGTAATATAGCCCCTTTCCCGGGGAAAGGGGTTTGGGGATAGGGATTGAGAACAAGCACTTTTCTTGAAAAAACATACT
>OJKW01002063.1_pt1 | contig 10402 bp, 10 predicted proteins | sample 1596591 | NCBI WGS metagenome assembly OJKW01 (sample SAMEA4350166, study PRJEB24818) | metagenome | biome: human; feature: gut; material: faeces | place: Denmark | collected 2013-09
CCCGCAGGCTTTTCCTTGGTGGTCAGTACAAGCTGGCGGCGGTAAAATCCGTCGCTTCGGTCATATAGCGCTTGCAGATCGCCGTTGGAGAACGCCAGCAGGCGGGCAAACATCCAGCCTTGATAGCTCTGCTTGCCCTTGCGTTCCAGATCAATCTTACCTTGGGCGGTCACGATGGACTTGACATAGTTGGTCTGTCGCAGTGCTTCCATCCGCATATCATCATCCACGCACAGCAGAATGTGTTCCAGGTCGGCGCGGGCAAAGCGGTTTTCAGAAATTTTGCCGATGCTGCCATCCTGCATGTTGCTGCCAAAAAGCGCACCCAGCACGGCACCGATCTGCGATTTCCCTTCGCCGCCGTTTCCTTTAATCACCATCATGCGCTGCCCCTTGTTGCTGGGAATCAGGCTATAACCGATGAACTCCTGCAAAGTGGGAATATCCTCCGTGTAAAGAAGTCCATCCAGAAAGGAAAGCCACCGAACGGGAGCCGGTGCGTCAGGGCGGTATGCCACCGGCAGTCTGCTCCGTACAATGGTCGGTCTGCCCTCGGTGAAACTGCCGTCCAGCTTCAAAGTGCCGTTTGCCAGATGGACTCTATCTGCTTCCGGTGTAAAGTCCTCTACATGAGCTGCTAGCTTCATCACTTCCAGAATGTTGGTGATCTTTCGAGGGATATTGTTCACAGCGCAGCATTTCAGTTTCTCATAGATTTCGCCCCGGAGCGGCAGATCGTCGGTCACCCTGCCGTCCGGCGTGAAGAAAGCACCGTTGGCAAAGATGATTTTCCGGCTGTTCAGAAATTCATCACAGAACAGTGCCTCGTTAATATTCGTGCCATCAAACCATATGGGCGCGTCTAAATTAGCCGATTTCCGTTTCGTCACGGGCATCCACCTCCTTTGCCGTCCGTTTCAGGCGTTCTTCCAGCCGGTCGATCATGCCGTCCTTTTGAAGCATATCCACGGTTTTCACGCGAACCTCCAACTCCGCAAAGATTAAAATATCTGTCAGATCCTCGATATAATCGAGCATCTGGCAGGCTTCCACAAAGTGGTCATCAAGAGTATCCTCCGGCGTTTTGGGTGCGTACTGCACCTTCCAATGCTCCAAAAGATGCAGATAATCGCACAATATCCGCTGACAATGCAGCGTCTCATTCTGGAACGTCTTTGCCAGCGGATATTTTGTTTTCCGCAGCGCTGCCGCAGCCGGAGGCTTGTCCGGGTCGATCCCAAAGTCATCCGCCAGCTTTTTCGCTGCGTCATAGCTGCTCAGGTTGAACAGCTTTGCCACAAGGTCGATCACGTCGCCAGTTGCCCCACAGCCAAAGCAGTAAAAGTAATCCTCGTTCAGCTTCATGCTGGGTGTACGGTCATTGTGGAAGGGACAGCAGACCATGCTGCCACGTTTTACTTCCAATCCATAGTATTCGGCAGCCTCTTTCACGGAAACTGCCATCTTGACTTGTGTAAATAAATCCATACCTGTTTCCTCCTGTAAAATAATTGAACTTCGCCGTTCTGCCCGATGCCGTTCCTGCCCGAGTCCTTACCCCGGCGTTGGCTCTTCCTTGGTACGCGGAATGCGGTACTTCTCCGGAAAGCATATCCTCATCGGACGGTCATGAAATTTTCAAGGTTCTGCGTGGTTTACGTCTAAATTTTAGTAAGAAAACAGGCTCTTTCCCGTATATCCGAGAGGTAGGAAAAGTGGGGTAGAAGTTGAAATTTTCCACGCTTTGAGACACAAAACGGAAAGACATGATATAATACAGAAAAATGAAAAAGGAGGCTGCTGTATGCAAGTCAAGCTGACAATCGGAGAGAGATTGAAAGATTTACGAGTAGAACGAAAGCTGACCTTGGAGCAGCTTGCCGCCGAAGTGGGCATCTCGAAATCCGCACTTGGCAAATATGAATCAGATAACGGCAAGGACATCAGCCCGTACAGCATTCTGCTGCTGGCTGACTATTACGGTGTTTCCTGCGACTATCTGATGGGGCGGACGGAAACAAAAAATCACCCAAACACAGCTCTGCATGAGCTGCATTTGAGTGATGCTTCGATTGATGTATTAAGAACAGGCAAGTTCAACCACCGGCTGCTGTCGGAGCTGATCTGCCACAAGGATTTCCAGCGGTTCATGCTGGACGCTGAGATTTACGTTGACCGGATCGCGGATATGCGGGTCAACGATATGAATGCCGTGCTGGAAGCTGTCCGGCAGATGGCATTGATGAAAAATGGCGGCGAAGAAAATGACCTGCATCTGCGGACATTAGAAGTGGCGCAGATTCGGGAAGATGAATATTTCGGAAGCCTGATTGCGGATGATCTGAAAGGTATCCTTCGTGACATTCGGAGTGAACACCGCCCCGACACCATGACGGCGGATGAAATTTCCCTTGCAGCAACTATGCAGGATCAGTTACAGGATGCGATGAACTTTGAGGGAAGCTCCGAGGAAAAGAAAGCGAAAGCATTGCTTTCCACATTGGGGATTGATTACGATGCCATCACAATGGAACAATTTGTCAACTTGATCGAAGTACTAAAGCTGTCCAAGCACCTGAAAACTCCCATCAGCCAGCGTGGGAAAACGACCATGACCCACGGCAAGGGAAAGCGGAAGAAACGCTGAAACAAAGGCATCGCTGTGGTGGGACGAAGGCTTTTATATACCTCTGCTTCCTTTTCCGGACAGGCGGATTTTGTTTCTCAAAAATCCTGCATTTGTGCCGCAACTCACGTCACAAAACCCGCCTGTCCTACTGCCGCGAAAAAGCGTTTGCCGCCACACTCTGCCCCATTGCTGAGTACGCCGTCAACCCCTTTCCCGCGTCAGCCGGAAGCAAAGGTATAACACACTAGACTTTCCTGCGGAAAATCGTGTGCCAACAGGGATGCTCGCACCCCTATTGGAAACCCAGCGTCAAAGGGATGTTCCCTTTGAAATCCCTCATTTTCTTCGCAGGCGCATATGCAAACTGCAAAAGCAACAGCTTGAAAATAAAAAAACGCTGCAATCTTCGCCATATAATTGGACGAAAATTGCAGCGTTTTATCACACTCAATGTAAATAAAAAGTGGGCAGCCATTTCAACGGCATTGATATAAGATATCCAATCAGCACGAACATCACCATTACGGAGAGATAATCGATCAGAAAGATGAGCACCGGCTCGGTATAATCGTAGAATACGAAGTGGCTTCTAAGCAGCAGATATAAACTAACACCTCTGTGTCGGAAAGCGAACGTGCCATACGCTGCCCAGAACCAGCCGATCAGTCGCAGGCTCCACGTCCGCAAAGGCGAGGGCTGCAAGTGCTTGCGCGCCATCGCCAGCATCATGCTCCAGTGAAACCCCAGATGCAGGCTCATACAGATGAAGCCCCAGTAAGCACAGAGGATATGCACCTGCTGTGCAAGCTCATAGCCACCGTGCTTGGGAAGAAACGCAAACACATGGCGGGACAGCACAATGCCGCTGATCATGGAGCCGACCATGCACAGGAAAATCAGCCCTGCCAGTGCCGTCTGCACGATGCGCAGGGGCGTGTAGCGCCCCCGCGGCACAGCTTGAATCCATCGGCGGTTCAAAACATGGTGTGCCACGAACAGAGCGAACATTCCCATACCGATCCACTCGTGGGCTGCCTCGCCCACAAGACCGTAGGCCATCAAAAGCAGCAGCGCGACGGTCATTGCGGCATCGACTGCGATTTTTATTTTGAGAATCGGTTTCATGTTCTCATCCTTTGCTGTGAGAGATCACCCAGTTCAAATTGTCTGGGTCATCAAAGACCACATTAGCTCCACCGTGGTAGTTATAAATGCCCTTTTCGTTGAAGAAGGCATTATTGGGCGTTTCAATACGAAGAACCTGGTCGATGTCGGCATCGCTCCAACCGGCGTTTTCATAGGCTTCGTGGAGATTTTCGTAGGCCGAGCGGGCCTTGGCGCTGCCGTAATACTCGTCACCGTCGGCCATGTAGATATAAATCGCCACGCTATTCTCCGCAATGGGTGCATAGCTGCCATCCCACTGAGAAGCGCCGTGGAGATAGGCGGCGTACAGGTCGGGCCGCATGGCTACCGCACGGGACATGGTCTCGCCGCCTGCGGAATACCCGGCGGCATAGACCCGGCTGGTATCCACGGCAAAACGATTGATAAAGTATTCCGTTAGTTCAATGGCCTGCCGGGCGGATTTTTCACCCCAGTCAGTGAGCTGTGCAGAAACCACGACCATCTCGGTGTCCAGCCTTGTCCATGCGGTAAAGCCACTCCAATTCAGATTGCTGCCGGAAGAATCTTCACCGAACCACATCATGTTATAGCCTGGCATAACGACCATCATCGGAAACTTGCGGCTGCCATCGTAACTGTCTGGCAAATAATAGCTGTAATGGATGTCACCGTCCGCGCCGGAGAAGATTTGCTCTGCAAACAGGCCAGTCTGAACCGGCTCCGATGTGACAGCCGATGCTGTGCTTTCCAACGGTTCTTCCGTCAGTTCGGCACTCGGTGCAGGCGTTGTCTCCGGCTGGGTCGGCACTGCTGTACCGGCTCCGCACCCCGCGAGAGTCAGTATCAACACAAGAGTCACCGAAAGCGAAAAAAATCGATTCACTTCTGCTCGTCCACCGGCGGAACCATTTCCGCGTACTTTTTGAGCATTTCCGGGGTGCTGGTGTAGTAGCGCACATTCTTGTTAAGGGCGGTGATCTGCGCCATTTCGTCATCGGTCAAGGCAAAATCAAAGAGGTCAAAGTTAGACTTGATATGGTCGGGATTCTTGGAGCCGGGGATGACGATGTTGCCGCTCTGAATGTGCCAGCGGAGAATGATTTGGGGCGCGGACTTGCCGTACTTCTTGCCAAGCTGAGTAAACAGCGGTTCCTGAAGCAGCGCCTTGTCGCCATGACCCAGCGGATACCACGCCTGCGGCACGATGCCGTTCTCCTTCAGGAAGGCCTTCAGCTCCGGCTCCTGATGGTAGGGGTGCAGCTCTGTCTGCAAGACAGCGGGCTTTACTTCGCAGATAGAGAGGATTTCCTCGATCTGTTCTTTGTTGAAGTTGGACAGGCCAATGGCACGCACCTTGCCCTCCTTGTACGCCTTCTCCATCTGACGGTAGCCCGCCACATAATTACCCGCGGGCTGGTGGATCAGCAGCAGGTCGATGTAGGGGGTATCCAGCCGGGCAAGGGTTTTGTCCACCGCATCGGGCTGCTCATAGAAGCTGGGCCACAGCTTGCTTTCCAAGAAAATCTCCTCCCGCTGCAAGCCGGACTTCTTCATGGCGCGGCCAACTGCCTTTTCGTTCACATAGGCGTTGGCGGTGTCAATCAGGCGGTAGCCGTTCTGCAAGGCGCTGACGCAGGAGACCTCTGCCTCGTCCGGGGTCAAAAGAAATGTGCCAATACCGGCCATCGGCATTTTTACGCCGTTATTGAGAGTTGTGTATTCCATAAAAGATTCCTCCTTAAATGTTCTTTGCAAGTTTCGTGGCTTCGTTTTTATTGGTCGCCATGCCGCCGTAGGTCATGCCGTAGAGCGCGGCGAAGCGCTTCATGGTGTACTCGCCCGCCTCCAGCATCCATTTTTCAGGGGCAGCGCCCTGAAATACAAAGTACAGCCTGCGGCCGGACAGCGAACCGTTTTCCACCTTACCATAGAACCGGTCCAGCACATTGCGGACGCTGCCGCAGATATTGTGCCAGTAGACAGGAGAGCCGATGACGATGGTATCCGCCTGCTTCATGGCGTTGATAACAGCATCCAGTCCGTCACCGGGAAGGTTCTGGCCGTAAGCGCCGATGGTGTAGTCAGTCAGATTCAGGGTTTCATATTCTTTGCCTTTCAGCAGCTCCGCTGCCAGCGCGGCGGTGTTGCCGTTCTTGTTGGGACTGCCGTTGATAAATAAAATGCTCATAGCAATGCTCCTTTACACATTCTTTCCCATTTCATAGGCCTGCTTCATAGCGAGGGTATTTTTCACCTTGCCCGGCTCATAGACGCCACTGCCGATGATAACACCCTTTTCTACTGCACTCTCCACGCAGTCGGCATAGCCTCGGAAGCAAGCCAGCGTGGTGTCAGCGGACGAATGGGCTTCGTCTGCCATCGTGACGATGTAGTAAAACTCCTTGTTCTTGACCTCCAGCCAGCGGGCAACCGTGCGGTCAATGACCGCTTTGAGTTGGGCGTCGATGGAGTAGAAATAGACCGGACTGGCCAGCACCAGCACATCGGAATCGATCATCTTTTGCAGGACTTCGGCCATGTCATCCTTGTGAACGCAGGCTCCGCCGTGGTCACGGCAGTAGTAGCAGGCGGAACAGGGGTGGATCTTCTTGCTTGCCACACGGATCTTTTCCACCTCGTTACCCGCTTCCTGTGCGCCCCGTGCGAATTCGTCACACAGAATGTCCGAGTTGCCGCCTTTGCGGGGACTTCCGGACAGGATCAAAACTTTCTTGCTCATGGTAACCTGTCTCCTCATTTCAGTTTTCGATATTCTTCTTCACTCACCGGTTCACACCACTGACTGCGGCAGTTTTCGCCGGGCACTTCCACAGCCAGATGGGAAAACCAGCTGTCCGGCGCAGCGCCGTGCCAGTGCTTTACACCGGGCATAATGTTGACCACATCGCCGGGGTGCAGCTCCTGCGGCTCTTTGCCCCATTCCTGATAGTAACCGCGCCCGGCCACGCAGATAAGGATCTGTCCGCCGCCTTTGTCCGCCTCGTGGATGTGCCAGTTGTTACGGCAGCCGGGTTCAAAGGTCACATTGAAGATTTTGACCTGCTCCGTGGAGACCGGCGCAAGATAGCTCTGCCCGCTGAAATACTGTGCGAAACCGTCATTGGGCGCTCCGATGGGAAATACCATACTGTTTTGATGACGCTGCTTTTCGTCGGTGCCTTCCTCGTCTGCCCAGATATCCTTTGCCATGCGGAATGCTGCCCATGCCTTCGGCCAACCCGCATAAAATGCGGCGTGTGTCAGGATCTCCGCAATTTCGCTGCGGGTGATCCCATTTTCCTTTGCCATTGCCAGATGATGACCGAAGGAAGTATCCGTCAGCCCCTGCGCCATCAGCGCTGTCACGGTGATGAGGGAACGGTCGCGCGCGGAAAGCTCGCTTTCCCGGCTCCAAACCTCACCGAAAAGAACATCATCATTGAGCTGTGCGAACTTCGGCGCAAATTCACCAAGCACATCTCTGCCTGCTGTAATTTTTCTCATAAAGCAACACCCCTTATCTGTGAAAGTTTGTGAAAATCAGTGGTTCCTTCTGAGGCAAGCCGATCTGCTCCTTACCCAACTGAAAGGACTTCATCATAAACGCCATGTTGCGCCCCAGTGTCCGCATGGTCTGCAAGCCCTCAGCATCCTGCGCTACTTCCTCGGCAGATCCGCCGTAGACCATGTTCCAATACTGGCTGGATGCTACCGGCATCCCGGTCATGGTGAAATACTTGTTCAACACATCGAAGGTGGCGGTGTTGCCGCCCCGGCGGCAGGTGACTACCGCCGCCCCCACCTTCATGGTCTTGTCGATGCCGAGGGTGCTGAAAAACAGCCGGTCCATGAAGGAGATGGCTCCGCCTGCGGGGGAGGCAAAGTATACCGGGCAGCCGATGACAAAGGCATCTGCCTCTGCCAGCTTTGGCGCGACTTCATTGACCACATCGTCAAACACGCATTTGCCTGTCTGGGCACATTTGCGGCAGGCAATACAACCGCGAATGTCCTTGTTGCCCACATGGAGCATCTCCACTTCGATGCCCTCGGCCTCCAGGGTGTTTTTCAGTTCGGTCAGGGCGGTATATGTGCAGCCCCTTGGATGGGGACTACCGTTTACTAACAGTGCTTTCACCAAAATCACTCCTTATGCAAAAATTGTTTCCAGCCATGCGGCGTAGTCCTTAACCCAACCACCATCGGAGCCGAAGCCGTGAGGCCAGCCGTTCAGCACGATGCGCCCGGTGGAAATGCCCATTCCGGAGATTACATCATATTGCTGCTGGAACTGACGATAGAAGGGATCCTCGGTGCCGTAGACATAGAAGGTCGGCGGCAAATCGCCCTCGGTCAACCAGCTTGCATCCATATTTCCCACGCTGAGGCGGCCATAGAAGGAATAGATCATGCCTGCGGCGGAGGCATAGGCGAGAACGGCGTCCAGCTCGTCCGGCACATAGGTGCTGTCCAGCGCCGTGCCGGTCACATCTTCGTCATAGTGCATCAGAAATTCACCGGCCTGAATGCCGCCCGCCGAAAAGCCCATGACGGCAATGTCATCTGGGTCAATGCCATAGATCTCCGCATTTTTGCGGACAAAACGGACGGCTCTCGCCACATCCAACGCACCTTCCTCCTGCGTATAAGGAGACAGGCGGTAATCTACGATGAAGGTCTGAAAGCCCAGCTCTCGCAGTGCTGCGGCGGTGGGCAGCGAATCGGTGTAGTTGCCCCGGAACTGATAAGCGCCGCCCGCCATCAGCACCACCGCGCCTTTTGGCTTCACGCCCTCCCGGACGGGGATAGCGGTGACATAGGGGCGGAAGTCCCAATCATCGAAATATCCGGTCATGTCCTGCGTAAACTTTGTCCTGGCGGGGACATTGCCCTCCTCCCAGAGATAGAGCACTTGAATGTTTGCAGGGTCTGCTGCCGTGTTCAGCACGGTGTTATTACCTGCCGGTTCCGGCATCTTTTGCAGCATGGCTGTGCGGGAATAATCGGAAATCTTGCCGCTGCCGAAGTTGTATGCATCAGGAAAATCGCCCGGCGTGGCTACGGTGTCCGTCGAAGATCCGTCGCGCAGATCATCGATGGGGATGGTGGAAGCAGAACTGTTTTCGTTTGGTTTCGTTATCATAGCATCCTCAATAGCCGCAACGCCGTTTTCCAGCTCACTGCCGGGAGTCCCGACGGACTCCCGGCCACAGGCGGTCAGCGACACGACCATGAGAACTGCAAGCATTGCGGCGAAAACTCTGTTCCTACGCATTACAGACCCAGTACATTGACCCAGGACTGCACATCATCACTGGAAACGCCGGAGGAGAACCGCTGGCCTTCCTGCCACTCACCGGTACCGGCCATGTCGGCCAGCAAACTGCCACTCTGACCTATGCCGGAGGAGGAAGAAGTGGCAAAGGGGATGACGGTCTTGCCGGTGAAATCATTGTTTTTTACAAAGGTGTCCACGGGCCACGCTGCGATACCCCACCAGATGGGATAACCGATGAACACGGTATCATAGGAATCCCAATCGGGAACTTCAGTGGTGGTCAGGGGCACATCCCGCAGGGACTCGTCGTCATGCTCCCGGCTGACGCGGCTGTCGGGGTTCGTCCAATCCAGATCATCGCTGGTGTAGACTTCGGTGGGAACAATCTCAAAGAGGTCGGCACCGGCGGCCTCTGCAATATCCTTGGCCACCCGCTCGGTGTTACCGGAAGCGGAGTAGTAGACCACCAGTGTCTTGCCGGTCTCGGGCTGGGTCTCCGGCTCGGATTCTGCGGGAGCGGTCGAGGAGCTTTCAGACGGTTCCGTGGCGGGCTGTTCGGTCGGCGCAGAGGTTTCGGGCTGCGTGATGGAAGAAATAGGCTGGTTTGTAGAGCTGCATGCGGCAAGGCTAAGTGCAAGCACAGCGCTCAGCAAAATTACGGTCAGTTTTTTCATGTCAAAATCATCCTTTCAAATTATTTGCATTCGCAAAGAATGCCATATATTTCATCATGGCTCAGCTTTTTGCAGCAGCCAGCGGTGACGTTGGTAGAATCAGCGATGGCACGGAAGTTGGTGTCGGCAGGAATGCCCAGCTCTGCAAAGGTGGTGGGCAGGCCAATTTCCTTGATGAACGCAGCCAGTGCGTCGATACCGGCAAGAGCGGTTTCCTCGTCGCTGCTCTTGGGTGCGATGCCCCACACATTCTGTGCAAACCGTGCAAACCGCGCTGCGCCGGACTTGTAAATGTGGCGGTACAGGATGGGGTGAATCACCGCCAGACCCGCGCCGTGGTTGCAGTTGGTATAAGCGCCCAGCTGGTGCTCGATCATGTGGCACTGGAAGTCAGTTACTTTGCCGATCTTCAAAATGCCGTTTTCCGCCATGGCGGACGCCCACGCCAGCTCGCTTCTGGCGTCGTAATTTTCAGGGTCGGTCAGCAGAACACGGATGTTGCGGATGACGCTGCGCATGACGGCTTCGCTGATGTCATCGGAAAGATTGTTTTCATCCGGCTTGCCGAAGTAGGTTTCCATGGCGTGACTCAGGGTATCAAAGGCACCGGAGATAACCTGCTTCATGGGAACGGACAGGGTATAGCTGGGGTCGAGGAACGCAAAATCCGCCTGTGCGCCCCAGAGTGCACCC
>OJKW01002073.1_pt1 | contig 10369 bp, 14 predicted proteins | sample 1596591 | NCBI WGS metagenome assembly OJKW01 (sample SAMEA4350166, study PRJEB24818) | metagenome | biome: human; feature: gut; material: faeces | place: Denmark | collected 2013-09
CCTTAATGTATATAATAACTAAAAATACCTTAAAAGTCAAGGTATTTTAAAAATAAAAATTCAAACGCCGTCGTTTTTATGGCAAGCGTTTGATTTTTTGTTTTTATAGGAACAAAAGAAATTACGGTCTATATATAATATATAACTTTAGTTCGAGTCCGTGTGGTAAGTCAGCAATAAATTCTCATATAAAAAATGGAACTTAATTTCAAGAAATATATGCTTCCTCGGTTCAAGTCCTTTTAGTCGAACATTCTATAGGGTTTTATGCCTTAAAATTATCTTTTGAAATTTGCTCCTAAAACAGCGAAAAACCCTCGATTTCTCGAGGGTTTTGGGCTTTTGTGCTTTATAGTCGCACAGGTCTGTGACTGCGCGACGAAATCGCACAATGCGTTTCATCCCTTAAAACAAGCACTTTTCGGCTCATTGCATATATCTATTCGTCTCTCATATTTGTCGGGACGAAATAGCACAATCACAGATCCCTTGCGCTATTATGATTATAGCATATTTCGGAAAGCCATACAAGCTCTTTGTATGTAAAAATCCGACAGTTCATCTGCCGACTTTCTTATTATATAGTTTCTGTCGCTTCTGTTCCGAATTTTGTTATTACCGTGATTGTTCCGTCTTTATAAACCTTTATACACTCCACAACCCGACGAATTACGATGTCATCATAATCAGCAAAGGAAGTGTCATGGCAATCCAACCAATCGCAAAGCCGCTTGATCTCGGCATTAGCCTCGTCGCACTTTTCAAGCTTTGACTTTGCAGTTTCAAGTTGAACACGCAGGGCTTTAATTTCATCGGCAGCACTTTGGATACACTCCAGATACTGGTTTTTATCACCGCCTGTGTTGCTGTAACTCACCATGTATTCTTCCATTTCCTTTGTTGCTTCTTTAATGCGCTTTTCAATGGCTCCCAAATCAAGGTTGGTTTCATCTCCGGTAACTGCATAAGCAAGGTTTGCCTTACAGGGCATCAGGTCGATACCCTCGCTGCAATGAATGATACTATATTCATCATCAAACGGTTTGTTGTCGATTACCTTACTCATTAAGGTTGCAAGGGAAATATCCAACTCGTCCGGTCTTTTGATTCCGAGACTGATGGAAAGCGAGTCTCGCCTGCCGGCTCGGTCGGTGCTTCTGCCTACGGCAGAGGTGTCCACCGGACACCCGCACCCCTGCGGATCGGCGTCAATAAGCAAAACCTTTTTGCCTTGCATTCTAAGCCCGATGCCGAGGTTCAATGCGGTTGTTGATTTGCCCGTTCCTCCTTTTTGATTTTCTATTGCAATTACCTTGCAGTTCACTTTGTAACCTCCTTGTTCTTTTTTACCGATGTTTAACTCGGTTATGTATTCGTCTGTAAGGAGGAAAAATAGGCATAAAAAAAGACCGTAAAATCTTTATATGTAATAAAGAAACTGCGGTCTGAATATATGTCGTGAGTTCGAATCCCTGTGGAGGAGCAGGGTAAGCCGCTCGTAAAGGGAGCGCAAAACCTGATCGTCAAGCGAGCCGGTAGCCTCCTTGCGGTAACGCGCAATAAACGGTATGGTATTGCCGTCGTCTATAAGCTTTACGGTATTTTCAACCTAAAACGGTTTTAAGGAAAATTCTTCCGTAAGCGTTTTTATAATATTCATTTTATCACCTTGCCTAAGTTTACCATAAAGCGAGATTATGAGCAATAAAAAAATGGCTTTTGCCGCGGTTTACGCGGTAAAAGCCGTTTCTTATAGTTTGATTATTCTTCTGTAAATGCGTCTTTACTTAAACCACATATCGGACATACCCAATCTTCAGGAACATCTTCCCATGATGTTCCGGGTGCGATGCCGTTATCAGGATCACCGACAACAGGGTCATAAACATATCCGCAGGGACATTCGTATTTTTTCATAGTAAAAAACCTCTTTTATTTTTGATTACTTGCTCATTATCTTAGATATTGTATCCATAATTTTGTCATGGCAACCACCGCATCCGGTCGAACATTTTGTGATCCTTTGAACATCTTCAAAAGCTTTTTCCACATCCTCAAATTTTACTTCACGGTGAAGTGCATTTTCAACATCTGCATAGGTTACTTTTTTACAATTACATATTGTATAGTTTTCCATCATATATTACCCTGTACATTAACCGAAATATCTCTTTAAAAGACCCTCAAAAGCTCTGCCGTGGCGGGCTTCATCTCTTGCCATTTCATGAACGGTATCATGGATAGCGTCAAGATTAAGTTCCTTAGCAAGCTTCGCAAGTTCAAACTTGCCCTTTGTAGCGCCGTTTTCGGCGTCTGCACGCATTTCAAGGTTTTTCTTGGTGCTGTCGGTTACGACCTCGCCCAAAAGCTCCGCAAACTTAGCGGCATGTTCGGCCTCTTCAAAAGCTGCTTTTTCCCAGTACATACCGATTTCGGGATAGCCCTCTCTATGAGCTACTCTTGCCATTGCAAGATACATACCCACTTCCGTACATTCGCCGTTGAAGTTTTCACGAAGACCGTCGATTATTCTCTGATCGGCACCCTTGGCTATACCCACAACATGCTCGGCAGCCCATGTTTTTTCCGCAGACTGTTCAGCGAATTTAGATGCCGGAGCGTGGCATATAGGACATTCCTCCGGCGCAGATTCGCCTTCATAAACATAACCGCAAACAAGACATACAAATTTTTTCATTTTTAATTCCTCCGTAAATTGATTTTAATCAGCTCTGCATTTACTGCACACACCGTACACGATATATACCGTTGTTTCGCTTGAGAAGTCGTTTTCCTTTGCCGTTTCCGACAGAATATCCTGCTTTAACGGAGCGTCATAAATTTTCCCGCAGCGTTTGCAATGCAGATGCGCGTGCGGAGCGCTGTTTCCGTCAAAGTGTTCATATCCGTCGCCGACAGATAAGGAAAGTATAACGCCTTCTTCGCTTAGAGCCGCAAGGTTACGGTAGACCGTTCCGAGACTTATATTCGGAATAACCTTGCGTACCTCGTTATAAACGGCAGATGCCGTGGGGTGTGTATCGGTTGAATGCAAAACCTGTAAAATTGTTTCACGCTGCCGTGAATAATTTTTCATTGAATCTCCCAAATCAATAATGATTACTATTTTATTATACACGTAAATTTGATTTTGTCAAGAACTTTTTTTCAAAAACCTTGACATTATCCACCGAGACCTTAAGTATGCCCTCCTTTTCGCCTCTGTTCACGGCAAGTATTCTGTGGTCGGGTATTTTGGAGAGCGGTTCGCTGTAATCCTTATACATTTCGTAAACGCCGATATCCTCCGTGATTGCCTTGACGGTAAGCATACCGTGCGCAAGGCAAACAAATCTCATACGTTTGCGTATGTCGGCGTCGTCGAAAATTTTTTCGGCAATTATATCCATAGCTCCCGTAAGCGCTTCTTCTGCTGTTTCAACCCCTTTTTCGGGGTTTATATATTCTGCCGCAAGCATCATAGGAGGTTTGCAGTCGGGCGCCTGTCTGTAAATTTCCTCCGCTAACGGCTCAAGACCTTTTTCTTTTGCGGTTTTTCTTGTAGGGACGGTATAAATCGTCAAGCTCGGTCAGAGTTTTCGCTCCGTCTATCGCGGCGGAAAGCTCATCGGTTAAAGCATCCTGTTCGTCTATGGTGGTTTTGATTTTTTGGCGTGTTTCCTCCATATTGCGCAGATAGTTAAGCTGCGGAAATGAAAAAAGGGACTTTAAATCCGGAAAATTTCATATCCCCAGTTCAAGTCCCTTTGGTCGAACATATTATTGAATTTTGTGCCATAAAACTGCTTTTTGATTTTTGCCCCATAAACGCAAGAAAACCCTTGAAATATCAAGGGTTTTCAGGCTTTGTGCTTTTTAGTCGCACAATTATGGCCCGCCCGAAGGGATTCGAACCCCCGTTCTTCAGAATCGGAATCTGCTGCGTTATCCAGCTGCGCCACAGGCGGATATAAGGGGACGGATAACCGTCCCTCAATTTTATTTTTCAAAGCCGTTGGGGTTATTTTTCTGCCAACGCCAGGTGTCCTCGCACATTTCCTCAATGCCGTATTTAGCAGTCCAGCCAAGCACCTTTTTCGCCTTATCGGCATTCGCATAAACCTCGTCGGGATCGCCGGGGCGGCGCGGATCTATAACATACGGTACATCCACACCCGTAGCCTTTACAAATGCGTCACGCAGCTGCAAAACGCTTGTGCCGTTGCCGGTGCCGAGGTTAAACGGCTCGCAGCCGGTGTTTTTAAGCACCCATTCGATTGCCTTGACATGGCCGAGCGCCAGATCCACAACATGGATATAATCACGCACGCCTGTGCCATCAATCGTTTTATAATCATTTCCGAAAACATGAAGCTTATCAAGCTTACCGACTGCAACCTGCGAAATATAAGGCATGAGATTGTTCGGAATTCCTTTAGGATCCTCGCCGATAAGTCCGCTCTTATGAGCACCGATAGGATTGAAGTAACGCAGAAGCGCCACGCACCAGTCCTTATCGGCCGCGTAAATGTCGGTAAGAATATGCTCGATAAAGAGCTTTGTTCTGCCGTAGGGGTTAATGGCGCCGAGAGGCATTCCCTCCACAAGCGGCATTTCGGTTGCAACACCGTAAACCGTGGCAGAGGAAGAAAATACGATCTTCTTAACGCCGAACTCGTTCATGGTTTCAAGCAAAACCAAGGTGTTTATAAGGTTATTATCGTAATACATAATCGGCTCACGCACTGATTCACCGACCGCCTTAAGACCGGCAAAATGGATAACCGCCTCAATGCTGTTCTCGGTAAAAATTTTACGGAGGGCCTCCCTGTTGCGAACATCTTCCTTATAGAATTTTACTTTTTTACCTGTTATTTTTTCAACGCGATCAAGAGATTCGCTGCTGCTGTTATCAAGATTATCAACAACGACAACATCATATCCGGAGTTGAGCATTTCAACGCAGGTATGACTGCCGATAAAACCCGCTCCGCCTGTTATAAGAATGGACATAAAAGGTCAACCTCCAAGTCAATATTTGCCTCAATTAATAATAATGCAAAAGAACCGTTTTGTCAAGTATTTTTCTGATGCCTTCCGCACAAAAACCCCCTTAAAAAGGGGGTTAGAGCATTAATCTCAGCTGCAGGAACAGCAACCGCCGTGACACTCTGCGCAATCGGGCAGTCCCTCGGGCTTTTCAAGCTCGGGGTGGCGGTTGTAATAATCAAACAGCGCCGCCTTTACTGCCTCCTCTGCCAAAACAGAGCAGTGAATTTTATGCGCCGGCAGACCGTCCAAAGCCTCTACAACCGCCTTGTTTGAGAGCTTTAACGCCTCTGTTACGGGCTTGCCCTTTATCATTTCGGTTGCCATTGAGCTGGTAGCAATAGCCGAGCCGCAGCCGAATGTATTGAATTTAACGTCGGTAATAATGCCGTCGTCAATTTTCAAATACATTTTCATTATATCGCCGCATTTCGCGTTGCCCACCTCGCCCACCGCGTCGGCATTTTCAATTGTGCCGAGATTGCGCGGGTTTCTGAAATGATCCATTACCTTTTCACTGTATAACATATTGCTTCTTCCCTTCTTGTAAATCCTTCCAGACAGGCGACATTGAACGCAAATATTCAACCACCTGCGGAACCTCCTTTATAATATGCTCCGCTTCCGCCTCGGTATTGTATTCCGAAAGCGAAATTCTGAGCGACCCGTGCGCTACCTCGTGCGGCAGCCCCAGCGCCAGCAAAACATGGCTCGGGTCAAGCGAACCCGATGTGCAGGCAGAGCCTGACGAGGCGGAAATACCCCTGTCGTCAAGCAGCAGCAAGAGTGATTCGCCCTCTATTCCCTCAAAGCACATATTAAGCGTGCCCGCAAGCCCTCTGTTTATATCGCCGTTTATTTTTGAATGAGGAATTTTTGACAGCCCCTCGGCTATTTTATCACGCAGCGCTTTTACATATTCAAAGTTTTTATCAAGATTCTCGGTTGCGTATTTCAGTGCCGCCGCCATACCCACTATTGCGGGAACATTCTCTGTTCCTGCGCGTTTGCCGCGCTCCTGCGCGCCGCCCTCAATAAGAGTATACAACTTAATACCCTTTTTGGCGTAAAGCACGCCGGCACCTTTCGGTCCGTGGAATTTATGCGCAGAAAGTGAAAGCATATCAATATTCTGCTCTTTAACGTCTAATTTAATATGCCCCGCCGCCTGAACTGCGTCGGTGTGGAAAAGCACGCCATTTTTATGACATACCTCGCCTATTTCGCGAATAGGCTGAACAGTGCCTATTTCGTTGTTTGCAAACATTATGGTAACAAGCGCCGTATCTTCCCTTATTGCGTTTTCAAGCTCATCAACGCGCACAAAGCCGTCCGAATGAACGGGTAATAAAGTCACCTCAAAGCCCTGCTTTTCGAGCTTTTCAAGCGTGTGCAAAACGGCGTGATGCTCAAAAGCCGAGGATATTATGTGCTTTTTACCCTTTGCCGCGCCCAAATACGCGCCTGTGAGTATAGCCTGATTATCAGCCTCACTCCCGCCCGAGGTAAATGTAATTTCTTTCATATCGCAATTAAGGCATTTTGCAACCGTCTCGCGTGCGGAATACAAAGCCTCCTGCGATAACTGACCTAACGTATAAAGGCTTGACGGGTTGCCGTAAAGCTCCTTAAAATACGGAGCCATAGCGTCAAAAGCCGTATCGCTTATTCTGGTTGTTGCGGCATTATCCACGTAAACTTTCATTTATCGCTCACTTCCCTTTTTCTTTGTGACTTTATTCTAACATATAATTCCTATAAAGTCAATAGGAATTTAAAAAACAATAATTTATAATTCGGAATTAATAAGGTTACAGCCTGTTGTTATCTTCATAATCGGTAGTAGCAGGCTATTTTTAATAGTCTTATTGTAAAATCTCTGTTTTTGCTGAAATATCGTTTTCTATTCCGCATTCCGAATTCCGCATTAAATATGTTATTCTTTTGAAATCAGGTCGGAAAGCGATACGCTGTCAAGATAATCATATATAAGCTTATCAAGCTTTTGCCATACGGGCAGTGACGGGCAAAGCCCCGAGCGCTTGCACTCCTCACCCTTTGTAAGGCAGGCGCAGTTTACGGGAACAAGCCCGCCCTCGGTCACCTCTAATATCTCGCGGGCGGTGTATTCCTCGGGCTTACGGTTCAGCCTATAGCCGCCGCTTTTGCCGCGCTGACTTTCAATAAGCCCCGCGCGCGAGAGAGCCGACACAATAGCCTCTAAATATTTAAGTGAAATTTCCTGCCGCTTTGCTATATCGGACAGCGGAACAGTCTCGCCGATATGCTCGGCAAGGTCCGCCATAACCCGCATAGCGTAGCGCCCTTTTGTTGAAATCATCATAATGCGTTTACCTTACGGGGTATAAATTTCCCCGTTTTCAAGCCTTTTCCAAAGAAATTTGCCGTTTTCAAGCGTCATATATCCATGCGGGCTTTGCTCTTTGGGTATAGAAACAGAGCCGGGGTTTAAATATCTGAAAGTACCCATATCCTTGTCCGCCGGAATATGCGTATGCCCGTTTAAAAGTATATCTCCCTTACATAACGGCGGCGGATTATCGCAGTTAAACTTATGCCCGTGCGTTGCGTAAATTACGCGGTCGCCAAGCGGAAGAATTGCATAATCGGCAAGAATCGGGAAATTCAAAACCATTTGGTCTACCTCTGTATCGCAATTGCCGCGAACGCAGAAAAGCTTTTCCTTTAAGGGGTTCAGCATTGCAATAACCTCTTTCGGCGCGTAATCGCGCGGCAGGTCGTTGCGCGGGCCGTGGTAAAGAATATCCCCGAGCAGGAAAAGCCTGTCGGCTTTTTCCCGCTCTAAGGCTTCAAGCAGCATCCGGCAATAATACGCCGAGCCGTGAATATCAGATGCAATAAGTATTTTCATAAAATCACCCCGTTATAAGGAAATACGCTATAACCAGCGCGCCGAGCGCTATACGGTAATAACCGAACAGCGAAAAATCGTGGCGGCGAACATAGCTTATAAGGAATTTTATTGCGATAACCGACACAATAAACGAGGTGAGCGTTCCCACAGCCAAAACAGCGAGCTCCATGCCTGTAAACGTAAAGCCGAATTTCAAAAGCTTTATAAGGCTTGCGCCGAACATAACGGGAACTGCCAAAAAGAAGCTGAACTCAGCCCCTGTAACGCGCGAAACGCCGAGAATTATAGCACCCAAAATGGTGGAGCCGCTGCGCGAGGTTCCCGGAATTAAGGAAAGCGCCTGAAAGCAGCCTATTAAAATCGCTGTTTTATAGGAAAGCTCGGGTATGCTGTTTACTTTCGGTTTGCGGCTTTTGTTTATTTTTTCTATTACGATAAATAAAACACCGTAAGCTATAAGCGCAGCGGAAACCACCTGCCAATTGTGGAAGTGAGCCTCAAAATAATTATCGAGCGGAATACCTACGATTGCCGCCGGCAGCATTGCCGCAATTACCTTGAACCACATATCCATAACGTCCTTCTTAATTAAGCCGTTACCCTTTGTTATGTAGTTATAGCCCTTAGATTTATCGGCGGTGAAAGGCCACATTTTGTTCCAGAAAATAACCACCACGGCGAGTATTGCGCCGAGCTGAATAACAACGTTGAACATCTCCATAAATTCATCCGTCATTCCGAGCTTTATAAACTCGTCGGCAATAATAAGATGTCCCGTGCTGCTTATCGGTAGCCACTCGGTAATACCCTCAATAATTCCTAAAACAATCGACTTAATAATATCCATAATTCCCCCAAGACACACCGGTTATGCGGTCAGTTCACTTGCCTGCAAGCTCCTTATATAGCCTGATATACGCATTTGCGGAAACGCCCCAGCTGTTATCGCACCGCATACCTCTTTTGCGCAGAATATCCCATCCCGCCTTATCATCATAGCCTGCAAGTGCGCGCCAGACCGTGTTTTCCATATCGTGCGCGTTATAGTTTTTAAAGGTAAAGCCGTTGCCATCACCGTCGCCGCTGTCAGACACGGTATCGTTAAGCCCGCCTGTTTCACGCACAATCGGCACCGTGCCGTAGCGCAGAGCCACCATTTGCGCAAGTCCGCACGGCTCTGTTTGGCTGGGCATTAGGAACATATCCGCTCCCGCATATATTTTATGCGCAAGCTGCGGGTTAAAGCCCAATTTCAGCGCGACTTTATCGGGGTGATTTTGCGCGGCGTTATGGAAAAATGTTTCAAATTCCCACTCGCCGGAGCCTAAAATGACGAATTTTAAATCCGCCTTTAAAAGCTCCTCAAAAACGCATTTCACAAGGTCAAGCCCTTTGTGCTTTACAAGGCGCGTTACAATGCCTATAACGGGCGCGTCGGTTTCGGGCAAGCGCATTTCCTTTTAAAGAGTTTTCTTAGTATAAGCTGTATTTTTTAAATCGTCAACAGAATAATTTTTATAAATCAAATTATCCGTCTCGGGGTTGTAAACATCATAGTCTATTCCGTTTACAATGCCCGTAAGCTTATAGGTAAACTGCTTTAAAATATTATCAAGACCGTTTGAATAGTAAGGCTCTAATATCTCGCGCGCATAGGTGGGAGATACGGTGGTAACCTTATCGGCGCACTGTATAGCGCCCTTCATAAGATTAACGCAGCCGTCGTACTCAACAAGGCTTTCCGATTCATACGGCAGCCCTAAAACGTCGCCCGTAAGCTCGTGACCGTACTTGCCCTGGTACTGTATGTTGTGAATTGTGAAAACGGTTTTTATATTGCGGTATATATCGTTATCGCGGTATATCGTATCAAGGTATACGGGCACCATAGCCGTCTGCCAGTCGTTGCAGTGTATAATATCGGGTGTAAAGCCTATGTGAGGTATAATATCAAGCACCGCGCGCGAGAAGAACGCAAAGCGCTCGGCATCGTCGTAATGCCCGTAAAGCCCGTCGCGCTTGAAATAATACTGATTATCTATAAAATAATAAATAACGCCGTCCATATGGGCTTCAAATATTCCGCAATACTGCCGCCGCCATGCAACCGAAACGGTTATACTGCAAATAAAATTCATTTTTTCGCGCAGCTCATCGGGAATACAGCTGTAAAGCGGCATAACTATCCGGCAGCCCACAAGCCTTTTTCTGAGCGCCTTGGGCAGTGCGCCCGCAACATCGGCAAGACCGCCTGACATTGCAAATGGATAAGCCTCGCTCGAAGCAAATAATACTTTCATTTCTTTCTCCTATCCGCCGTTTAAAGCACTTGATTTTTCTTTATAAAGAAGCTCTTGGCGGCAGTACCCTTAAGCACCATTCCCGCCCCTACCGGTGCGTTTTTATCGGAGAGAACATTCACAT
>OJKW01002077.1_pt1 | contig 10341 bp, 8 predicted proteins | sample 1596591 | NCBI WGS metagenome assembly OJKW01 (sample SAMEA4350166, study PRJEB24818) | metagenome | biome: human; feature: gut; material: faeces | place: Denmark | collected 2013-09
CCATAAGGCTTTTCTTCCACCAGTTCTGCCATGATATCCAGTAGTTTCTCCACACCATACCCCTGCAGTGCCGATCCGAAAAAGCACGGGAAAATTTTGCGTTTACACAGAAGTTTCTGTACCGTCCAAACATCCACCTTCTCTTGTTCCAAAAACTGCTCCAGAGCCTCTTCGTCGCACAGGGCAATGCTTTCATACCGGTCCGCATCGTCTTCCGTGTCAAAATCCACAATTCCCTCAGACAATTCTGTCCTAAGTTTTCCCAGGATTTCCTGTTTTTTTGCCCCCGGCTGATCCATCTTATTTACAAAAATGAAACAGGGGATCTCATGTTTTTTCAACAGCTGCCACAAAGTCATAGTATGCCCCTGCACACCGTCCATGGCACTGATCACCAGAATCCCATAGTCCAGCACCTGCAATGTCCGCTCCATTTCTGCGGAAAAATCCACATGTCCCGGAGTATCCAGCATAGTAAATTGTATTTCATTCCATTCAAACACTGCCTGCTTGGAAAAGATCGTGATTCCCCTGCTTTTTTCCAGTTCATAAGTATCCAGAAACGCATTTCCCTTGTCTACCCGTCCGGCCTGCTCAAGCACACCGGTCCTGTGAAGCATTTCCTCTGACAAAGTTGTTTTTCCTGCATCTACATGCGCCAGCAGACCAATACAGATATTCTTTTTGCCGCCTTTTAATTCTTCCAAATAAACTCCCTCGCTCTCGTTCTTTATGATACTACATGTACATCCATCTGCTTAAATGGTATCTCCAGTCCTTTTTCTTCAAAAAGTATCTGGATTTCTCTTACTGCCTTGCGGCGCACCACGCCCTTAATACCCGGATCGGAAAACAGACGCAGTCTCATATTGATCGATGAATCTGCCAGTTCATCCGTTCCCTGTTTGGAACATTCTTTGACCTCCGGGATTTTGCCTATCCTTTCAATCAAAGTATCCATGGTTTCTTCCATGACTGTTAATGGCACACCATATGCAAAAGATACAAAAATATCCTGCCAGTCGGATATTTTCTGGATCTGTGTAATATTCCGGTTAGAAACCGTCACCAGATTTCCAGTATTAAGATCTTCTATTTTCGTGATCTTGATGTCAAAATGAACCACCGTACCCACTACATCCTGGTACTGGATCACATCTCCGATGGAATAAAAATTGGACCACAAAATATTAAATCCCATAATAAAATCTTTCATAATATCCTGCAGTGCCAGACCTACCACAATACCAATCACTCCAAGACCTGCTACCATGGAAGTCACATTGACTCCGTAGATCTGCAGTACAATGACAATGACAAATAAAATGATCACATCCCGGATGGCTGCTGCCGTCAGCCGGATAATGGTCTGTTTTTTTCCTTCGTCTTCTTCGGTTTTATCCAGGCTCTTTTTTATATATTTGCGGATGATCTTCCACAATACAAAGGCCACAACAATTACAATGGCCACACTGATCAGTCTTACGGGCATCAAAAATTCCAACACCACTTCCAGATTTTTATCCAACATCTGCCTTACTGCCTCTGACATACATCCTCATCCTTCCTATGGAATCAATAATTTTTTTGCAATCCTTCCAAATTCATCCCGCCAGTTTTCACCAATTCCGTTTAAGTTTTCAGCCTCTGAGATAACCGAAAACAGTTTATTCACAAACTCTTCCCTCTCTTCAGTTGTCATACCGCTGACCCAGTTATCAATCTTCTGATCAAGCAGTTCTGCCGTTTTATTCAGTCCGGGCAGCGGCACAAATTCCCCCTTTTCTACAACCCAGTTAAATGGATTGTGCTGTAAAATCCCCACACCGTCACTTTTGATCACTTTGCTTATCTCCTGCTGACCAAGGAGCGTACCGATCACAGAAAATCCGGGAATCGTCTTCCGGATGCGTCCTGCCATCTCCTGATAGTAACTGTAAGCAATGATCTGTTCATTCATGCCCGGACCATCATGGGAATATATTCGTTCAATCTGTCCACGCACGTTTTCCTCTGCATGAATCCCGGCGTATACAGCCAGATTTCCTCCTTTGGAGTGTCCTCCCAGCCACAGTTTTCCCTGCCACTGACCAGCTGTCTTTTCCACATACTCTTTGGCAGTCTGCTGAGCCGGCACCGGTGTGATATAGGCCATATTAAAATCTTCTTTCCAGCCCACCAGCGTACTGTCAGTCCCTCGGAATGCCACATACTTTGTATCTTCATCCACTGTGATGGTAATGGCTGCAAACTGCTTTTCTGCAGCCGCATCCGTCTCATTCACATAATGACACAGTGCCATATCACGAAATCTGGGACTGGCAGCCATGGCCAACAACAACTGCTGATTTTCTTTTCTGGATCCGTTATCTGGGAAAATAGTAGAAAAAAACTCTGCCTTGTACAAATCTTTGACGGTTGTCTTTCCACACTCTTGTTCAAAGCCAGGGACAATTCCATCAAATAGTAAATAAGAAAACTGACACAATACCAGACTGTCCACCTCAGAGAAAGGCTTTTCATCTGCCTTTCTCATTTCTTCCTTTACATAATCAATTATATTCCCCATATTTCTCCTGTCTTTTTAGTCAAAATCCAACGCCTGAGCCAGATCTGCAATGAGGTCCTCTTTGTCCTCTAATCCGCAAGATATGCGAACCAATCCTGCTGGGATTCCTGCTGCTGCCAGCTGTTCATCATTCATCTGACGGTGGGTAGAAGTCGCCGGATTCAGACAGCAGGTTCTTGCATCTGCCACATGAGTTTCAATAGCTGCCAGTTTCAGCCGTTTCATAAATGCCTCCGCAGCTTTTCTGCCACCTTTTAATTCAAAGGAAACCACACCACATCCGCCCTGTGGCATATATTTCTGAGCCAGTTCATAATATGGACTGCTTTTCAGTCCCGGATAACTGACACTTGCTACCTGAGGCTGCTTCTCTAAAAATTCTGCTATGGCCTGGCCATTTTCCACATGCCTCGGCATTCTTACATGAAGAGATTCAAGGCCCAGGTTTAGGATAAATGCATGCTGTGGAGACTGAATACATCCAAAGTCTCTCATTAACTGAGCTGTACACTTGGTAATAAAGGCTCCCTCTTTGCCGAACTTTTCAGCATAGGTAATTCCATGATATGATTCATCCGGTGTACATAGACCAGGGAATTTTTCTTTCTGTGCCATCCAGTCAAAACGCCCGGAGTCTACAATGGCACCTCCTACTGCTGCACCATGTCCATCCATATATTTGGTGGTAGAATGGGTAACGATATCTGCTCCCCACTCAAACGGGCGGCAATTAACCGGTGTTGGGAATGTGTTGTCCACGATCAATGGTACGCCGTGATCATGGGCTGCCTTAGCAAATTTTTCAATATCCAGTACTGTTAATGCCGGATTGGCAATCGTCTCTCCAAATACGACTTTTGTATTTTCCTTGAAGGCAGCATTTAACTCTTCTTCCGTTGCATCCGGACTTACAAGAGTAACATCGATTCCCATTTTTTTCATAGTATCATCAATAAAATTAAATGTTCCGCCATAAATAGAAGATGGCGATACAATGTGGCTTCCGAACTAACGGATGTTAAACGAAGCAAAGACGTTTGCAGCCTGGCCGGTAGGAGTAAGCATAGCCGCCGTACCACCTTCCAGTTCAGCGATCTTAGCTGCCACAGTATCGTTGGTTGGATTCTGCAGTCTTGTATAAAAATATCCTGAATCCTCCAAATCAAATAACCGTCCCATCGCTTCACTGGTATCATATTTAAATGTCGTTGACTGAATGATTGGTATCTGTCTCGGTTCTCCATTTCCCGGTGTATATCCCCCTTGAACACATTTCGTATTAATTGAACTCATTTTCTTTCATCCTCCATATAAAAATAATAAAACACTGAATCTCATTATACATGAAACTCAGTGTTTTTTCAATTTACTTTTGGATTCCCAGCATCTCTTCTGCGTGAGCCACTTCTTCCTGTGTCGGAACTCTGACTCCATCCAAAGGATAATCAATATTTAACTTTTTCCACTTGGCCAATCCCAGTGTGTGATATGGCAGAATCTCAACTCTTTCCACACAATCTCCCCACTGATCCAGTTTCGTTTTCAACGCCTTCAGCCCTTCATCGTCATCGGTAAGCCCCGGAACCAATACGTGGCGTACCCACATAGCACCACCGTGAGAGGAAATATAATCACCCATGGCGATAATATTCTGGTTGGTGTGTCCCGTCAGTTTCTTGTGTTTTGACTCGTCCATTTCTTTTATATCCAACATGAACAAATCTGTCACTTCCATAAGACGATCAAACTTTTCCATAAACTCCGGCGCATCTGAAAAAGGATTTCCACTGGTATCCAGCGTGGTGTGAATCCCCTGGGCTTTCGCCAGTGTAAACAGTTCAATGACAAAGTCAATCTGAAGCAAAGGCTCTCCACCACTTACGGTAATTCCCCCATTGTCTTTCCAATAAGGTTTATAACGTACGGCCTTTTTGAACGCCTCTTCAGCTGTAAATTCACCTACGCCTACTCCATTTCCTACATCCATCGTCCAGGGCTCAGGATTGTGGCAATACTGACATCGCATCCGACATCCTTGCAGGAATATAACGTAACGAACCCCCGGCCCGTCAACCAGGCCGAAGGTTTCTAAAGAATGTATTCTTCCTTTGTTACTCATTACAGTGATGCATGACAAGTTCTGGAGATAACATCGTTCTGCTGCTCCTCTGTCAAGTCAATGAATTTAACCGCATAACCGGATACACGGATTGTAAAGTTAGCGTACTCTTCTTTCTCAGGATGTTTCTGAGCATCCAAGAGTTTCTCTTTACCGAATACATTTACATTCAAGTGATGAGCTCCCTGATCAAAGTATCCGTCAAGAACCTGTTTCAAGTTCTGAACACGCTCTTCTTCAGAGTGACCCAATGCATCTGGGTTGATTGTCTGAGTATTTGAAATACCATCCAAAGCCCAGTGATAAGGAATCTTAGCTACAGAGTTCAAACCTGCAACCAAACCATTCTGCTCTGCGCCATAACTTGGTGTAGCACCAGGAGCAAATGGAGTAAATGCTTTTCTACCATCTGGCAATGCACCAGTAGCTTTACCGTAAACCACATTAGATGTGATTGTAAGGATAGATGTTGTAGGCTCAGAATCACGATATGTGTGGTTCTTTTTGATCTTTGTAAGGAAAGTCTTAAGAAGCCATACACCGATCTCATCTGCGCGATCATCATCGTTACCATATTTAGGGAAGTCTCCCTCTGTCTCAAAGTCAACTACCAATCCATCTTCGTTACGGATTGCCTTAACTTTTGCGTACTTAATAGCACTGATAGAATCGATACAATGTGAGAATCCTGCGATTCCTGTTGCAAATGTTCTACGAACATCTGTATCGATCAAAGCCATCTCAGCTGCTTCATAGTAATATTTGTCATGCATATACTGAATCAAGTTCAATACATTTACATACAAACTTGCCAGCCAGTCAAGCATCTTGTCATATTTCGGCATAAACTCTTCATAAGTGATATACTCACTTGTGATAGGTGCGTAGTTAGGTCCAACCTGGTTGAACTCTTTCTCATCTACACCACCGTTGATTGCATAAAGCATAGCTTTCGCAAGGTTAGCACGAGCTCCAAAGAACTGAATCTCTTTACCAGTCTGTGTAGCAGATACACAGCAGCAGATTGAATAATCATCGCCCCAAACAGGTTTCATTACATCATCATTCTCATACTGGATAGAACTTGTTGTAATAGAAATGTGTGCAGCATACTTCTTGAATGAATCAGGCAATGCTGAAGAATAAAGTACTGTAAGGTTTGGCTCCGGTGAAGGTCCCATGTTCTCCAATGTGTGCAGGAAACGATAGTCTGTCTTTGTAACCATAGAACGACCATCCATACCAATACCTGCAACTTCCAGTGTAGCCCATACAGGATCTCCTGAGAACAACTGGTTGTATGAAGGGATACGAGCGAACTTAACCATACGGAATTTCATTGTCATATGGTCGATAATCTCCTGAGCTTCTTTCTCTGTGAGCACGCCGTTCTTCAAGTCTCTCTCAATATAGATATCAAGGAATGTAGATACACGACCAACACTCATAGCAGCACCATTCTGAGTCTTAACGGCTGCCAGATATCCAAAGTACAACCACTGAGCAGCTTCTTTTGCATTCTTAGCCGGCTTAGAAATATCAAATCCATAAGATTTAGCCATTTCTTTCATGCCTTTCAAAGCACGGATCTGCTCTGCCAGTTCTTCACGAAGACGGATTACATCATCTGTCATAACGCCACAGCCACAGTTTGCTTTGTCATACTCTTTCTGCTCGATCAGGTAATCAATACCATACAGAGCCACACGACGATAATCGCCTACGATACGTCCACGGCCATATGTGTCAGGAAGTCCTGTAACGATGTGGCTGTGACGGGCAACTTTCATCTCAGGTGTGTATGCATCAAACACTGCTGCATTATGAGTTTTGTGATATTCATTAAAGATCTTGTCAAATTTAGGATTTGGTGTATATCCATAAGTTGTACAAGCCTGCTGAGCCATCTTGATACCACCATAAGGCATAAATGCTCTCTTCAGTGGTTTATCAGTCTGAAGACCAACAACCTGCTCCAGGTCTTTCATATCCTCATTAATGTATCCAGGGCCATAAGCTGTCAATCCTGTTACAACCTCTGTCTCCATGTCAAGAACGCCGCCTTTAGCACGCTCTTCTTTCTGCAATTTCTGTAATTCTCCCCAAAGCTTGTCTGTTGCATCTGTTGGGTCTGCTAAGAAGCTTTCGTCTCCATCATATGGAACATAATTCTTCTGGATAAAGTCTCTTGTATTTACTTCATCTTTCCAGATAGTACCTTCGAAACCTTCCCATTCTTTAAAGTCTGCCATTTTTTTATTAGCCTCCTTCTTTTTTACTTTCTACTTTCGTTTACTTACGTCATTATCGTAACACTTTACCTCATTTATTTCAAGCAAAAAAAGCAAAAATTTTGTGGATTTTTTTTGTCTCGTCTGACCCTATCTGTCCACAGGCTGATTGATACACTTTCTCACTAATTTCTTTGCTTTTTTTTCGATTTCTGCTATAGTATAAAGAAGCAGTTAGTCATTTCTAACCGCTAAATCTAATTCGGGGAGGTCTTTATGAGGAATCCATTAAACCGCAGGATCCTGCGAGAATTACGATCTGACTTTGGAAAGTACAGCGTCATTTTTCTCTTCATGATCCTTACGATCGGATTTGTTTCCGGGGATCTGGTAGCATCCCACAGCATGTTGGTAACTTACGATGAAAGCTATCAAAAATATAATATTGAAAATGGTCATTTTGTACTGAAACAGGAAGCAGACAAGGATTTGATCCAAAAGTTGGAAAAGAAAGATGTAACAGTCGAAAAGGACTATTATACAGAAAAGCATTACACAGGCTCAGATCAAAAAAGAAAAACAGTGCGAATCTTCCGGGATCGTTCTCGTTTTAACAAGGCCTGTCTGCTAGAGGGCCGCCTGCCTGCCGGGAAAAATGAAATCGTCATCGACCGGATGTACGCCGTCAACAATAACCTGTCCGTAGGAAGCAGCATAAAACTAGATCACATTACATACACCATCACCGGTTACATTGCTCTCAGCGACTACAGTGCCATGTTCGAAAACAATACTGAATTGATGTTTGACGCCATCAACTTTACCATTGCCCTGGTAGCAGATGGTGAATTTGATTCTATACCGGACAAAACTCTTACCTATAACTATGCATGGTTTTATAACAACGGTACCCCGGCAGATGAAGCCCATGAGAAAGAGAAATCTGATGACCTGGCCGAAACTCTTAATAAATCTATTATGGAAAAGGGCGGTTCCAACGCCCTTGGCAGTTATCTGGGTCTTTTATCTGAAGACAACGATCTGGACCAGTTTGTTCCAAGATATTTAAACAGTGCCCTTACCTTCGCCAAAGATGATATCGGAGGCGACAGCACCATGATGATAGTTCTTTTATACATTCTCATCGCTATCATGGCCTTTATCTTCGGTGTAACCATCAGCCATACCATTACGAAAGAAGCCTCTGTCATCGGCACGCTGCGTGCCTCCGGCTACAGCCGTATGGAACTGTTCCGCCAGTATATTACCACACCGGTATTCATCACATTGGCTGGCGCTATCATCGGCAACATCCTTGGCTACACGGTATTTAAATACATAATCGTCGATATGTATTACGGCAGTTACAGTTTGTTATCTTACACCACCCACTGGAACGCTGACGCATTTGTGCGCACGACCATCGTTCCGATTCTTCTGATGTTAGCCATTACAAGCATAACCTTATACCGCAAACTAAAACTGTCTCCGCTTCAGTTTATCCGGAAAGATCTGAAAAAAGGAAAACAGACCAAATCACTGCGTCTTCCTAATATTGGATTTATCCACCGGTTCCGTATCCGTATTATTTTGCAGAATGCCGGAAGCTATGTTACCTTGTTCTTTGGTATTTTACTTTCCAGTGTTTTGCTTCTTTTCGGACTACTTCTGTCTCCTCTTCTGAGTCAGGTTTCCGATATGGCAGTACAGGCGATGCCGGCCAAATATGAATATATGTTAAAAAGTGAGGTAAAAACGAAAAACAAGGAGGCTGAAGCTTTGGCTGTCTCTTCTTTTAAAACCCACAGTAACGGCTATCTTCCGGAATCCGTATCTGTTTACGGCATCTCTCAGAACAGCCGTTACTTCAAGGAAAATTTCCCAAAAGAAGGGGTCTATATCTCCAGTGGCTACAGCGAAAAATACCAATTATCGGTAGGTGATACCGTAACCATCAAAAAGCCATACACCAGTATCTTATACGAACTTGAAGTTGCAGGAATCCACGAAGCGCCTACTTCCATTGACATATACATGTCCAAAGATTACTACTGCGACTTATTTGACGAAGAAGACGATTATTACAACGCCTATTTAAGCAATGTGCCATTGGATGATCTGGCTCCGGATAAAATATACTCCACCATTACCCAGGCAGACATAACCAAAATGTCCGACCAGTTAATGGTATCCATGGGAGGTATATTCCATCTGGTAAATATTTTTGCCATCGCACTGTTCCTTTTGGTTGTGTATCTTCTTACTAAACTGATCTTGGAGAAAAACGCTTTATCCATCTCTCTTTGTAAGATTTTAGGATACTCATCTCCTGAGATCGGTGGATTGTACCTCATGGCAACCAGCATCATGGTGCTGCTGTCTGTTTTGATCAGTTATGGTACAGTTACTTTGCTTTTATCAAAATTATTTGTGGTGATGTTAAAAGATTATAACGGCTGGATTCCGTTCCGGATGACACCGGATATTTATGTGAAAGCATTTTTCTTAACCATGGCCGCTTACAGTATCATCGCCCTGGCACAAATGCGAAAGATACGCAAAGTGCCAATGACCGATGCCTTAAAAGAATAGAACGGGCAGAATTACCACTCAAGATCGGAAGCCGGAATTTTATTTTCATTGATATAGTTTTTCCGGATCATTCCATCACGAAGGCGGATCACACGATCCGCCATATTTTTTATGGCGTCATTATGAGTTACCATGATAACTGTGTTTCCATAGGTCTGATTGACCTTCTCAATAAGGGAAAGAATTTCCTTGGATGTGTTATAATCCAGAGCTCCCGTCGGTTCGTCACACAAAAGGATATCCGGATTTTTTACGATGGCTCTTCCAATACTGGTCCGCTGCTGCTGCCCTCCCGACAACTGATTTGGCATTTTGTGGCGGTGTTCATATAACCCAAGGGTGTGCATCAGTTCGTTTACATCCAGTGGATCATCACTGAGATAGGCTCCCACTTCTATATTCTCCTGTACATTCAGATTCGGGATCAGATTGTACATCTGAAATACATATCCCAGATGATTTCTCCGGTATTTTGTCAATGTTTTTTCTGTCATATCGGCCATTTTCTCGCCATTTACTATGACTGCTCCCTGATCCGGTGTATCAATTCCTCCGACAATATTTAACAGAGTCGATTTACCGGAACCGGATGGTCCAAGCAAAACACAGAACTCTCCCCGTTCCAGAGAAAAGTCAATTCCCTTCAAAACAGTTACCTTGTTACTGCCTGACCCAAAACTTTTTTTCAGGCCCTGTATTTCCATAAACATACTTTTCATCCTTTCCCCCTATAAAAGAAAAGCCGGTACTCTGAGAAGAATACCGGTCAATCCCTTTATGCGGCACAATAATTATTAGTTAGTTTCTTCTAACTAGTTTCAGTATACCAC
>OJKW01002085.1_pt1 | contig 10319 bp, 5 predicted proteins | sample 1596591 | NCBI WGS metagenome assembly OJKW01 (sample SAMEA4350166, study PRJEB24818) | metagenome | biome: human; feature: gut; material: faeces | place: Denmark | collected 2013-09
GGTATTATGTGGGGTAAGCCCGTTGTATTCACCTTTATTCGTCCGCAGAGGTACACATTTGCTTTTATGGAGAATGGCGACCGCTATACAATGAGCTTTTTTGACGAAAAGTACAGAGATGCCCTCAAATTCTGCGGTTCAAAGAGCGGCAGGGATTATAACAAGGTAAATGAAACAGGTCTTACTCCTGTGTTCACAGAAAACGGCTCTGTATATTTTGAAGAGGCAAAGCTTGTACTTGAATGTAAAAAAATGTATGCCCAAAACCTCAATGCCGAAAGCATTACCGACCATGAAAGCGTTGACAAGTGGTACAATAACGACTTTCATAAAATGTACATCAGCGAAATCACAAAGGTTCTCGTAAAAGAATAATCTGCGTCTTAAAATTTTATATGCGGAATCAGTCAGACAATCGCACGGTTGTCTGACTTTTTTATGTAAATACACTTAAAAAAGCCCCTCGCAAAACGCGAGGGGCTTTTCCTGTAATATCGACTAAGCGGAACGATATATCAAATTTTATTCAGCTTAATTAAAAGTTGCTGATAAGATGAACTACATACTTCTGGATGAGAGTAGCATCCTTAACTGAAATTATATTGTTCTTATCAACATCTGCTGCTGTGAGCTGCTGTTCTGTGAATGGAATATGCTCTGTGATATGCTTCTGAACAAGTGTTACATCGATAGCGGTAATCTTGCCGTCCATATCAACATCACCGAGGCGGACATCATTTGCAAATGAAGTTGTTGCACTCAGCTTAACATTCTTAAAGCCTGCAAAGCCTGATATATCACGAACCTTGCTGTTATCAACAACTGACTGCTGATTAAGCTTGTTGTTTGTAACATAACCTACTGTAAGATACTCTGTGTCAAGATATACGCTTGCACTGCCTGCACCGATAACCTGGAAGGTAAGTGAAATGTATGTACCACCATCGTACTTTGTAGGATTCTGCGGGTTAGTAAAGTTACCCTTAATTACATTGCTGTAAGCGTTGTAAACAAGATTTGACTGGCTTGGCATAATTGTCTGGCTGCCGTTAACCTTGTTGTCTGCCTTATCGAACTTAAGCTTGCTTGTGTCATACTTAACAGTCCACTGACCGTCAACAATACCCATATTAGCATTGAGCTTATAGAGAACAGTTATCTTGTCGCCTACTTTTCCGTCGGTCTTTGTAGCAGAACCGAAGTAGTTAGATGTTGCATTTACTGTGAGTGTCTGTGAAGGAGCAGTTGTAGGCTCTGTCGCAGGCTGAGTTGTCGGCTGTGTAGCCGGCTGTGTTGTCGGCTGTGTAGCCGGCTGTGTTGTTGTTGGCTGAGCTGAAGTTGTCGGCTGTGTCGGTGGGATCGGACTTGTCGGAACAATACCGCTCTTGATGTCGCCGTTCTTCATAGCATATGAGTATGTGCCGTTTACGCCGTTTCTTGTTGCGTCAACCTTGATTGTGCTTGTTGTCTTGAGAGCTGATGTTGCAACTGTGAATGCACCTGTTACATCGTCTGCAGTAGCAGTATATGTCTTACCGTCAACTGTAACAGTTACCTTTGCAGCGCTGGCTGTAACACCTGATACAACGCTCTTGCCTGCAACTGCATATGTGAGTGTTGCAGGAGCAAGTACAAGTGCCTTCTGAGCTGACTTGAGGTCTGCAATCATAGCATTCATATCTTCAGCTGTTGTAGCGTCTTCGCCTGCTTTAATCATAGCCTCGGCTGACTTGAGAACCTTCTGAGCATTTGCCCAGCTCTCTGCTGTGTAGTCTGATGCTGTCATAGCAAGAATCTTTCTTGCTTCTTTCTTGAGTGATTCATAAGGTGAAACAACGATTGGCTTTGATGTAAGCTTGTATGTTGTACAACCTTCGTTTGTAATTTCGATTGTAGCGCCGTCTCTAACGCCTGTGATATCTGCTGTCTGACCTGAACCGCTGCTGAGAATAATGCTTACTTCGTCAACATTATCGAACTTAACAACATAGTTGCCGTCAGAATCTTTTTCTGTAAGAGCAACGCCCGGCCATGCGCCTGTGAGCTTCTGTGTATCATTCCAAGCATAGATTTTGTAGCTTGCAGATGGGCTGTAAGGCTTGATTGTTACGGAAACAGAACCCTCTGCAGGCTCTGGCTCGCCGCCGCCTCCCTGCTGGTTGCCCTTAGTTACTGTCTTAACCGATGTGTAGTTGCCGTTCTGAATTTCGAGAACAGCACCGTCATAAAGACCTGTGATATCGCCTGACTGTGAGCCGCTGCCGTTGTTGAGAACAACGCTGAATGACTTGTCGGCTGAAACAGGAAGTGTGAGTTCATATGTGTTTGCCTGACCTGAAACGGCTGCTGCCTTTTGACCCGGCCATGCACCGTTGAGTGCTGTGCTTGCACCTGTCCAAGCGTAAACATTCGGAGCGCCTGCTGTGCTCTTGATTGTAAGCTTTGATGTCTGACTTGCTGTCGGACCGGGAACAGTTGTGCTCTGTGTCGGGCTGGTTGTAGGCTTTTCGTCGTTTTCGCCGAGCTTGAGGAATGTGAATTTAGCCTCTGAGGTTGCCTTGTCGTTTGTAGCTTCAACAGTTACTTCGATTGTATCGTTCTTGTAAGCTGTCTGACCGATTGTGAATGTGTCGCCGTCCTTAACAACAAACTTGTTACCGCCGTCAACAGAAACCTTTGCGCTGTCGCATTCCTTAAGAGAAACAGTAACCTGCTCTGTGCCGTAGAACTTCGGCTCGCCTGTGATTGATACAAGCGGCTGACCGTCAGCATTTTCCATAAGGATTGTGCCGTTTACACCGCTGTTGAAAGTTACCTTACCGTCAGTAACAACTGAAGATGAGTTGTCATAAGTATTGATTATATAACTGCCGTCTTCCCAAAGAGTTGAAACATCAACAGTTACGCTTGAATTTTTGTTACAGCCGATTACTGCAGCTGCCTGATCTGTTACGCCGTTCTTATCGTATGTACGGCCGAAAGCAACACCGCTTGTAGCTGAGAGCTTAACATTTGAGCCGGCACCGATGGATACATGCTTGTTACGGAACTGACCAACCTTCTGCCACTGAGCAAGAAGAGTTTTGTCCATGTCGTTCCAGTTCATATCACTTCTGAGTGCGTGACCCGATCCGCCGTAACCGTCAAATGCAACGCCGGGATAGAGAGGACGGTTGGTTTCGTCACCGTAGAAAATCTGAACTCCGCCCGGGAGAAGGAGGAATGCAGCCGCATTGTAAAGCATTGTGTTCTCATCGCCACGGGTAAGTGTTTCATCGTGTGATGACATAAATGAAAGAACGTTAAAGCCTTCCTTTGTGTTGATCTTGTCTGCATAGCCCTGATATGTGTTTGCAACACTACCGCTTGCAAGAGCACCGCCGCCTGTAACTGCGAAGTTAATCATTGAGTCGAAGCCGCCCTCGGAATAGTATGTGTCGTAGCCTACACCGTGATCCCAATGCTCGCCTGTCATCCAGAAATCTTCTTTCCAGTCAGCACCTGCTTTGCCCTTGTTGTTGGATCTCCACTCTCTGAGAGCAGAAACACAAGCCTGCTTGAGCTGGTTCCAAGAAGCCTTATCAACATGCTTTGCAGTATCGCAACGGAAACCGTCAACACCGTACTCCCTAACCCACTCTGAAAGCCAGGTTGAAAGGTAGCCTGTTACTGTGTTTGATTCACCGTATTTTGCGACCTTCTGATCATATGTACCTTCCTGAGTCCACTTTGTTTTGAGGATCGGAGGAATTGTAACATCCTTTGTCTGCTCTGTTCTGAAGTCGGGAAGTCCGCTGAGTGACATTGTAAGATCACCGCCGGCACCCTCTGTATATCCGGGAAGACCGCTGCGAATCCAGTCATTGCTCCACCATTTGCCCCAGTCTTCTTCTGATGTTTTATAGTCAATGTGGTCGTTTACTTCACCTACATCTGTGAGCTTGTATTTGAAGTCTAACGCACCGTCAAGGAGAGTACCGAAGCCGAACTGCTCCATAGATGCAACGGTGTTGTAGCCTGTGTGGTTCATTACGATATCCATGATAACTCTGATACCGTGCTCATGCGCTGTGTCAACGAGAGTTTTGAACTCCTCTTTTGTACCGAAGTTTGCATCGGTTTCGGTATAGTCAAGAACATAGTAGCCGTGATATGAGTAGTGAGCAAAGCCCTTACCTGAATCACAATAGCCGTGGGTCTGCTCATACGGAGCTGAGATCCAAATTGCGTTTACACCGAGGTTGTCAAAATAGCCCTCTTCAATTGACTGAGTAACACCTGCAAAGTCGCCGCCGTGGAATGTACCGGGGTTTGTATCCCAGCCGTCAAGCGGTTTGCCGTCCTTGTCAAGTGTTCTGCCGTATGAATGGTCATTTGCGGTGTTTCCGTTCTTAAAACGGTCGGTAAGCAGGAAATACACATTGGCATTATCCCATGTAAAGCCGTCATCTTCAACAAGTGAACCTGCGGCAGTTGATGATGCAGATGTGCTGCTGTCATCGGAAACTGTTGCAGCACTTGCCGAACCAAATGCTACGGAAGCACCGGGGAGAGCCATACAAAGTGTCAAAACGGCACTGAGTGCTCTCTTCATACTTCTTTTTTTCATTGTTTGATTACTCCTTTCAAAGCTTTTAAAACGTAGGGTCAAACATCCCTAGACAATTTGATTTTATCACAAAACTCTCACAAAAACTACACATAATCCTTTTATTTTGTAAAAATAGCAAGTTACACAATCTTTACACTGGAATTTTATGCAAAATTACCCTTGTCGCTCTTCTGTTTTTATTTATAAAGACAGTTTCAATTGCCCCCCTGCCGAAATTTACATAAATACGGTCGGGAATAATAAGATTTGTACTTAACAAAACTTTATTCCCGACCGCAATTTTCGCTTTTTAATTTTTATCTTATCTGAGTCTTACATTCAAAAATCTGAGTTTAAAGGTTGAGCCGACGCCGAGTTTGGAATCTGCGGTAATATATCCGCCTGTTTTTTCAACAATTGATTTTGCAAGCGACAGACCTATGCCGACGCTTGACGGTGACGAATTTTGTGCCTTATAAAACCTCTCAAAAATGTGGGGCAAATCCTTCGGGCTGATTCCGCATCCGTTGTCGCTTATGATGATTTCCGAATATACGCTGTTCCTTTCGGCTGAAATTCTGACATAACCGCCGTCGGTATGCTCAATGCAGTTCTTAACGATATTTGAAACCGCTTCGCAAATCCAGCGAAAATCGCAATTAAGCATAAAATCATTTTTGACGGTTTTTTCAATTCTCACATCACGGATATCGGCAAGAACCTCTGTGCGTGAAATGCACTCGTCAATTATTTTTTCAACCGACACATCTCCAAACTTCAATTCAACAGTTCCCGAATCAAGCATTGAGAGCGTGAGCAGACTTTTTACAAGGAAATTTATCGAATGGGCATTATGCGCTATATCCATAACAAAATCCCGTCTGATTTCAACGGGCATATCATCGTCATCAAGGATATTTTCGGTTGTAATCAAAATTGATGTCAGCGGTGTTTTAAGCTGATGTGAAATGTCGGCAAGCGAATTTTTGAGGATTTCTTTCTCTCGCATTGAATTGTCGGCATATTCACGGAGCATTACCGTTGTTTTTTGAATCTCCTGCTTTAACAGCGACATATCGTCGTCGGTTGAGCCGTCAAGATCGAGGTCGTACTCTCGGTTGTTTATTTTTTCAAGACATTTTACAATTTCAAGTCGCTGTAGCTTCTGCTTTTTACAGTATCTTATGAACACAACGCAGAGCAAAATTCCGAACACACAAACACCTGCGGTTGCAATCACAATTGTAATCGTTGCATAACTTCCGCTCTGAATGTCAACCCAGCCGCTGTCGGATTTTATTCCGTACTTTGCAAAGTCGCCTTTTATGCCGGCAGTGTCGTTGTTCAAAATTTGAGCAAGCTCCTTTTCCGAAATGTCGGGATATTGTTCCCTAACCTTTTCAGCAACGGCAATTATCTTTTTATCCGTGCTTTCACGAACAGCGTTAAAGCCTGCACCCACTCCCACCGCAGCAGCAATGCAGAAAAGTGCCGTTAAGACAAGCATTACAGTAACAAATTTTGATGTGCTTTTCATTATACCTCCAGCCTGTAACCAAGGCCCTTTACGGTTTTAATCATATTTGTATCAAGTTTTTTGCGAAGTCTTTTTATGTACACGGTCAGCGTGTTGTCCTAAACATAATTCCCCGACAAATCCCATATGCGTTCAAGAATTTGTTCACGGGTCAGCACCTTGCCGCTGTTTTTGGCAAGAATTGCAAACAGGCGGTATTCAAGCGCCGTAAGCACAACGGGATTGCCGTTTTTGCAAACCTGTTTTTTGTCAAAATCAATGCTGATGTCGCCAAAATTCATAGCCATAGTTTTGTCGAGCTTTTTGGTAATTCGTTTAATTCTTGCGAGTAGCTCACGGCTTGAAAACGGTTTTGTTATGTAATCCTCCGCTCCGAGGTCAAAGCCTTTTACAATGCTGTCCTCATCGTCAAGTGCGGTGAGAAAAATCACGGGAGTTTCGCACACTCTTTTTATCTCGTCACAAAGTTCAAAACCGTTGCCGTCGGGAAGCGACACATCAACAATAAAAAGGTCAAAGTCACCGCCGAGGGAGTTAAGGGTTGATTCGGCATTTTCGCACAACGCAACCTCAAAGCCGTTTTGTTCAAGAGTATAGACAAGCCCTTTTGAAATTGCACGGTTGTCCTCAACAAGAAGAATTTTCACAACAAGTCCTCCAAAATGAAATTCGGGCGGATTAAATCAATAATCCGCCCGTCAGCAATGAAAACATACAAAATATTGTGGTATCTGTTGTTACAACTACATTATAACAGAGTGTAAAACTATTGTCAACAAATTTCAACAAAATAGAGTCTGTTGGCTGAATATGACGCTCAGATATTGTCATTTCTGATTGTTTCAATAATATTTTGTTTATTAACCTTTGAAATTGAGTATTTCATAATCAGCCATACTGCAACAAATACAACCGCAATGCTAATCAAAATCGCTTTCCACGGGAATACAAAGCTCATTGGAACATTTCCATTTGAAAATGCGGAGAAGATTGCAAATACACCTGCAATGCCGAGAGGGATACCGATAAGCAAAGATTTTATGCCGTACATAAGGCTTTCAAGGCGAATCATACGGTTAAATTCTTTCTTTGTCATACCGATAGATTTAAGCGATGCAAATTCCTTGCTCCTCAACTGCATATTGGTTGAGATTGTGTTGAAAATGTTTGTAAGTCCGATGAGCGAGATAACACCGATGAAGCCGTAAACGAATATTCCGACAATCAGCATAACGGCATTGAACTGTCTTACGTTTTCTTCATAGTCAAAAATAGAAATATAGCTTTCCGAGTCACCTGTACCCGACATAGACTCAATACGATTTGTAAGCGAAGTGTGGTTCGATGTATTGGCGTAGAGGGTAATATAGCATTCGTGTTCGCCAAGCTGAGGTGAGATTACACCCTGTTCACCGATTATCAATCCCTGACCGAAAATTGTTCCTTCGCCGATTACAGAATCAGCCGACTTTGGAATTTCATCAAACACTGACGAAACCTTTAATTTGCCTGCTATCAGCTCATTTCCGTTATCATCATTTCCGTAAACGATAAACTTTGTCGGAGCGGTTTTGCCGAACAGTTTCATTGGCTTGGAAGAGTTGCCACTCTCACTGTTATCGGGGGTTACCTGAGAATACACAAGTACACCGCCCTTGACCTTGTTGTAGTCAAGTTCCAATTCTCTGCAAATCTGAACAAAGGTATCGTGTTCAAACTCAAGAAATTCCACGCTGAATGACTTTGTACCGTCAGCATTGTCATAAAGGAAATTTTCTCCGCATTCGTTAACAGGCACATCTGCCGACACATGACCGTACTGTAAACCGACTGTCAGATAATTTTCAATTTCAGGCATTTTTTCAATTGTTTGAGCCTGCTTTGTATCAATTCCGGAAACCATATAGCTGTAGTCTGGTTTGCCGTAGTAATGCTCTGTATATGTCATTCCGTAGTCCATAAATGCCGAAACTGCAATGAACATTGCAACGCTGACTACAATTGAAATAACCGTTGTGCGATACTTTTTCCTACTGCGTTTAAGGCTTTTTGAGGCGATTTCACCGCCTACACCGAAAAGCTTTTTCGTAAGCTTGGATGTGCGGTACGGTTTGTTATTCTTTACCTTGATATCCTTGTTGCCTCTGATTGCAACAAGGGGCGGAATCCTTGACGCACGAAGTGCAATGAAGAATGATGAACAGAATATAGTAACAGCCGAAAGAACAATTGCACAAATAATCGGAATTGTCGGAGTTACAAAGACAAATTTTGCTCCGTTCAGCATATCCCCGAGAACGCTGTTGAGTATTGTAATAAGAATTGCGTTTACACCGAGTCCGAGAAGTATGCCGAGAGGAATACCGATTAAGCCGAGAATAAATCCCTCAAAAAGCACATTCCTGCGGATTTGCCTTTTGGTTGCACCGACCGACGCAAGCATACCGTACATACTCGTTTTCTCTGTAATTGAAATTGCAAAGCTGTTGCGGATTACAAACACGCTTGCAAGCATTACTATAATAATGATAATAACGGCAAGGCTGAAAATCACAGTATTTGTTGCGTCATTTGAACCGTAGCCTTTCATACTGAGGAGTATGGAATTGAATTCGTATGCATTTATTCCAGAGGTCTGCTGATCTTCGGGTGGAATTTCATCGCTGATTACATTACTCATATCATCAGCTTTAAAGCCTAAAATATCCGCTGTATTTTGAAGATAATCGCCTTCGCTCTGAGGCGTATAGGCGATATACAGCTTATTCATATGCTTTGTCCTGATTGCCTCGATAGGTGCTTTTTCATCAGACACGGTATATATCATAGAAAAATTTGACGGATCATAGAGTTCGCTCGTTTTCGGTCTTTCAATAATACCCGTTACGGTATAGGTTCTTTTTACCGTGTCAATAATGCTGCACTTATTAAAATCTTTTTGCAACAAATTATGAATGCCTTCCTCATCAAGGACATTGCCGTCCTTGTCGGTAAGCACACCGACATCAAGTGTGATTTTGTCGCCAATTTTCACATCTTTTCCGTCCTGTGTTTTAAACGCTTTTGTAACAACAGCCTCACCCGAATTTGTGGGGAACTTGCCCTTTATAAGGTCTATCTTAAAACAGTTGCCGTAGGTATTTTCGCTCATGGCAAGAACGCTGTAATCGCAGATTTCGCCGTCAGCATTTTTTGTCCTGGCATATCCGAGCCTTTCTTTATAAAAGGCATTTTTAACATTGCGGTTATTGCGAGCCGTTTCAATTACTGAATTGTCTATAATATCAAGTGCAACATCATAGTTACCACCATAAACCATTTGTGCGTCAATCATAGTCTGTCGGCCGCTGAGTGCCATTCCCGAAACTACCGTGATGAGTGCCGCCGAGAGCATAATTCCCACGATTGTAACAATTGTACGCACCTTGTTAAGTCGCAGGTTTTTAAGAGTAAGCTTGTTGAGAAGTTTCATAATCAAACCTCCTCAACAATTTTGCCGTCGCTGATTGTGATAATTCTGTCAGCCTGTTTTGCAATGTCGAGGTTGTGCGTAATCATTATAACAGTCTGTCCGTAACTCTGATTGCACATTTTGAGCATACTCATAACCTCTTCGCTTGACTTTGAATCAAGGTTGCCTGTCGGTTCATCGGCAAGCACAAGAGACGGATTGTTAATGAGCGCTCTGGCAATAGATGTTCTTTGTTGCTGACCGCCCGAAAGCTGGTTTGGAAGGTGTTTTCTTCTTGCACGCAGTCCGAACGAATCAAGAATCATCTCAAGTCTTTCTCTGTCAACCCCTCTGCCGTCAAGGTCACAGGGGAGCGTGATGTTTTCTTCAACAGTCAGAATCGGGATAAGATTGTAGAACTGATAGACAATGCCCACCTGTCTGCGGCGGAATACGGCAAGCTTGTCATCATTCATTTTGCTTATATCGTTGCCATCAACAAAAATTTTTCCGCTTGTGGGACGGTCAACGCCGCCGATGAGATGAAGAAGAGTAGACTTGCCGCTGCCGCTTGCACCGACAATGGCAACAAATTCGCCCTTTTCAACCGAGAACGAAACATCGTCAACCGCATGGACAAGGTTTTCACCGCTTCCGTAGGTTTTTGTAAGATTTTCAACTTTCAGAATTTCCATAAAATATACCTCCAAATTCATTTTACACCCATATTATAGTGACGC
>OJKW01002088.1_pt1 | contig 10308 bp, 7 predicted proteins | sample 1596591 | NCBI WGS metagenome assembly OJKW01 (sample SAMEA4350166, study PRJEB24818) | metagenome | biome: human; feature: gut; material: faeces | place: Denmark | collected 2013-09
TGGATATACCGATTCAGGACATTAAATTACTTGTAATTGCTCCGATGAATAATGTTTTAGGCGGAAGTTTATGAATAACAAACTAAGGAGGGAAGATTATAGCTAAATTATTATTACTTTCCCTTGAGGAAAATGAGGACGAACTATTAAATGCAGTTATGTCAGTTTTGGATGGTTTTGAAAATAAAATGCAGATGTTAAAAGATAATTTTTGCACAAAATTAGTTTTTGAAGGAATGGAAATAGATGTTTCAAAACGAATGATATATCGAGAAAATAAAGAAGTTAAGGCTACATGTGTAGAATTTCAAATTCTGCATTTATTAGCAAGAAATCCAGGCAGAGTATTTAGTAAGGAACAGATATATGACATTGTGTGGAAAGAACCCTATGTCGGTGATTACAACATTGTTATGAGCCATATTAGAAATATTAGAGAAAAGATTGAGGATGATCCCAAAAATCCCGTCTATATACAGACATGGGGATATGCCGGAAAAAACACAGCGCATCATGGGCTTATATAATGTTGAAGAGAAGGAAGCTGTCAAAATGATGGCAGACACAGATAAAAGACGTATGACAAATTATAACTTTTACACGGAGCAGAAATGGGGGAAAGCCAGTAATTATACGTTGTGCCTGAACAGTTCACAGCTTGGATATGCCAGGTGTGAGAAGATAATTATGGAATGCAGTAAATAACCAGAAGTGATAATTATATGATGTGATATATCTGTAAAACCAGGAGGACAATAGGTAATGCTAGAAAAATATAGAAAATCAGCATTGTTGTGGAAATAATGCGTACAACTATCGCAATCTACTTTGCATACAGAATTAAATTATAAAATTTGCAAATGTTTATTGACTCTACAACCGATATAGAGTTTATGATATGCTCATATCAGATAAGAAAGAGGAAAATGCTATGGAAAAAAATCTTACAACTGGAAGTGTATTCAAAAATGTAATTTTGTTTTCCCTTCCATATCTGCTTTCCTATTTTTTGCAGACACTCTATGGAATGGCAGATTTGTTTATTATTGGGCAATATGATGGTGTAGCAAGCACAACTGCGGTATCTGTCGGTTCGCAGATCATGCATATGATTACTGTTATGATTGTAGGTCTTGCGATGGGAACAATAGTAAGTATTGCACAGGCAATTGGAGCTGATAATAAAAATCAGGCATCTAAGGCAGTTGGTAATACCATAGTTTTATTCATGGGAGTTGCTATCGTTGGAATGGCATTGTTGCTTATGCTGGTACACCCCATTGTATCAGTAATGTCTACCCCTGCGGAGGCTGTAAATGGTACGGCCATATATCTGACAATCTGTTTTATTGGTATTCCATTTATCACGGCGTATAACATCATCAGCGCCATTTTCAGAGGTATGGGAGACAGTAAAAGTCCGATGTATTTTATAGCCGTGGCATGTATTGCAAATATTGTATTTGATTATGTTTTTATGGGAGCACTTAAACTTGGTCCTGCGGGTGCTGCACTTGGAACGACTATTTCACAGGCAATCAGTGTGTTGGTATCAGTGATTGTTATTATAAAAAGAAAAAGTGTTGTGCTAAGTAAGAAAGATTTCAAACCTTATCGTGAGGTAATGGGGAAAATATTATATATCGGTATTCCAATTGCTGTGCAGGATGGCCTGATTCAGGTTGCTTTTATTGTGATAACGATTATTGCAAACCAGAGAGGATTAAACGATGCAGCGGCCGTCGGCATTGTAGAGAAAATTATAAGCTTTCTGTTTCTGGTTCCGTCTTCTATGTTATCAACTGTTTCAGCTCTTGGGGCACAGAATATCGGAGCAAATAAACCAGAAAGAGCAATTGCAACACTGAGGTATGCTGTGTTGATTGCAGTTGTATTCGGAATATTGGCAACTATTACAATTCAATTTACAGCCGGATTGATAGTCGCTTTATTTACTGATGGAAATACATCAGCTGGAGCAGATGTGATAAGGCTTGGCAGTCAGTATTTGCGAGGCTATATTTTTGACTGCATTTTTGCAGGTATTCATTTTAGCTTCAGCGGTTATTTCTGTGCTTGTGGAAAATCCGGATTGTCATTCTTACATAACATTCTGGCAATTGTACTGGTTCGTATTCCGGGAGTTTATCTGACATCAAGGCTATTTAAGACAACATTGTTACCGATGGGACTTGCAACAGCAGCCGGTTCGTTGTTATCAGTTTTTATCTGTGTGATTGCGTTTTATGTCATATACCATAAAGAACCGATAAGGAAGGATCATCATTTCTTCGGATATCATTAAGTTCGTTATTAAGATGTTCTGCCTACTGACGCAGAACGTCTTCTTTTGTTTGATAATTTTTATAAAGGGAGAATTCTATATCGTTCGTGTCGAAAAAATGTCATTTCACGCAGATGGCATTTTTTTAAATGCCTTTTATTGTAGAATATGATGTAAGTAAGATACAACGTATTTTTATAATAGTTTTACGAATCGTTTTACGAATCAATTATTATAGTGTTTTATAATGTTAAAAATATTGTAAAAATGTTGTCAAAAATACAAGAAGTGCGATAAAAGGAGGAAGAGTTTATGAGGTATTCAAACTTAAAAAAGCTTGCTGCGGTAGTATTATCTATCGGAATGGTATTTTCAAGCAGTGCTGTGACTGGTTTTTCAGCAGATAACAGCAAAATGATACCTACGATTGTTGAGAGCTCATATAGCCAGGCGGCAGCAGTTATGGATGAAGAATATGCCTATGATGGAACATATGTTGATAACTGGGGGGATACGCGTAAGGGTAGTCAGCTTGGAGTGACATATACAAAGGATGCAACAGAATTTAATATATGGGCCCCTGCGGCAACAGGTGTAAAAGTTAATATTTATGAAGCAGGTGCGGGTAATGCTAGTAATGCCTGTAAGATAGGATCTTATACATTAGAGAAGGTGTCTAGCAGTAAAGAATGGAATGGTATATGGACTATAACGCTTTTAGGTGATTGGGGTGACTTATATTATGATTATGCGATTACCACAACAGCTGCTTATAATAATGACAGCAATCAAACACAAACATATAATATTCAGGATCCATATTCGGTTGCTGTCAGTGAAGATGGAAAGTATTCATATATTACAGACACTTCTACAATATCACCTGAAGGTTGGGATAACGACAGGCACGTATATGTTGATTCAACAAAAGCCAATACTGTTTACAGGATAAGTGTCAAGGATTTTTCATCAGATTCTGAATCTGGTATGACGGCTGGTGGAAAGTATAGTGCATTTACGCAAAAGGGTGCAAAAGTAAATAGTGCGGGAGAGCTTGTATCAGGTATCGATTATTTGAAGGAGCTCGGTGTTACGACAGTACAGCTTGCACCGTTTGCGGATTATGAGGCTGACAGTGAATATGAGATTTTAAATTATAATGCACCTGAGACAAGTTATGCTTCCAATCCGTCGGACTGCAAGACTGTAATAAAAGAATGTAAAGAGATGATTCAGGCACTCCATAGTGCAGGATTTTCTGTTGTGATGGAGATGCCTTATACGCATGCTTCAGAGGAAAATTCTCTTGAAAAGTCAGTTCCGGGCTTTTTTTACAGAATAAATAATTCCGGAGGCAGGTATACAACAAATACTGGATATGGCAATGAGTTTGCCACAGAGCGCAAGATGTACCGTATTTATATGGTTAATTCCATGAAATATTGGGCAGAGGAATATCATGTGGATGGATTTTCGCTGGATTTGATTGACTGTGTAAATATGAAATACAGAGGTACATCTCAAGTAAATAAATGGCTGGATGATATAAAGAAATCATTGGCAGAGGAAGATGAAAATCTGGTTATCTGGGGAGATAATTATACCAAAGAAGAAAGGCAGAATAAGACTTCAGTTTATGATGAAATTATTGGTACAACAGGTGGTACTTATGGCGATAGAAATGAAAAAGCCGTAAAAATCTATAAGCAGAAAGCAGCAATGAAATATGCCACGCCGGGAACATTGTTTATGGATGGCGGAGAGGAAATGTGTAACAGCGTTAAAGAAACAGGCAGCAGTTGCCTTGAATGGAAGGATTCGGCAAATTACGCAGATGTAGTCTCATATTACAGAGGACTTATGCAGATACGAAAAGCATTTTCACCGCTTGCGAATAGTCAGGAAATAACAGATTCGGAAGCTTATGTGCTTACAGGTACCAAAGCTGATGAATGGGACACTATGGCAGTATTAAATAATGATTCAGATGTGGCAAAAGAAATCACAATTCCGGTTCAGACAAGAGCTGCCGCAGACTGGGTTGTTATTGCTAACGGTGAAAGTGCAGGAGTTACATCGCTTGGTGAAGTGTCTGGCTCAGTTGTAAATGTTCCTGCATATACTACAATGATTCTTGTAGATAGGGAAAGCTTTGAGGCTGTGGCTGTAACCTCAGACAAAGGAAAAGTAATTGTTAATTATGTTATAAAAGATAGTGGGCAGAAGCTATGTGAATCGATTACACTTCAGGGTACATATGGAACGAATTATGCGGTGCCTGATAATATTAAGATTCCATCAGGATATGCTTTTTTAAGTCAAATAGGCAATAAAAGGGGTGTGTATACATCAGATACACAGACAGTTACATATTATTATGAAGCGATAGATCCAGATACAGTAGTATACGGAATTAAAAATAATGGAGTGTACTGTAAGAACGCAAAGTTTAAAGTAAATTCTTCTGATTATACACAGGTAATGGCAGGAAATAAAATACTTACACCTGATGCGGATGGTGCTTATACTGTGTCTGCGGCAGATGGCACACAGACAATAGCATTGACAGATAGTGAAGGATATAGCATTTATCTGTCTATTACAGTAAATGCAGACCACACAATAAATAACAGCGACTGCACGAAGGAATCGACCTGCTCTGTCTGCCAGCAAACATTTCCGGCACAGACAAGTCATAGGTTTAGTGCCAACTGGACAAAAGACGATACTAGTCATTGGAAGGTGTGCGAGAATGACGGCTGTACGGTAACAACAAAAAAAACAAAACATAGCGGTACAGATGATGGCGATTGTACAACGCCTGTAATATGTGAATGTGGTGAGGTTGTTACAGTAGCAGAGGCAGAACATACATATGATGAGTGGAAGTCAAATGGTAATGGTACGCATACCCACAAATGTATAACTGCAGGATGTACAAAAGTAGAAACAGAAAACTGTGCGGGAGGAGAGGCAACATGTAAAAAGAGAGCCGTCTGCACAGAATGTAATGCAGAATACGGCACATTAAACCCTGCAAATCATAACGGCAATGAAGTATGGGAACAGACAGCAGAAACACATCAGAAAAAATATGACTGCTGCGATAAGGAAGTATCAGTAAGTGAAGCACATGATTGGGAAAATGGTGTGTGCAAAGTTTGTAATTATCAGTGTGGACATACAGGAGGAAATGCAACTTGTGTGAAAAAAGCGTTGTGTACAATATGTGGTGAAGAATATGGCACTTACAATATGAGTATACATGAAGACTTGCATTTAGTAGCGGCAAAGGAAGCTACTATGACAGATGAAGGAAATATTGAATACTGGTATTGTAATGCTTGTGACAGATATTACATCAGGCAGGATGGGCTTGTTGAAATTGAAAAATCACAGACTGTTATTGCAAAGCTTAAAGATACAACACCACCGGCAGATGTAACACCACCGGCAGATGTAACGCCACCGGCAGATGTAACACCACCGGAAGATATAACACCACCGGCAGATACAACATCACCAGCCGATATAACACCTGCGACCGATACGGATAAAGAAGCTAAGGCAGAAGCAGTAAAAGAACAGACTCCTGGTACGGGAGATGACAAACGTACATTAGCATGGCTTCTTATGTTTGTAATAGGAGGAGCAGGAGTAATAGTATTTGGTAAGAAAAATAAGTTTACAGATAAAATTTAAAATGGAGTAAAATAATAAATTGCTGGAATTCTGGTTCATTTATAGAATCTGAGTTCCAGCTTTTTGTATAAGACAAAAATTTTGTGTTATAATGTTTTACAGGCTTTTTGATGGAATATTTATTTACGAGGAGGAAGCAAAGGGTGGATGAATTGAAGTGCAATAATTGTAAATATAAAACTAATGTATCCAATGTGTATTGGATTTATAGATAAAAGGGAAGAGGAATTCAACAGCATACTTATGTTTTGGAAGGTACAAGGTTTATATGACCGGGAAAAAATAAATAAATTACTAGATGATTTCGAACAGTCATATGACAGGCTTTTTAATCAGGAGTAATTAATTCTTTGCATGTAATTTCTTATACTGCGAAGGATTTACTCCGGCTATTTCTTTAAAAACGCGGTTGAAGTGTGTGAGGTTGGAAAATCCGGTCAGCGTTGCAACCTCGGTGACATTTTTATCAGTTTCCTTGAATAAACGTTCTGCGTTCATTATGCGTGTGTGTTTTATATAGTCAACAACAGTACGGTTAGTATTTTTCTTAAATTCACGACAAAGATAGTAAGTACTTATATGAAACATATCTGCAAGAACATCAAGTGATATGTCGTGTTCATAGTTGTTGTTGATATAGTTAATAATCTGCGTTGTTCTATTATGTCTTTCAATACCAATGGTGCTCTCTTTCATTTCAAGAACTATAATAATTATAAGATTCACAAGTGCTTCCATCTGTTCCTGCTTGTATGCTGAGGCTGAGTTTTGGGCTTCAAGAAAATAGTACATAAGCCTTCTTAACATTTTTAATGATTCCGTATCAGACTTGTATACACAGTATGAGTTTGCAAGCTTCTGCCTCAGGGCATCTGATGAAATTATGTCCGGTCTGAAATAAAGTACAATCCTTGAAAATGTGCATCCTTGTTCACTGTATGAACGATGCATAGTCTGAGGTGGGAATATAATACAATCACCAGCCTCGGTTTTATACAATTTATCGTCTATATAGTGATATCTTTCACCATTATCTAAAAAATACAATTCATAATAATCGTGATAGTGCGAACGTATCATATTATCGTTGACGCTGGCCGTATGTGCTGCAGCTATGGATTCACCAAGTGACATAAGGTTCTGTGCTACATCTATCATAATAATCCTCCGTTCTTGCGCTGCTTCTTTGCGCATCTCATAATCTTCTCCAATTCTATGCTTATTAAGAGCTGTTCTAAAGCTGCTCTTAACATATTCCCAGATATATTAACCGTGTAATAATTGTTTATATAAAGCAATATTTATACATTTCGCAACTGTATAGTTATATTTAATATATTATAAGTAGTATACAACGAAAAATTTGAAAGTGCAAGAAATGTAAAAAAACCAATTTATCCTGTCAATATCTGTATAGTTTTAATTATTGAATAGTTGTATAAATTAATTATAAACAAAACATAAACAAGAGATTATCAGATTACTGAAAGGAGATAAAAAATAATATGAGAATATGTTATAAGGCAGGAAATGTAACCTATAACACTAACTATTATTCGGTTATTACAGATTCAGTAGAAATAAGAATATGGTTTCTCACAGATGAAATAATCAGAATAAGAGCCGGCTTTGATGGAGACTGGGATGAAGCTTCATATAGTCTTGCTATGACAGCATGGGACTCAAGAACAGATGAGTTTTTAAAGGGCTATAGAAAAAGAGTTGAAGTGGCATGCTCAGAGCTTGTGGATGGAGCTGACAAGGCAGTTATATGCGGAAGTAAGCTTCGTATAGAAATTGAAAAGAATCCATTCCGTATATGTGTATATGATAAAGATGGAACATTATTACACGCAGATATTACAGATCTTGCATATAGAGAGGATTCAAATAAAAGGCGGATACATACAAGCCAGATAGAGTCAGATGACTACTTTTATGGCTTTGGCGAGAAAGGGGGAGATATTAATAAGGCTGAAAAGTATATGAATATGGCTCCTGGTGATGCAATGGGCTACAATCCTAAGGAAACAGATTCGTTGTATAAGCATATCCCATTTTATATAAAGCTTTCAGGCTCAACCCACAAGGCAGTTGGATATTTCTATCATACAACAGCAGAATGTGACTTTAATATGGGACGTGAAAAGAGAAATTACTGGCATCGTTACTCAAGCTTCAGATCAGATGCCGGAGATATAGATCTCTTTCTTATAGCAGGACCTTCAATAGGAGAAGTAATAAGCAGATATACAGATCTTACAGGCAAGTCAATACTTCTTCCAAAGGCAGCACTTGGATATCTTGGTTCTTCAATGTATTATCCAGAGCTTCCTAAGGATTGTGATGATGCGATACTTGAATTTATAGATACTACCAGAGAAGAAGGAATTCCTGTAGACGGCTTCCAGCTTTCATCAGGATATTGTGCAGTAGAGACAGAGCAGGGAATTAAAAGATGCAGCTTTACCTGGAATTATAAAAGATTCAAGAATCCAGAAGAATGGTTTGCAAAAATGAAGGAAAAGGGCATAGTTGTTTCACCTAATGTCAAACCTGGAATGCTCCTGGTTCATCCGTATCTGGAGGATATGAAGAAAAAGGATATGTTTGTATATGACAGCATAAAGGATGAACCCGGTAAAGGTACATGGTGGGGTGGAACTGGAATATTTGTAGATTTCACCAAAGAGCAGACAAGAGAATACTGGAAAGAATACCTGAAAGAGGGACTTATAAAGTATGGCTGTGAATCAGTATGGAATGATAACTGTGAATATGATTCTATGGTTGATAAGGATGCAAGAGTGTATTTTGAAGGTAAAGGAAGTACTATTGGTGAGCTAAAGCCGGTAATGAGTAATATCATGTGCCAGCTCTCTAATGAGGCAGTAACGGAATATAATGAGAATATAAGACCATTTTCAGTATGCCGTTCGGGACACGCAGGTATACAAAGATATGCACAGGTGTGGGCAGGCGATAATCTTACATGCTGGGATGCATTAAAGTATAACATAGCAACTATACTTGGCATGGGACTTTCTGGCGTTGCAAATCACGGCTGTGATGTAGGTGGATTCTATGGAGAGTCACCAGAGCCTGAGCTTTTTGTAAGATGGGTGCAGAATGGTGTGTTCATGCCAAGATTTTCAATACATTCAGTAAATACTGATAATACAGTTACGGAGCCATGGATGTATAGTGGCATGAAGGATTATATTAGAACTGCAATTAAACTTAGATATTCTATGTCTCCTTATCTTTATTCGCTTGAATACAGGGCACATAAGACAGGGCTTCCTATTATGCAGCCAATGTTTATGGTATTTCAGAACGATAGTAATACATATAATGAAGGCGTGGATTTTATGTGGGGCGATTCATTACTTGTAGCAAATGTTGTAGAAAAGGGTGCAGAGATAAGAGAGGTATATTTACCTGATACAGGAGATAAAAATATACGTTTTTATGATTATTATACCAGAAACGAATATGAAGGCGGCCAGACTATAAAAGTACCTGTGGATATAAGTTCAATTCCAATGTTTATAAAGAGTGGAGCTATTATTCCGATGGCTGGTAATGAGCTTAACAATCTTATGAATGATAAGGTTGATTCACTTCATATAATAATGGCACCTGATATAGATTCTTCATTCACTATATATGATGATGATGGAAAAACTAATGATTATAAGAATGGCAGCTACTTAAAAACTGATATTAGTGTTAAAGCTGGTGCAAAGACATATATCGATTTTGAATATGAAGGCAGTTATGAGAACACAGCAGAAACAATGGAACTTGATGTGATACATAGGGAGAAAGCACCATTCTATGTACAGCTTGATGGAAGGGAAGTGCCACATTTCCTTCATAGAAGAAAATATGAGGAGAGTGATATCGGATGGTATTACAGCCAGACTAAGAAATCAGTGCAGGTAAAGTATCCTAATCCAAAGAAAAACCATCAGGTGCTTATATCATTTGAAGTCTTTGATATGATTGGAATGTAATAGCATCAGGCAAAAATAGGCTGTTACGAAACAGGAGAAATAGTGCAATGCACAGCTTCAGGTTATTGTGCATAAGACCAGTAGCTGACATATAAAAAATGAGTGCACAGAAATGAGGTATAATATGTTGAAAAAAATGAAAAAATATATTGCTGTTTTGCTTACAGTTACACTTATATGTTCATTTGGGCTGACAGGCTGTGGAACAAATAGCGCATCAAACAGTAAGGAAGCTACCGCAGAAAATCCTATGGTATTAACGCTGGCACATGGTTTGTCAGAAAGCCATACAGTACATATAGC
>OJKW01002090.1_pt1 | contig 10302 bp, 8 predicted proteins | sample 1596591 | NCBI WGS metagenome assembly OJKW01 (sample SAMEA4350166, study PRJEB24818) | metagenome | biome: human; feature: gut; material: faeces | place: Denmark | collected 2013-09
CATTATTAAGTTTTTTATTATGTTCCCTTTGTACACCGTTGCAAGCTGTAGCTTTGACAGTGATCAGTTTGCCGCGCTGCTGGAATTTGCGGCAAGGCTTCCGGATACCGGAGACACAAGTGATCAGATAAACATGGTCTATACAGGAAAACAGCTGCTCTCCCTGCGGGAGATATTCAACATTTACGATCTTGTTGCGTTCAACTATTATTTTCACGGGAATATGATGCTTTATGGCATGCCATCGGCTGAAAAAGGCGGTACGGCAATAAAGCCGTATGCGGCGTTGGGGATATCGGTTGATTGTAAGGATAAGGAGGGCGCTTGGTCTTTTATCCGCACATTCTTATATGACCAATACCAGACCAAACTGGCTGGTCGTGCTCTCCCGGCCACAAAAACTGGTTTTGATTCTATCATCAACGATTATATGGCATGGGTCAGCGCCGGCGGAAGAATGCACACAATCGATCCTTTTGGTAATGATGTAACCATTCAGGAAACAGACGGCCGCATTGCAGATAGGCTCCGTAATGCCATCAGTTCAGTCAGCTGTGTTTACGACAATAACACCGCCCTCACCGGCCTGATTTGGAAAGAAGCTCAGCCCTTTTTCGCTGGCAGCAAGACAGCCGCGCAGACTGCGGATATCATTCAGTCCAAGACCGCAATTTATATTGCCGAACAGACCTGATCAAAGGATGTACCGGCTGAACATTGCCGCGCAGAGGAGGTTTAGTGTAATGAAAGGTAGAAGTTTATTAGCAGCGCTTATGGCTCTGTGCCTGTTTTTTAGTCTTGCCGCCTGCGGCAAGACCGGGGCAGGCGAACAGCCGGGAGATACCGCCCCAACATCATCCCCCGTCGAAGAGCAGGGGCCGCTGGCGGTAGAATTGACCTCTCCCTCAGGCCGTCCTGCTGCCATGACCTGTGACGGCTCTACGATCTATCATCTGGGTCAGGCTGACAACGCGCTGGTGGTGCATAGTCTGGATGTGGAGTCCGGCCAGTGGGCAGAGGTTCTTCGGCAGGATGGAGCTCTGGAAAACGCCATGCAGTTCTTTGCATCTGCGGCAGATGGAAAGCTAGTGGTCGTTATAGTCCCTGAGGATGCCGGTTCGGAATGCGGCATTCTGTGCTTTGATCTCCCCACAGGGCAGCTTGTTTCCCAATCATCCTTTGACAGAAGGGGAGGCTTAAACGGTATACTCAGCTATGAGGGCAGGATCATGGCTTGGGACGCTTACAACGGCAAAGTGACGATCCTTGATCCGCAGGGCAGGAGTGAGGGTTCCTACAGTCTTGGCGGAGCCATACAGTCCGTCTCCTGTCTGGCCGGTACGCCTATCGTGTGTTACGCCATGGGTGATCAGGTGTTTCTGGGTACTATGGATCTGGAGGGCTATCAGCGGATAGCCGAGATCACGATCGAGCAGCGCTGTGAACTGAGCAGCATCAGCAACAGCCCGTTTCTTGCCGGCGGGAATGCCTTATATGAGTTTGACATGGACGCTGGTCATTTGGAGCCCGTGCTGTACTGGCGGGATATAGCGGGGCTTCCAAGCCCCACTCAGGTATTTTCTTTGGACAGCAGCACCGTTATAGGCTACAATGAGTACTATAACACCTTGACAAAATACGACCTTGACGCTATTCCTGAGCGGCAGCAGATAACCATCGGCGTAATGCAGTATGGCGCCGAACTCGAAATGACCATTGCCGCCTTTAACAGCCAAAGCAAAGAATATGTGGCCAGACTCAAGATTTATGGTCTGAGTGAGATGGACAGGTTTTTAGTGGACATCAGCTCCGGCAACACCTTGGACATCGTGTGTACGGGTCTCCATCCCGACGGGACGATTCTGAATTATTCCACCATTGACAGCGGAGCCTTTGAGGATTTGCTTCCGTATATCGACGCAGACCCTCAGCTGAGCCGCGAAGCGTTCCTGCCCCAAGCTCTGGAATTTATGACGGATGAGAACGGGCATATGTATGAGCTGTTTTGCTTCATGACTGTGTCCAGCATGATCAGCTCCAAGGAGACCGCCCGGCAGATATCCGGCCCGGAAGACCTGCTGCGGCTGTCAGCGGAATTGCCCCAAGGCTATGCCCTGCTTGGCGGGATTGACCAAGACAGCTTGCTGAATTACATCTGCCAGCTTGCCAGTGTATATTGCGTGGACTTTGAAAAGGGCCAGTGCGACTTCAGCAAAGGCAACTTCGATAAATGGTTGGAGCTATACAGCGGCTATAAGCCGTATGACTTTGATGCCCATGATGACTACCTCATCTCAGTGTTTTCCACAGTTAGTTTCGTTGGCGCGGAGTCTATGCGCCAGCGTTACGGTGAGGACTATCAATATATGGGCTGGCCAAACGGTCAAGGGAATATACCGCTGCTGTCAGGCGCTAACGGCGGATACTGCATGCTTGCCAGCAGCCAGCATAAGGATGCCGCATGGCAGCTATTGAAAACGCTTTTGTCTGTAGAATACGATGATATCGTCGCCGCTATTATGATGCCCGTGATGCGCGACGATTTCCAACAGGCCATAGCCGCTCTTCCTGACCTCAATGAAAAGGAGGGGCTGGACATAAGACCCGAGGACATAGAGAAACTGGTCAATCTCATGGAAGGGCCTTCTCTTGCTCCCAGGACCAGCGGCATAGACGCGATTATCAGGGAGGAAGCCCAAAAGTATGCCGCCGGGCAGAGCTCATTGGATGCCGCCGTGGCAAGCATTCAATCCAGAGCCAGTATCTACATGGCAGAACAGTACGGATGAACGATTCGTGCCAATCCAATATTAATGTGTCGTCGGCACGGCCTCCATAGAAATGTATATCGACTGGCTAAAAAACTACAAGTAAAAAGGAGCCCGGGCTGACTCAGCCGGAGTATTCCGTATTTATACGCTTGTTATTATCTGATCCATATTCATCATATTATATATATTTCATACCCGGCATCCGTACAAAACGCTGAATATGTACCGTCAGGCGCGTTGTCACGCATAACAATATTGACTTTGTTAAAAAAAGGCATATAATTTGTATATAATTATATATACAACTGGTATATGCCAGTAGGATTATACCACGTGTGCCCGCTCGGTCAAAAGGACGGTATAAATATGACAGAATCCGCGGCTCAGCCGTTGTACAAATACATAAAGGATGATATCGTCCGGCAGATAAAGGACGGCATATATAAGCCGGATCAGTGTCTGCCGTCGGAGCGCGATTTCTGCCTTGTCTACGGCACAACGCGTATGACCGTGCGCCACGCGCTCAACGATCTGGAGGTCGATGGCGTTGTGTACAGGCTTCAGGGCAAGGGCACATTTGTGACCGGGGCAAAGCTTGTGCAGCCGCTGATGCAGGTGACGGGCTTCACGGAGGATATGCAGCGCCGCGGGAAAATTCCCAGCTCCCGGCTGCTCTACGCCGGTGTCCAGAAGGCGAATCATATCATTGCCAGAGACCTTGGCATAGGCCTTGGGCAGGATTATATACTCATCCGCCGCCTGCGCTTTGCCGACGGAGTGCCGCTGGCGATAGAGGAGACGGCTCTGAGCTACGAGCTGTGCAGCGCACTGCTGGATGATGACATCGGGCACGGCTCGATATACGGGCGGCTCAGACAGATGGGGATAAAGCTCATCACGGGAGAGCAGTATATGGAAGCCACGCTCGCCGACAGCGAACAGGCGGAGCTTCTGCAGATCGAGCGCGGCGCCGCGGTCATGCACATTGAGCGGCATGTCTGCTCTGAGCAGGGCATACCCGTTGAGGCCACATATTCCACCTACCGCGGCGACCAGTACCGCTTCTTCGTGAACTTTGACAGCACCCTCCGCTGATTTTTGACTGCGGTCTTTACCTGTGCCATGTGCCGGGTTTTAAGATAAATTTTTTGATAAGGAGAATACTTAATGAAAAAGATCATCGCAATGCTTCTTGCTCTCTGCATGGTATTTGCCCTCTGCGCCTGCGGCCAGACCGCCGCACCCGCTGCTGAGCAGCCTGCCGCAGCAGAAACAGCCGCCGCGGCTGAGGATGCCGTACCCGCAGAAGACACCGTTACCGTTATGGTCCCGCCCGTGTCATCCACCTATCAGGACGATATAGACACTTGGGCAGCCGAGTTCACCGAGATGCACCCCAACATCAAGATCGAAGTCATCAAGACCTCTTGGGACGATCATAACGATAAGCTCAGCACCATGGCAAATGCCGGCGAAGCTCCCGACATCGCTGAGATCTCCTACTCCAACATCGGCCAGTATGTCGACCTCGGCCTCGGTGTTGACATCTCCGCCTACATGGATGCCGACAGGCTTGCCGACTATGACCAGAACGCAATGGACTATATGTCCATTGAGAACGTTCCCTACGGTCTTCCCCTCTACATAACCATTCAGTCCATCGGCGGCAACCGCGAGATGCTTGAAGCTGCCGGTGCTGACATCGAAAAGATCCAGACCGAAGGCTGGACCTACGAGGAGTTCCTTGAGATTCTCAAGGCCGGCACCACTGCCGACTGCTTCGGCTTCGCGTTTGCAAACTCCGGCGTCACCGCCTCCGACGTTCCCAACATCATGGGCGTTATGGCTGGCCTCACCAATGCCTTCACTCCTGAGCTGAAGTATGCCTTCACCTCTGAGAATATGCTCAACCTCCTCAACGCCATCGAGGAAATGACCAAGGCCGGCTATATGCCCAACTACGCTGTTGAAGCAGGCCAGCGCATGGTCATGTGCCAGCAGGGCAAGACCATGATCTTCGGCAAGGCAATGCCCCTTTTCGAGAACAACATCAACAAGAACAACGCCGCTCTCGAGGCCAATGACGGCACCGCCGTTGAGAACTCCATCCCCCTGAGCTACGTCTTCCTCCCCATGCCCACCATGGACGGTGTGACTGAGTCCTGCTTCGGCACGGTCGACGGTCTCATCGCTCTGCGCAATAACAACACCACCGACGAGCACCTCAAGAATGTCTGCCTCGTCATGGATTACCTCTGCTCCGGTGAGCGCGTCGCCGCTGTTGACTCCACTCTGCTCCTCGACCCCGTCTGCCAGACCGGCCGTGACGCTTACGTCAGCCCCGAGGGCATCGATGCGGGCAACGCTGCATGCGCAGCCCGTGAGATCGGTCTCGTCGTCGCTCCTCCTGCCGGCATTTCCGTTGAGCAGGCAGCCAACGCCAAGACCATCATGGACGAGGTCATAGTGCCCAAGTTCCAGTCCCTGCTCGCAGGTGAAGCCACCGCCCAGGAAGTCTTCGACGCCATCAACGAGCGCGCCGTTGAGCTGTTTGGCGCAGACGGCATCGTCACCGGGCTTCTGTAAGCCATCGGCACCGCCGAAAGCGAGATAATACATTTTTCTGCCCCGCCCAGCTTCGGCCGGGTGGGGCAGATTTTAATAGTACGGAGGTAAAGGCTATGAGCAAATACAGTGGCCCGAGGCTGGGCTCCCGCCGTTTTCGTCTGAAGGATGACGACTGGTGGGGCTATGCCTTTATATTTGTGGCCATGCTGGTTTTCTGCGTGTTCACGCTCTACCCGGTTCTCAGCGCCGTCAAGACGAGCTTTCTGAAATATAAGCCGTTCGGCTCTGAATTCATCGGGCTGAAAAACTATACGGACAGCTTCAAAAGCGCACTTTTCTTCAAGGCGGTCAAAAACACCATTGTCTATACCGTCGTTGTTGTGCCGCTGTCTTTGCTGATAGCCTTTTCTATCGCGATAATGATACTGCCGTTCAAAAAAGGCGTGCAGTCGGTGTTCAAGTCCATCTACTATCTCCCCGGCATTGCCTCGGGCGTGGCGCTGTCTGTCGTGTGGCTGTGGCTGTATGACTCCTCGCCGGACGGGCTTTTCAATCAGGTGCTCGCGTTCTTCGGGCTGCCGACGCAGAACTGGCTCTCATCAAGCAAAACGTCCATGCTCTCGCTGATGCTGATGGCGCTGCTCTCCGGGCAGGGGACGAATATCATCATCTACATAGCGGCACTCCTCGGCATCGACAACAGCTACTTTGAAGCGGCGGAGCTCGACGGCGCGACCTTCTTCCAGAAGATCCGCTACATCGTGTTCCCGCTCGTCAAGCCCACGACGCTCTTCCTCCTCGTGACGGGAATAATCGGCTCCTTCCAGGTGTTCCAGAACGCCTTCCTCATGACGGGCGGCGGCCCTGACAACAGCACGACGATGATAGGCCTGCTCATCTATAAGAATGCGTTTGAATATTCCAAGTTCGGTCTCGCCTGCGCCCAGGCCATACTGCTTGCTATCGTTATCGCGCTCATCTCCATGCTCCAGTTCAAGCTGATGGGCGTGGATGTGGAATACTGAGGAGGTGCGGCATGACAACTGGTCTTTATTCCCAGCATCTCAATGACAGGAAGAAGCTCTATATCCGCAACACTGTGCTTGCACTGATGCTCATCCTTTTTGCGCTGATCGCGATCTTCCCGATATTCTATATGATAATGTCCTCGTTCGGGCCGGCCGTCGCAACGGCGGGCACATCGCGCTCCGTCATCCCGCGGCGCTTCACGCTTGACTCGTATAAGGCGTTTTTTAGCTTTAACAAATACTCCGTGCGCTGGATATGGAACAGCTTTGTCGTTGCTTCGCTCACGGTCATCGGCAATGTCATCTTTGCCTCGCTCGCGGGCTACGCCTTTTCCAAGATCAACTTCAAAGGCCGCCGCTGGCTGTTCGGCATGATCCTTGTGGCAATGATGATCCCCTATCAGGTGACGCAGGTTCCGCTCTATATCCTCATCGCCAACAAGCTGAAGATGACTAACACCTATGCCGCGCTCATTCTCCCCGGCGTCGTCACGTCGTACAATATTTTTCTGGCAAAGCAGTTTTTCACCAGCATCCCCACGCCGCTCATCGAGAGCGCCAAGCTCGACGGGTGCAGCCAGCTGCGCATATTCGTGAAGATAATCATGCCGCTTTCAAAGACAGTGCTTGCGGTCATGGCGATAAACACCTTCCTCTCAACGTGGAACTCCTTCTTCTGGCCGTTCCTTGTAACGAGCAAGGATTATATGTACACCATTCAGGTCGGCCTGAAGACCTTCAAATTCGCCAACGAAACTCTGCTCGCGCCCATGATGGCAGGGGCGACGCTCTCCGCGCTGCCGATGTTCATCCTTTTCTTCGCGCTGCAGAAGTACTTCCTTGAGGGCGTGACGATCGGCGCGGTAAAGGGCTGAGAGAAGAGGGAAATATCGATGAATACTTCCGATATAACGAAGCTTGCGACCGAGCGGCGCAACCCGCGCAGCCGCGATATCGACCGCCTGACGACAGCGGAGATGGTCAGCCTCATCAACAGCGAGGACAAGAAAGTTGCCGACGCTGTGGAGAAGGTCTGCCCGCAGATCGCCGCCGCCATAGACCTCATATATGCGCGCATGAAGCGCGGCGGACGTCTTATATACTGCGGCTGCGGTACCTCCGGGCGGCTCGGCATATTAGATGCCTCCGAGTGTCCGCCGACGTATTCCGTCTCGCCGGAGACAGTGCAGGCGGTCATCGCCGGCGGGAGGGGCGCGGTCTTCAACGCTGTCGAGGGCGCGGAGGACAGCGCAGAGCTCGGCAAAGAGGATATGCTCAAACTCGCCCTGACGGAGAATGACACGCTTGTCGGCATCGCCGCGAGCGGCAGAACGCCGTATGTCCTCGGCGCGATGAAAGCGGCGCGCGATGCGGGCGCGGGAGTGATCGGGCTGACCTGCTGCCCCGGCTCTGAGATAGATCGGGCGGCGGATGTCGGCATCTCACCCGACACGGGACCCGAGGTCATCACAGGCTCGACCCGCATGAAGTGCGGCACGGCTCAGAAGATGGTGCTGAATATGCTCTCCACCTGCACGATGGTCAAGCTCGGCAAGGTGTACGGCAACCTCATGGTCGATGTAAAGCCCTCGAACGAGAAGCTTGTGCACCGCTGCATCTCCATCGTGCGCGAAGCGACCGGCGCGGATGAAAAGACTGCCGTCGCCGCGCTTGAAGCATGCGGCTACAAATGCAAGACCGCGATAGTCATGCTGCTGTGCTCTGTCAGTGCAGATGAAGCCGAGGCACGGCTGGGCAGAAGCGATGGCCGCGTCGCGGACGCAATACGCTGAATAAATAAAAGAGGCTGTAACCGATGCGTATAGCATACCATTACAGCCTCTTTGACAATTACAGACTTATCTTATATTATCAGGCTGTCAAAAACTATGCTTTGAAGCTTGATAACAGAGCAGCGGGGGAGCTTGAGGGGGCAAGGCCCACCTCAAATTGGATAAGCCGCCGTCGAAAGCCTTGACATATCAAGGCTTTCGATAATAGCATTTTGAATGCTTTCAAAATGCTCGGCGGAAAACGCGGTCGAAAAAGTCCTCATGGGACTTTTTTGACAAGCGTTTTATAAACTTATCTTGCCCATGACCACCGGGTGCTTTGCCCCGGTCACGGACGGCACATTGTTCGCGTGGGCGAAGATGGCTTCGTTTGCCAGTATGCCAAAAGCAAGTGCCTCTTTCGCGTTGCCGTCAAAGCCCAGTTCTTCGTTCGTCATTACCCGGCACACCGGCAGCAGCTGCCGTATGTGCTGCATGAGCGCCGCGTTCAGCGCGCCGCCTCCGCCGACGATGAGCCGCGCAGGCGGCTCCGGTGCATAGTCCCGCACCGCCGCGGCTATGCACTCCGCGGTAAAGCGCGTCGCCGTCGCGAGCACGTCCAAAAGCCGAATCCCCTCAGCCCCGGCGTATGCGCAGAGCGACGCTGTGTACTCAGCGCCGTAACGCTCACGCCCTGTCGTTTTGGGCGGGCGCTGTGCAAGGTACGGATCGTTCAGCATATGCCGCAGGAGCTTTTCGCTGACTTGCCCCTGCGCTGCAAGCGCCCCGCCTGCGTCGTAGGCCGCCGCGCCATCTGTTAGGCGCGCTGTGACAGCGTCCATGACCATGTTGCCCGGACCCGTGTCAAACGCGAGGACGTCGTCCAGCCCGCACCCGGCAGGGAGAAAGCTGATGTTTCCTATCCCGCCGATGTTCTGCAGGGCGACGCACTCTGTCTCGCTGCGGTAGAGCAGGAACTCCGTATACGGCACGAGCGGCGCACCGAGCCCGCCCGCTGCCATATCTCTTACGCGGAAGTCCCCGATGACCGGGCAGGAGAACTCCTCTGCGAGCATCGCATCCTCACCTAACTGGACAGTGCTGCGCCGCCTATGACCAAGGTATTCCTCCTCATTCGGTATGTGCCAGAACGTCTGCCCGTGATTGCCGATGAGGTCGATATCCGCTTTGCTGACTCCTGCATGGCGGCAGAGCTCGCGTCCGGCCTCACAGTAAAGCTCGCCTAAAAGGAAGTTCATGCGGCAGAAATCCGCCGCCGCGGCGCTGCCGCCGCTCGCAAGACGCAGTATCTCCGCGCGGACCTCTGGCGCGAACGGAATGAACACAAAATCGCGCTGCTTCACGCGCGTTGCCGTGCCGTGCCCATATATTTCGGCAAGGACAGCATCTATACCGTCGGCACTTGTGCCGGACATGAAGCCGATGACGAGGCGGGACGGCTTGTTTATAAGCGCTTCTATCGGATGCTCCATATATCCCCCAGACTCGCCGCTCAACGCGGCAGATATTGGTTTAAAGTTTATTACGCTGAACAGTGTTTGTCAACTGATGGTATGTACGGAAGGAGAAGAACATGAACAGAATTTTGCTTGGGCAGCGGCTCGCCTTCGGCTTTGAAGGCACGTGCATCCCTGAGAATTTTGCCGCGCTCGTGCGCGAATATAAGATCGGCAATGTCATACTGTTCCGACGGAATATTGAAAACAACGACCAGCTCCGCCGGCTCTGCCGGGAGCTCCAGTCGCTCATTATCGCGGAGACTGGGCACCCGGCCTTCATTACGATCGACCAGGAGGGCGGCATGGTCACGCGCCTTGCGCCAGACGCGGTGAACGTTCCGGGCAACATGGCGGTCGCCGCGACGGGGCGCATCGGGGATGCCTATACCGCCGCTTCGATAACCGCGCGCCAGCTGCGCGGCGTGGGCGTGAACTTCAACCTTGCGCCCGTGCTGGATGTCAACAGCAACCGCCGCAACCCCGTTATCGGGGTGCGCAGCTTCGGCGATGACGCCGCGCGCGTCGCCGCGCTTGCCCGCGAGGCCGTGCGAGGATATGCCGATGCGGGAGTTCTATGCTGCGGCAAGCACTTTCCCGGCCACGGCGATACCGCGGTCGACTCCCACCTTGGCCTGCCGTGCAT
>OJKW01002094.1_pt1 | contig 10294 bp, 7 predicted proteins | sample 1596591 | NCBI WGS metagenome assembly OJKW01 (sample SAMEA4350166, study PRJEB24818) | metagenome | biome: human; feature: gut; material: faeces | place: Denmark | collected 2013-09
ATTAACAGTACATGAGTTACAAGAAAAAATAAAAAATAAAGAGTTAACAATAACAGAAATAACAAAAGCTTATGTAGATAGAATAAATGAGAAAGAAAAAGATGTACAAGCATTTATAACAGAATTAAAAGATGAAGCATTAAAACAATCAGAAGAAATACAAAACAAAATTGATAATGGTGAAAAATTAGGAGATTTAGCAGGAATTCCAATAGGAATAAAAGATATAATATGTACAAAAGGTGTAAAAACAACATGTGCATCAAAAATGCTAGAAAACTTTGTATCACCTTATGATGCAACTGTTATGGAAAAAATAAATGCAGAAAATATGATAGATTTAGGGAAACTAAATATGGACGAGTTTGCAATGGGAGGCTCAACAGAATATTCATATTTTAAGAAAACAAGAAATCCATGGGATTTATCAAGAGTACCAGGAGGATCTTCAGGAGGTTCTGCAGCTGCAGTTTCAGCAAATATGGTACCATGGGCACTAGGAACAGATACAGGTGGAAGTATAAGACAACCAGCTTCATTATGTGGTGTTGTTGGGTTAAAACCTACTTATGGATTAGTATCAAGATATGGAGTAGTAGCATTTGCATCATCATTAGATCAAGTTGGAGTATTTACAAAAGATGTTCAAGATTGTGCAATGTTATTAAATGTAATTGCTGGATATGATGAAAAAGATTCAACATCTATAGATAATGGAAAGAAAGACTATACAAAATCATTATCAAAAGATGTTAAAGGTTTAAAAATAGGAGTTCCAAAAGAATTTTATGGAGAAGGAATAAATCCTGAAGTAAAAAAATCATTAGAAGAAGCAATTGAAAAATATAAAGAAATGGGAGCAGAAGTAGAAGAGTTTTCATTAGATATTGCTCAATATGCATTAGCAACATATTATATAATAGCATGTGCAGAAGCAAGTTCAAATTTAGGAAGATTTGATGGAATAAGATATACATATAGATCACCAGAAGCCAAAACATTAAAAGAAATTTATAAAAAATCAAGAAGTGAAGGATTTGGTGCAGAAGTAAAGAGAAGAATAATACTTGGAACTTATGTATTATCATCAGGTTATTATGATGCATATTATAAAAAGGCTCAACAAGTTAGAACACTTGTTATGAACGAATTTAATAAAGCATTTGAAAAATATGATGTAATAGTAACACCAACATCACCAACAACAGCATTCAAATTAGGTGAAAAATCAACAAATCCAATGGAAATGTATTTAGCAGATATATGTACAGTTTCTGTAAATATTGCAGGATTACCAGGAATGTCAATCCCTTGTGGAATAGATAGTAATGGACTTCCAATTGGTATGCAAATAATCGGTAAGAAATTTGATGAAGAAACAATCATAAAAACAGCTTATGCTTATGAACAAGAAACAAAGTTCAGAGAAAAATACAAACCTACATTTAAAAAATAATATAACCAAATGAGAGGAGCATAAAATGGGAGATGAAATGAAATATTCTGAAGGTCAAAGAAACCAAATATATGAAAAGTACTTAAGACCTTTAAAATTGAAAATTTCACAAATATTGTTATATGATACAAATGCTGCAGCAGATTTTTTAAAAAAATATAATAACTTACTTCAAAAAACAAGTGACTCAGAATTATTAGATAAAATTACAGAATTAGAGTTAGAAATTGAACAATATGAAAAAACATTAGGAAAAGAAAAGACTTTTCAAGATAAAAGTTCTATTATAATTGGACAAGTTGAAGAATTATTATATGAAAGTGAACAATTTACATTAGAAGATTTCGAAAAAGAAGTGCATAGTTTAGTACAAAGATATAAAGAAAATTTTTCTGGTTATAGTTTAGAAGAAAGAGATTTATTAGAGGCTAAAATTTATGAATTGCAAGCAAGATTAATTTTTAAAAGAGTAAATCAAGAATATCCTGAAAAAATAGATATTCCAAAAGAAGATGAAATTGGAATTATGATATACTTAAACAGAGAAATTACTAGATTACAGCAAAGTAAGAATCCTAAAATTAAAAATTATGTTGAAAAAATAAAGTATGAACTTATGGGAGGAACAGAGGCTATACATAATAGTGAAATATGGAAAGTATTAAGTTATGCTCAAAGAGAAAGATTTGAAGAAAAAGAGGAAAATCCTTCAAAAAGTAAATCATTAATTTATGCGAAAGCAAAGAATAATTCAGTAGTTAATGCGAAAAATAGGAGTATTTTTTCAATTTTTAGAAAAGAACCACAAATACCACTGACTGAAAGAGACTTAGCTAAAATTTCAATTGATTGGTTAGCAAAATATATTCCCAAAGATATGTTGCAAGAATTGGAAGCTGATAGAAATAAAGAAGAAAATAATGTAAGAGACAAAGAATATTTGCCAGATCCTAAAGCTCCGATATATGAAATGATTAAATCAGTAACTAGATTTGGAATACCAAATAGAAAAGATTATGTGCTTCAAGATGAAAATGGGAGTAAAATATATATTTTTATTGAAGATCAGTTATCATCTAACTTATATTGGACTAGTATAGTTATGGAAGCTGGAAGCATAAAAGTAGTGAAAAATTATAGTACTCAATTAGAGTTTAAAGAGAGGGGAGTTCCTAGACATTTAAATGCAATTTTAAATCTGGCTCAAATTATAGATAGATGTTTTAATACTGATTTTCAACAACAATTATTAAGAGAAGTAAAAGAATGTTGGATAGAAAGAACTAAAAAGCAGAAATTGTTTAAAAAATTAGAGAAAAGCTTATATAAGATGCGTAATGAATATGGAAGAACAAAATTAGATTTTTTTGCATCAGAAGAAAGAAAAAGAGAAAATTTTTACAGACAATATAGATTACAAGAATGGATAAAAGTAAATCCAGAAGATTTAACAAATGATAATGAAAAAAATAATATGAGTAATGAAGTGATTCAAGAAAAGGAACAAGGAGGAGAAAATGCCAAGGAATGATTATGAAGTTGTAATGGGCTTAGAAGTCCATGCAGAATTAGCAACAAAAACCAAAATATTTTGTAGTTGCCCAACAAAATTTGGTGCAGCTCCAAATACACAAGTATGTCCAGTATGTATGGCAATGCCAGGAACATTACCAACATTAAATGAAAAAGTAGTAGAATATGCAGTAAAAGCTGGACTTGCTACACATTGTACAATATCAAGAGATAGTAAAAATGATAGAAAAAACTATTTCTATCCAGATACACCAAGAGCATATCAGATTTCACAATTTGATAAACCATTGTGTGAACATGGATATATAGAAATAGAAACAAGTCAAGGAAAAAAGAAAATAGGAATAACACGTATTCATATAGAAGATGATGCTGGAAAATTAGATCATGATGACTTAGCAGGAGGAGCTCTTATAGATTTGAATAGAGCTGGAGTTCCATTAATAGAAATTGTATCAGAACCAGATTTTAGATCAATAGAAGAAGTTGATGCATATTTAAGAAAATTAAAATCAATACTTGAATATGTAGAAGTATCAGACTGTAAGATGGAAGAAGGATCTTTCAGAGCAGATGTTAACACATCAATTCGTCCAATAGGATCAGAAAAACTTGGCACAAGAACAGAAATGAAAAATATGAACTCATTTAGAAGTATAACAAGAGCACTTGAATATGAAATAGGTAGACAAGTAGAAGTTATAGATAATGGGGGAGTTGTTGATCAAGAAACCTTAAGATGGGATGAAGTATCAGGAAAGACATTTTCAATGAGAGATAAGGAAAATGCACAAGATTATAGGTATTTTCCAGAACCTGATTTAGTTGCAATAAAATTATCAGAAGAATATATTGAAAATATTAGAAAAACATTACCAGAAATGCCAGAAAGTAGAAAAGAAAGATATTTAAGAGATTATAAATTATCTGAAAAAGATGCTGGAATAATAACATCTTCAAAATATTTATCAGATTTATTTGAAAAAGCTTCTGAAATATGTGGAAATTATAAAGCAGTAAATAACTGGATAATTTCAGATATTTCAAGAATATTAAATGAAACAGAAATGGATCCTAAAGAAATACCATTTGATGCAAAACAATTAGCTAAATTAGTAACATTAATAGATAAAGGAACAATTAGTTCAAGTATAGGTAAAAAAGTATTGATAGAATTATTTGAAAATCCAAGAGATCCAGAAGATATTATAAAAGAAAAAGGTTGGATACAGATTTCAGATGAGGGAGCAATAAAAGAAGTTGTATTAAAGATTATTGAAGCAAATCCTCAATCTGTTGCAGATTTTAAAGCTGGTAAAGATAGAGCATTAGGATTTTTAGTTGGTCAAGCTATGAAAGAAACAAAAGGAAAAGCAAATCCTCAAATGCTTAACAAAATGTTTGCAGAAGAATTGAAGAAATAAAAAAATTGCCATTATGGCAATTTTTTTTACTATTTCAAATTTCTTAAAGCTTCAATTCTTGCTTCTGTACTTGGATGTGTAGACCACAAATCAGAAGATTTTTTCTTATTTCTAAAAGGATTTGCAATATACATATTTTCAGTAGCCTTATTAGCAACTTTTAATTCATTAGGATCTCCTGAAATTTTCAAAAGTGCTGAAATTAAGCCATCTGGATTTCTTGTGAACTCTATTGCTGTTGCATCTGCTAAAAATTCTCTTTTTCTAGAAAGCGCAAGCTGCATTAGCTGACCAAAGATTGGAGCTAATATTAGAAAGATTAATCCAATAAACATTAAGATTGGATTTCCATTATCATCATCGTCACGTCTTCTAGAACCACCATAAAAAGAAATTCTAGTAAACCAATCAGATAAAATTACAACAAATCCTACCATTACAGAAACAACAGCTGATAAAAGAATATCATAATTTTTAATATGAGACATTTCATGTGCTAAAACACCTTCAAGTTCATAATAGTCAAGTTTTTCTAATAAACCAGTTGTGACACATATTACAGCATGTTTTGGATTCCTACCAGTTGCAAAAGCATTTGGTTGAGCATCTTCTATAACATATAATTGAGGCTTTTCTGGTAAGCCGGCTGAAATAACTAAGGAATCTAAAATATTTACTAATTTTAAATCTTCCTCTCTTGTTGCAGGTCTTGCATTATTTAATTTTAAAACAATTTTATCACTATAATAATATGAGCCCCATGTTGATACAATTGCAAAAATCATGGCAATTATAATAGAAAGTTCACCTAAATCTAGAGCCATACAAATATAATAAACAATTACTGCAATAAATGCTAAAAATAATAGAACTATAAACCATGATTTTATTTTATTTTTCTTTATATCTTCAAACATATTTTTCTCCTACTAATAATTTATAATATTAAAGGATAGAAAAAATTCTATCCTTAACATTATTTACTAAAATCTACTTTGACATTTTTTCTTGCTTCATCACTTTCTGCTGCAAATAATTCTTTCTTTTGGAAATTAAACATTCCAGCAACTAAATTTGAAGGGAAAAGTTCTAATTTTGTGTTATATCTTGTTACACTGTCATTATAAAATTGTCTAGAAAAAGAAATTTTATTTTCTGTGTTGCGTAATTCTTCAGATAAATCAGCAAAATTTGTATTTGCTTTTAATTCAGGATAATTTTCAGAAACTGCCATAATTGTTTTTAATGTGCTTGAAAGTTCTCCATCTAATTTTGCTTTTTCTCCAACTGAAGAAGTATTTGCCCAAGATGTTCTTAATTTTGCTATTTTTTCAAATGTCTCAGACTCGTGAGTCATATATCCTTTTACAGTTTCTACAAAATTAGGTATTAAATCAAATCTTCTTTGTAGTTGTACATCAATTTGACTCCAAGCATTTTCAACTTTTTGTCTAGATGAAATTAATCCATTATATACACTTACTATCCATATAAGGATTAATACAACAACTATTAAAATAATCCATCCCATAAAAATACCTCCTTACGAATATATATTATCATATAATAACATTTTTTACAACAAAAATATTAAAATAAATAATGGAAAAAACTAATGAGAAATTTTTGGAATTTTTTCAGTACAAGCAACATATAATATAATGTTAGCAAGTAATGTCAAGACTTACGGAAGGTTATAACAAAAAAATAAAAAATTTGACAAGAAAACAAAAAATGTGTATAATAATTTTGTCATTAAAAGGAGGTTTTATGATTTTTATGGATAAAAAAGATAAAGCATCTATTTCTATTATGAAAATAATTGGAGTAAGTTTGATAATAATACTTTTGCTAGGAGTAACTGTAAGAGCTACGGAAACAAGCATTAGAACAGTTGAAATAACTTTAGCAAATGGATATAAGATGTCTGTTATAACATCAAAAACAAATGTATATGAAATATTAGAAGATAATAATATTTTTGTAGAAGAAGACGAAAGAGTAAGTCCAGGTTTAGACGATGATATAAATGAAAGTAATAAAATAGTTATTACAAATAAATCCGTTCAAGAAGTTCAAATTGCCAAAATTTCTGAAAGTGGAATTGAGACAACATTAGATGAAATATTAAAAGGATATTCACCAATAGTAGAAAAAATAGAAGTAGAACAAGAAATAATACCATATGAAACAATTACAAAAGATGCCTCACAAGGTGCAACAGATACAAAAAATAGAGTAATTCAACAAGGTCAAGACGGATTAAAAGAAGTAACATATAAAACAAAATATCAAAATGACGAACAAATAGAAAAAATAGTTCTTTCAGAAGAAATTATAAAAGAGCCTATTGATAGAATTGTACAAGTACAAAAAAATATTGTAACAACATCAAGAGCAGGATATGAAAGAACACAAACAACAGGAAATAAAGTTGGAGAAACAAGAATATTTAAAGTAACGGCATATTGTTCTTGTGCAAAATGTTGCGGTAAAACAAATGGAATAACAGCATCTGGAACAAAAGCAACAGCAGGAAGAACAGTTGCAACATCTAGCCAATTTTCATTTGGAACACAATTAGATATAGGTGGATACACATATACTGTAGAAGATAGAGGAGGAGCTATTCAAGGGAATAGAATAGATGTATATATGAATTCACATGCAGAAGCATTAGCATGGGGAGTTAGATATTTACCAGTTACAGTAGTAGAATAAAGGGAGAATAAAAAATTCTCTCTTTTTTGCCTAAAATAGTGAAAAAATCAAAGAAACATGTTATAATAAAATAGTCGAATAATATGAGAGAAAGGAGAATGTTAGAATTCATTACTAACAACAATAATATGAGCCAAGATAAAATAAGAAATTTTAGCATAATAGCACATATAGACCATGGAAAATCAACACTTGCAGACAGATTAATAGAAAAAACTGGAGTATTGTCTCAAAGAGAAATGGAAGACCAAATTCTTGATAATATGGATATTGAAAGAGAAAGAGGTATAACTATTAAATCACAAGCTGTAAGAATGAAATATAAAGCAAAAGATGGAGAAGAATATACACTTAACCTAATAGACACACCAGGTCATGTTGATTTTAATTATGAAGTTTCAAGAAGTCTAGCAGCATGTGATGGAGCAATATTGGTAGTAGATGCTAGTCAAGGTGTTGAAGCACAAACACTTGCAAATGTATATCTAGCAATAGATAATAATTTGGAAATATTACCAGTTATAAATAAAATAGATTTACCAAATGCAAGACCAGATGAAGTAAAAAAAGAAATAGAAGATATAATAGGAATTCCAGCAATGGATGCACCATGTATTTCAGCTAAATCTGGACTAAATGTAGAAGAAGTATTAGAAAGAATTGTAACAGATTTACCAGCACCAAAAGGTGATGAAAATGCAAAAGCCAAATGTTTAATATTTGATTCATATTATGATAATTACAAAGGTGCAGTAGCATATGTAAGAGTAATGGATGGAACATTAAAAGTTGGTGATGAAATATTGCTAATGGCAACAGGTACAACTTATACAATAGCAGAAGTAGGATATTTTGCACCAGGACAATATTTACCAACAAAAGAGATAAAAGCAGGAGAAGTTGGTTATATTGCAGCAAGTATAAAAAGTTTAACAGATATTCATGTTGGTGATACAATAACATTAAAAAATAATCCAGCAGATAATCCATTACCAGGATATAAAAAAGTAACACCAATGGTATATTGTGGATTATATCCAGTAGATGGAAGTGAATATGAAAACTTAAAAATAGCATTAGAAAAATTAAAATTAAATGATGCAGCATTAGAATATGAGCCAGAAACATCAGCAGCATTAGGTTTTGGATTTAGGTGTGGATTTTTAGGATTATTACATTTAGAAATAATTGAAGAAAGACTTGATAGAGAATTTGATTTAGGGTTAATAACAACAGCACCATCTGTTATATATAAAGTCCATAAAACAACTGGAGAAATACTTGATGTATATAATCCAGCAGATTTGCCACCACAAACAGAAATCTCATATATGGAAGAACCAATAGTTACAGCAGACATAATAACACCAAAAGAATATATAGGAAATATAATGGATATTTGTCAAAATCGTAGAGGAATATTTATTGACATGAAATATTTAGATGATAATAGAGTAACACTAATATATGAAATGCCATTAAATGAAATAATATATGACTTTTTTGACAGTTTAAAATCAAGAACAAAAGGATATGCATCATTTGATTATGAATTTAAAGAATATAGAAAATCAAATCTTGTAAAATTAGATATACATGTAAATGGAGAACCAGTTGACGCATTATCATTTATAGTATTTAAAGATAATGCATATGATAGAGGCAAAAAAATGGTAGAAAAACTAAAAGAAGTTATACCAAGACATTTATTTGCAATACCATTACAAGCAGTTGTAGGAGGTACAATAATAGCTAGAGAAACAATATCTGCAATGAGAAAAGATGTACTTGCAAAATGTTATGGTGGAGATATTACAAGAAAGAAAAAATTACTTGAAAAACAAAAAAGAGGAAAAAAGAGAATGAGACAAATAGGAAATGTAGAAATGCCACAAGAAGCCTTTTTATCAGTTCTAAAATTAGATGAAGAATAATTTATAAAAGTAAGGAGAAATTTATGAGAGTAAATAGAGTTGAAAGAAGAGAAAATGAAAGAAGAAGCGGGCAAGATAGAAGAAAAATGCCTGACAGAAAAAATTCAAAAATGGAGACAACAGATAGAAGAAAAGAAGAGAAACGTAAAGAAATAAGAAGAGAAGAAGATGCAGAAAAAAGATTTGATGATCAAATAGAAGGAAGAAATTCAGTTTTAGAATTATTAGAAAGTGGAAAAGATGTTAATAAAATATTTGTAACAAGAGGAGAAAAACATGGTTCAATAAATAAAATTCTTGGGATTGCAAAAGAAAGAAAAATAATAGTTGTTGAAAAAGATAAAAAACAAATGGATGAAATGGCGCAAGAGGAAAACTATCAAGGAGTTATTGCAATAGTTCCACCATTTGAATATGTAGAAATATCAGATATCTTAGAAGTTGCAAAAGAAAGAAATGAAGATCCATTTGTAATAGTTTTAGATGGAATAGAAGATCCACATAATCTAGGTTCAATAATAAGAACAGCAGAAACTGCAGGAGTACATGGTGTAATTATTCCAAAGAGAAGGGCAGTGTCAGTAAATAGTACAGTAAATAAAGCAGCTAAGACAGGAGATATGACAAACGTTGTATTCCCTGCAGCAGTGATGCTGCTTGCAGGTGCAGTAGTGGCAGGAGTCCTTTTCAGAAGAAAATGGATGAAATAAGAGTCTGATTCGTTAAAAGAAATACAGAAGAAAAAGTACGCACGTAAAGGCTCGTACGCTTCTCTATTTCCGCAGATCAGTTTTGCGGGGGACTACAACCGTACCTTGAAGAAACAGGTGATGTATATGGATTTCGACATGGGTGACATGGGAGGCGGCAGCTTGCCCGAAGGCACGGACATGTCGAGTATGGACGAGGGCTTCGAGGTAGGACGTAGCAACAACTGGAGCTTGGGCTTCAACGCTTCCATGCCACTGGTGAACGCCTCCTTATGGAAAAGCTTGAGTATCTCGGCCTTAGACGTGGAATTGGCGGTGGAGCAAGCTCGCTCTTCTAAAATAGCGATGGTGAACCAAGTGAAAAAGAGCTTTTACGCCGTCCTTCTGGCAAGCGACTCTTACCGGGTATTCAAGCAAAGTTACGACAATGCCATGGAGAATTATCTGGATATCAAACGGAAGTATGAACAGGGAACCGTAGCTGAATACGACTTGATAAGTGCCGATGTGACGGGA
>OJKW01002104.1_pt1 | contig 10255 bp, 5 predicted proteins | sample 1596591 | NCBI WGS metagenome assembly OJKW01 (sample SAMEA4350166, study PRJEB24818) | metagenome | biome: human; feature: gut; material: faeces | place: Denmark | collected 2013-09
GTTTTATACCACGGTTAAACTATGTATGGAACATAGTTCCGGTATTGATCCGGATTTATTAAAATTTCAAAAAAATATTATTGCATATCCATTATGGTTATATGCGTTATTTTGTAATATCCAAAAAGGATATACAATAACTTTATATAAAGTTTTAAGCGGTGATATAATGGATATTGATTATAAATCGATAGGTCGTAATATTAAGGAATTTCGTATTAAAAAAGGTTTAACACAAGTTAAATTAGGTGAAAAATCAGGTGTAGAACCGTCTAATATTTCACATATAGAGCGCGGTGCTACAAAAGTAAGCCTGCCAACATTAGTAAGTATTGCAAATGCTCTTGAAGTTTCTTTAGATGAAATAGTCTACGAGAGCCTAACTAAAAACGAGCATATAATTGTCAATATAATAAATGAATTGCTTGCTGACTGTTCGGCCTCTGAACTTTTAGACATTAGTAAAATAATCAAGGTGACCAAAGATGTCATTAAAGGCAATTCCAAATAATAATGTGCAATTGGCAGGACTTGATTTTGAAATATAATATATTCATACTCGATGACTTCATATTGTAAAAAAATCGTCATCAGATTATAAGTATGTCATATAATTAAAAAAATAAGATACAAAGTCCCCTATTTATGTTATATAATTGTTGTATATACGGAGGCAAAAGAGGTTCAATTATGCTGGCTCTATTTTTAACTTATCTTGATGATGAAAACGATAAAAGATTATTTGAGGAAATGTTTTATTCTTATCGAAAGCAGATGTTGTCTTTTTCGATTTCGATATTAAAGAACAAAGATGATGCCGAAGATGCGGTTCATAATGTGTTTTTACGCATAGCTCAAAAAAATTGGGATACTGTACGGTCTATTGAAAATAGCACGGATTTAAGAAACTATCTCCTTAAGGCAACAAAAAATTCTTCACTTAACATCATAAAGCTCAACAAGAGAGAATCGGTATCTTTAAATGATTCTTCTGAATATAGCTATAATACTATTTCGGAAATGTCAGATGATGAATTTATAGAAATGATATGTGCAAAAATAGAATATGATAATATTGTAAAAGCGATTTATGCTATGAACGAGAAGTATCGTGATGTTTTGTATTTTCATTTTATAACCGGTATGACAATATCAAAAACCGCCAAATTATTGGACCAAACAACAAGCACTACAAAAAAGCAATTGGTGCGTGGTAAGAAAATGCTTCTAAATTTGCTCGACATAAAAGGAGATGGAAATAATGGGAATGAGCAAAGATGATTTTAAAAGAGCTTTCAGAGAAGTAGTTTCTTCCGAATTTGCTAAAATCCCTTTGGATGAAAGCGACATTGATATCACATTTTCGGAAAAATTTAATAAGAAAATGGAAAAACTCATTAAATCACAAAGAAAATCATATTACATTCTTATAAATACTGTTGGTAAACGAGTAGCAATTCTGTTTGTTGCAATCATAACATTGTTTACAGCTTCTATGAGTGTAAAGGCAATTAGAGAGCCTGTGATTAATTTTATAATTGAGGTTTATGAAAGTTTTACAAAATACTTTTTTGAGGGTGAAACTGCTGAAAAAATAGAAAAGGTATATTCTATTACAAAATTGCCGGTAGGATTTAAGCAAACGCAGGTTATGGAAAGTGATGCGGGACGAACTGTCACTTTTGAAAGTTCGGAAGGAAACATAATTGTATTCACCCAATCTGCGACACAAAATGCGGAACTGAATATTGACAATCAAAAAGTCAGTCAAACCATAAAGCAAGTCGAAGATAAAGAAATTCATATTTATTATTTTGAAAGCGACACTTATATGTTTTGGACTGACCAAGGATACTGTTTCCAAATAATATCTTATGGCAATATTGAAACAGATACTTTAATTGAGATGATAGAATCCATAGAATAGATAAAAATGCACACGAAGCTCATAAGAGCTTCGTGTGTTTCCTTTTAATAGGAATCCGTTTTTTGATATTCTATTTTATCTGCTGAGCCGCCGGAGCCATATACTTTGTATACAACTGTTACGCGGTATGTTCCCGATGATGACAATTGATATGTTCGAGATCCGTTGTATTTGTAATTATATATCGTATCTACCCATTGTTCGTTGGCTTGTCCATTATCTACCCGCATCCAAAATAAACCTAAAGTTTTCTTTTCTATATAAGTTGTAATTGAAATTTTGGTGGTTAGGGACGAAAAGCCTGCAACATTATAATTTATAGACATTTTCCCACTATTGTTTATTGTCATAGATGTAAGAACAGTAGCCGTATTATTGTATAATGGTGCGATACTGTATTTGGCTGTAACCGCAGCTGCAGAAACTGAAAACACCGGTGTTGTTAATAGGCAAAACGCAAAAAACGACACCAGTATTTTTTTAATGCTTTGATTCATTTTTTCATCTCCTTTCATCTATATTTGATGAATAAAAAACTCCATCATTAATACAACAACGGAAAATGCAAAACAGGGGACAAAATAATTAAAAAAAGAAAAAAGAAAAAATTGTCACCTACATTCGATTGAAATTTGTTGTATTTATAGGAGGATATATGAGGTATGTAAAGGTGGTGAATTTTTAGCCTCATATATAGTTCTAAAAAAATAATAAGAGGAGCAAAAAAATGAAAGTAAAACAAAAATTCAGGAAAGTTTTGGCTTTAGCAGTATCCCTTGCAATATTGCTGCCGGTGTTTTCAACATTAGGAATTGTGGCAAGTGCTGAAGAGATCACACCACTATTTACTTATCAATATTTAAGTGGCGGCACATGGAAAAATTTCAACGGGCGAATTGACGGCACTGCAAATATTGATGGCTTACGAATTCAGAACAGCGGCACAAGTGCATATTACATACAGTACAGAACACAAAATGCCGGTGTTTCCGGATTCTACAGTTATGTTAAAAGCAATATTAATGATTATGCCGGTTCTAACGGCAAGGCTATACAAAAATTGCAATTACAGGCATATAATAGTTCGGGAACAAAACTTGTTAATGAAATTGTTTTAATGTGGCGAGTAAAAACCAATGCCAGCGGTTGGCTTGCATGGGTAAGTAATGCCGATCCGGAATACATGAGTGGTGCAAAAAGCACTTATCAATTAGACGGTTCTCTTGATTCCACGAGTTATTATGCAGGCAAAGGCACCGAAAATGTTACAGGTATTGAAATTAAGATCTTTTCAAATGTATCGCCTTCAGAAAGCACAACATCAGTTAATTTCGACGGTACGGAAATAACACCGACTCTTAGTTATATGGTTGGCAGCAACTGGACTACGTTTAATAAACAGGTGATTGTGAACGGTGGATTTGACGGAATTCGTATTCAAACTTCATCGAGCAAAGAATATTATCTTTCATATAAAACGCTTAACGCAGGAAAAACCGGCTATTATCCTGCGGTTAGCAGTACAGGTTCTGATTATGCAGGTTCTTCTGATAAAAAAATACAGCGATTAAATATTAGAGCATTGCGTAATACCGGTAGCGTACTGACCTCGGGCATCGTTGTTATGTACAGAGCTTATGTTGATGGAAAATGGCTACCGTGGGTAAGCAACGCCGATCCCGAATACATGCGCAGCGTACAAAGCAAATTTAATTTGGGTGGCACTTTGGATACTTCAGGCGGTTATGCAGGAAAATCCGGCGTTAATATCCAGGGTGTAGAAATTCGTGTTTTCGAAGGTACAATCCCATCATCAACTATTGGAAATTTGCCCGGCAGAGAAATTACACCTACCATGAGTTATTTGCTCAATGGAGGTTGGACTTCTTTTACATCGAAGGCAGAAACAGCTATGGACGGCATTAAAATTCAAACCGATTCATCTAAGGATTATTATTTGAATTACCGTACCATGAACAATCCGAACACTTCGTATTATCCGTATGTTTCAAGTACGGTTAACGACTATGCAGGTTCATCCGGAAAGAAAATATCAAGAATAAGTATTCAGGTATTAAGAAAAAGCGATAATGCCAAAATTGATTCCGGCGTTGTTGTTATGTACAGAGTAAAAGTCAATGGAAATTGGTTGGCTTGGGTAAGTAATGCGGCTCCTGAGTGGATGCGCAGTGTTCAAATTAAATACGGTATTACGGGAATTTTGGATACTGCATCCGGATATGCAGGGCTATCTAACGGAACGGCAATCCAAGGTGTTGAAATCAGAGTATTTGAAGAAAATGGTTTAACAACAAAGGTCACAAAAAAGGGAACAAGCAAAAAAATAACAGCACCGTATATTAACCAAATCAAAAATTATAAATATGCTTGCGAGAGCGTAAGTGCTGTTATGGCGCTTAAAAAGATTGGTCAAAACATATCACCGGAAACTTTTATAAATAATTATTTGGACAAAGGAAATTATAATAGCTTTGATCCTAATGTTTGTTTTGGCGGTGATCCATACGGAAAATCAAGCGGAATGGGTTGCTATGCACCCGTAATCGAAAAAGATATCAATAAATATTTAGCCGATGTAAATGCAAATTATATCGCTACCAAATTATACAACAAATCTTTAGAGTATCTTTGCTCACAATACATTGATAAAAATATACCTGTTATATTATGGGCTACTACTGATATGAAGGCTCCGTATAATGGCAGAAAGATACCGTATGGTGACGGATATATCCAATGGATAGCGCCGGAGCATTGTTTGTTGCTTGTTGGATATGATGACAATAATTATATTTTCCACGATCCGCAAGAACACGCATATACATATTACGGAAAAGACGATGTTACCAGAGCATACCTTGGCTTAGGTGCGCAATGTGTTGTTATAACACCGTATCAAAGAAGCGGTGGCGGTTCATCAAGTTCATCTGCACCGAGTACCAACCCATCAGCATCGGCTTCAGAAAAAAAACCGACTAATAAAACGCCGGAAAGCAGTGCCGCCGACCCGATAGATCTTTATACCGGCGCACATACCATAAATGTTGATTTGTTAACATTATTCGGCGGTCAAAATCTTTCGGTAAGCGCTAAATATGATTCATCAAAATTAGTCAATGGTTCTTTGGGCGTCGGCTGGTATCACACATTTGATAAATCACTCGCATTCTCGGATATTGAGGTTCTTGTCTATGAAGGACCTTCTACCTATTATCGGTATGCAGATATTGACCAAGACGGAGTGTTTACTTGTACCACATTAGGCAAAAACGGATATACACTTGAAATTATCTCTGATGATAATAATTACGGTTATGTTCTTAATTGCAACGGTGAAAGAACAGAATATTATAATGATAATGGTTACTTGACTAAAATTGTTGATAAAAACGGTTTTGAAACAACACTTGCTTATACCGATTCTTTAATTACTGTTACGGATACCGTTACGGGTAAACATATTTATCTTGAAAAATCAAATGGAAAAATAGTGCGGGTTTATGATGATGCCGATCGTGAGGTTATTCTTACTTATGTAAATGATTACCTTGTTGGAATTAAGGATGTTAACGGAAATGATTTGACCTATTCTTATAATGACGAAGGATTAATTGCAAGCGGCACAGACAGAGATATTGTCAGATATTTTGAAAACACTTATGACAGTCAAGGCAGAGTTATTAAACAAACCGACGGTGTCGGAAGCAATCCAACATTAATTTCTTATGGTGAAAACGGCGTTAGAACCATAACAAATCGAGAAGGATGCGTAAGCACCCGTGTGTTCAATGAAAACGGTCTGTTGACAAGATATACCGATGAAGTCGGAAATACAAAAACATACACTTACGACAGTAATTGTAATATAATTTCCGAAACTGATGCTTTGGGTAATTCTGTAACCGCTGTTTACAATAGTTTTAACAAGCCCACTCAAATTACAGATAAGAATGGCAAAACTACTTATTATTCTTACGATAATGCTGGAAACTTACTTAAAATAACCTATCCTCAAAACGGAACTTCTGCAGTTGAGGAAACTTATGCGTATAATAGCAGAAACCAAGTAACGCAGTACATAGATTTAAGAGGAACGCCCACAGTATATACCTATGATTCAAACGGTTTGCCGGCTTCTAAAAAGGTTGGAGCGAAACCTGCTATTCAGTATAATTACACAAATGGTTTCCTTTTGTCACAAACAGATGCTAACGGTAATACAACTGCATACACATATAACAATATAGGCTTACCGTTAACAACCACAGATGCAGCAAATAATCAAACCACGTATGAGTATGATTTGAGCGGCAACTTATTAAAAACTACGGATGCCAAAGGTAAAAGCGTTTCTTATACCTATGATTCAAATTATAATAAGACATCGTCCACCGATGCTAACGGCAATACAACCTGGTATACATACACAGGTAATATGAAACAGAATATTGTTGCTTTACCCGATGGCAACACTATAGAATATGTGTATGACAGTGAAGACCGTGCAATAAAAGTCATAGACCAAAACGGTAAAGCAACAACAACAGAATATGACGATGCCGGTAGAATTATATCTGTTCAAGATACGGATAAAAATTCTGTTTATTATGAATATGATGCAGTAGGTAATGTTTTAAAAGAAACCGGGAAAACCGGTGCAAAAACCGCTAAAACCTACGATGCTAACGGAAATGTATTGACTGTTACAGACAACAACGGTAACATAACAAGTTATCTATATGACAGTATGAACCGCGTTATTAAGGTTACCGATGCACTTTCCGGAATAACAACATATACCTACAATAATGCCGGTGACTTATTATCATCTGCAAATGCGCTCGGTTATACAGTATATTATACCTATGACGCATACGGTAATAAGCTTACCGAAACCGACGCAAAAGGTAACACAACTACTTATACTTATGATAACAACGGCAATCTTCTCACTGTTAAAGACGCTCTTAACAATGTTACCGCATATACTTATGACAGCCGTAACCTTCTTACAAGCGTTACGAACGCCAAAAATAAAACGGTGACATACAGTTATGATGCTTTGGGCAGACAAATCTCTGTAACAGATGCAAAAGGCAACACGACATACACTGCTTATGACGGCAATGGAAATGTTGTGTCTGTAACAGATGCAAAAGGCAATGTCATTTCCGCAACAACATATAACGAACTTAATCTGACCGAGACCGTAACCAACGCTGTTGGAAATACCACAACATATTATTATGATAATCTCGGCAAAACCGAGTTCGTAATTGATTCCCTTGGTAACCGACAGCAGTATTGGTATGACAACCTCGGAAATAACATTAAGGTTATGAATGAGCAAGATAATGTCAGCACCGCAACTTATGACGCTCTCGGAAATGTAACTTCCCTTACAGGCCCGCTCGGCGGAACCACACAGTACACCTATGATAAGCTTGGGCGTTTAATATCGGAAACAACGGTTTCGGGCGGAACTGTAAGCTATGGCTATAACGCGTTAAATCTCAAATCACAGCTTACTAATGCCAAAGGTCAGATCCGTACATATACTTATGACGCGGCAGGCAGAATAACGGGTTATACAAGCGCGGAAGGGTCTGCGGCATATACCTATGATAAAAACGGAAATGTTCTCACCGCAACAGATCAAAACGGAACCGTTACAAGGGAGTATGACGCACTTAACCGTGTAAAGAAATATACCGACACATTAGGTAATGTGATTCGTTATGAGTACGATGCCGTCGGCAATCTTAAAAAGCTTATTTATCCCGATAATACTGTTGTTACCTATGCATATGATGCTAATAATAACCTTGTGTCGGTTACGGACTGGGCAAACCGTGTAACGACCTATTCTTACGATGAGAATAATAATGTTACAGGTGTAACAAAGCCGGACGGAAGCATAACAACTACAATCTATGATAATGCACAGCGTGTTATTTCTACGGTTGAAAGGAATTCTTCAAATACGGTTATTGTAGGCTATGAATATACTTACGATGATTTGGGAAGAATTTTGTCAGAAATACATCTTGCAAAAAACATAAAATACGATTATACTTATGATAGTCTGTCACGTGTAACAAAGCGTATCCTTACTAATCTTTCGGATAATACAACATCCGAGGAAGTATACGCTTATGATAACGCAGGCAACATTACATCCTGCACGGTAAGCAACGGAGCCAATACCTTTGTTTACGATCAAAACAACCGTTTAATTTCGTATAACGGTCAAGCTGTTACATATGATATGGATGGCAATATGCTTTCCGCAACACTAAACGGCGCACAAATGTCATTCGTATACGATTCGGCAAACAGGCTTATTTCCGCCGGTCAAAACAGCTACACCTATAATGTTGAGGATGTTCGTGTCCGTAACCTTTGCGGTGAAAGCGAAACAACCTATGCGTATAATACAAACGGCAGATTAAGTCAGTTATTGGTTAAAACAACAGACGGTGTTATAACAAAGTATGTTTACGGTATCGGACTTATAGGTGGGGAAACAAGCGGCAGCTTTAAAACCTATCACTTCGATTACCGAGGCAGTACGGCAGCTATCACAGATATTAACGGAAATGTAACCGATACTTTTGAATATGATACCTACGGTAATCTTGTTTCAAGAACGGGTACATCTGTTGTAATATTCCTTTATAACGGTCGTGACGGCGTTGTAACAGACAGCAACGGACTTATTTATATGCGGGCACGCTATTACAGTCCGGAACTTCGCAGATTTATTAATGCCGATATAATCGCCGGTGAAATTTCCAATGCCGTAACCCTTAACCGCTATGCTTATGCAAACGGCAATCCTGTTTCCAATATTGATCCGTTTGGTTTAAGTGCGGAGAGAGGTAATAAATCATCTAAAACCGATTATACAATATCTCCATTTGATTTGGTTCAAAATTTTGCGTCAGCTGTTGATGGTTTTGAATTAATTATAGGCAAAGTAAAATTTGTTAAAGACGGAAAATACATTAATATTAAAGGCGATAGGGCGATTCTTGATAAATTCAACATAAAACAAACACGCATAAAAGCTGATAATATTAAAAATTTCAAGGGAATAGCAGATCTTGCCAATGCTAGTTCGGCGGTTTCAAGTGCCTTAAAATCTAAAACCAATTGGGCTTTGGCCGGATTAACTATTACAATGGATACTATTTACGAAATTTCTCAATATGAATATACTACAGATAAGTGGATAGTGGGTTCATATACCGTAATTAGTGGTATTATTGGTGCGGGACTTTCAATTGCAGGCTCTGCAGCAGTTGCTGCAGCTGTCGGATCAGCGGTTTGTCCCGGTGTAGGAACAATAGCTGGAATAGCGGCTGGTGTTGCTATAGGTTGGGTATATGAAAAATTTATTGATGTGCCTGCCAAGGAATATATTGTGATTGAACTTGTGAGGGGACATTAGTTTGGAGAAAATTGAAATTTGCAATTTTTTGTGTTTAAAGTCAATGGAAGAACAAAAAAATACAATGAAAATTTGGTTAGGATTATTTATAGCCTTTACAATTGTTTTTATGGATATTGGTTTTCTGTTGAACTTCTTAAATGCAATGACTTTTGTTCCCATTCCGATATTTTTTACCATATTGATTTTGCCTTTATTGGGATTATATTTTGCTATTAGCAAAAAACTAGCCAAACATATATCATATTCTATACTATATAGTGCCATTGTGACTTTGCTTACGTCACTACTATTTTATAATTTGTTTTTGATGTTTATTGTTACAAATAAAATGAATTTTTCAGTTTGTCATATTATTGAATTATTGGCGTTTTTTGTATTATGGATAGCTGTACTGGTATATCGAAATTTCAAAATCCAATTTAATAAAAAAAACAAGTCAAGAACGGGTTTCTATATATTGGTGATTCCTATTGTTTTGTTGTTTACGCCAATTTTGAATAAGTCATTAAACGGCATAAATGAATCTTTTGTTTTGACAATAGCTTTTTTATTGATAGGCGGAATATGGATGTTGGTTTCATTAATTTATTGGCAAAATTATTATTATGGGAGAAAAAATAGTATTGATGAATACTATTACTCTTTAAAACAAAATCGTTAAGACAAAATTCAGTTATATTAAATGAACTCAATAATTCAGCCTGTTGAAAAAGTCCAGTTAACACTGGGCTTTTTTACGTAAATATGGTATAATAGAAGCGGTGATGAAAGTGATAGTAAAGGGAAGAGAAAACCGCGACCAGCTTGAAATATTCAGCATAGAGGGATTTGTGCCGGCAGACCATTTGCTG
>OJKW01002116.1_pt1 | contig 10204 bp, 9 predicted proteins | sample 1596591 | NCBI WGS metagenome assembly OJKW01 (sample SAMEA4350166, study PRJEB24818) | metagenome | biome: human; feature: gut; material: faeces | place: Denmark | collected 2013-09
ATTAAATGCTGTTATTATGCTAAAATCGGTACATACGGCAAGATGTGTCGTAAACAAGCTTTGCATAAAACATCAAGAAAGGAAAAAGTTATGAGCACAAAAATGTACATAAACGGCAGTGACAGAAAGGGACATATAAACCCGGAGATCTACGGTCATTTTTCGGAGCATCTGGGCAGATGTATCTACAACGGCATCTATGTCGGGGAGGACAGCAGTATTCCGAATACTAACGGTATCAGAAACGATATTGTTGAGGCGTTCAAGAATATTAAGATGCCTGTTCTGCGCTGGCCGGGCGGATGCTTTGCGGACGAGTATCACTGGAAGGACGGCATAGGCGAAAAGTCACAGCGCAAGAAGATGATAAATACCCACTGGGGCGGAGTGACCGAGGACAACAGCTTCGGCACGCACGAATTCTTCAATTTCTGCGAGATGGTAGGCTGTGAGCCGTATCTGACGGGCAATCTCGGCTCGGGTACTGTGCAGGAAATGTCGGAGTGGATAGAATATATCACCTCGGACAACGATTCGCCTATGACGCAGTTAAGAAAGAAGAACGGCAGGGAAAAGCCGTGGAAGCTGAAGTATCTCGGAGTGGGAAACGAAAACTGGGGCTGCGGAGGAAATATGTCGGCGGAGCAGTATTCCGCACTTTACAAGCAATATCAGACGTATTGCAGGAACTACGGCGCAAATCAGCTTTACAAGGTCGCCTGCGGACCGAATGGGGATGATTATAACTGGACGAAGGTTATAACAAAGAATATCACGCCGTGGCATACGAATGCGGTGAGCCTGCACTACTATACTGTGCCTAAGGGACAATGGGAAGATAAGGGCAACGCTACCGGATTTACCGACGAGGAATATTACATAACGCTTGAAAAAACGTGGTATATGGAAACGCTTGTAAAGCGTCACTGCGATATTCTTAATGTAAATAATCCCGAAAATAACATAAAACTGGTTGTAGATGAGTGGGGAACGTGGTATAATGTAGAGGAAGGCACTAACCCGGGATTTTTATTCCAGCAGAATACGATGCGTGACGCTATGGTGGCATCGATCAATCTGAACATTTTCAACAGCCACTGTGACAGAATCTCTATGGCAAATCTTGCGCAGGCGGTGAACGTTCTTCAGGCGCTTATCCTTACGGAAGGCGAAAGAATGATACTGACACCTACATATCATGTGTTCGATCTGTATAAGAACCATCAGAACGCAGAGCTGTGCTACAGCAGTATAGAGGACGAAAAGCAGGAGGGATATAATCTTCCCATTATTTCGCAGAGCGTATCGGTAAACAGCGACAACGAAATGACTTTAACGGTTTCAAACTGCTCGCTTACGGAATGCAGGACGATAGAAGCGGATATACGCGGATTCAGTTTTGACTCTGTAAGGGCAAGGATACTGAGTGCAGAGAGCAATGCTCACAACACCTTTGATGATCCGGAAAACGTTACAATCACGGAATTTGACAAGATAACAAAGATCGACAGCGGAATAACATTCACGCTTCCGCCCTGCAGTGTTGTTGAAATAATTCTTTCATGAACGTCTGCAAAAGATGTCTGCTGAGCCGTATGAGTGCCGAAGCGTTTCAGAATATCAAAGAGAATATAGAACTTATTCCCGATGAGAAAAAAGCTGATGAAGCGCTGTACAAAAAACGTCTTGAAATATGTACGGAGTGCGACTGCCTTATTAACGGTATGTGCAGTAAATGCGGTTGTTTTGTGGAGATGAGGGCAGCTTTCGCTATCAACCGATGTCCGCACGAAGACAAGCTCTGGTAAGCGAAAGGAAAAATGTTATGGCTAATATGAAAAAACTCGAGCGTGATTACGGCGAAATTCTGTGGACCGGCAAAAAGTGCATAATGGGTATGCCTATCTCATTTACAAGATATATACTTACGTCAAGCGTATTATATACGAAGGTGGGATTTCTCAATATCAAGGAGGACGAGATCGAGCTTTACAAGATAGTTGACAAGACTATGAAGCTGTCGCTGGGTCAGAGGATGGTCGGATGCGGTACTATCGTGGTAACGTCAAGGGATTGCGATACTCCGAACAAGGAGCTTAAATCCGTCAAAAAGCCGAGAGAGGTTAAGAAGATTCTTGACGAGGCGGTAAAGCTGGAGCGTGACAAGTATATGGTAAGAGGCAGAGATATGGTCGGTGCAAACCTGCACGGTCACAGCGATATGGGTGAGGACAATCTGCACAGCGAAGATTTTGACGAAATGGCGGATATGTAATTGGACAAGATCAAGGAAATATTTAAAATGGCTCTGCACCCGTCGCAGTGGAAGGAGCTTTTCACAAGATACCGTGAGATAATAATGTATGTTATCTTCGGGGCGCTTACAACGCTTGTGTCGATAGTGACATACTTTATAATCCGCTGTATATTCCCGAGCGAAGAAAGCGTACCTCTGTTTTTAAAATGGACGTACAGGCTCAATTTCAGCGGAGGGGATTCTTCAACGGTATTGCCCAACATCATATCGTGGATAGTGTCGGTGACATTTGCGTATATCACGAACAGGATATGGGTATTTCAAAGCAAGGTAAAGGGCTTTGCAAAAAACACCCTTCAGGCTCTGTCGTTCTATGCGGCAAGGCTGTTCACGCTGTTTGTTGACCTTATAATAATGTTCCTGCTTGTAAATCTTCCGGGCATCGAGAACGGGCTTTATGAGTTCTGTGCGAAGGTATTCTCGAACATTGTTGTGCTGGTGCTGAATTATGTTTTCAGCAAGGTGTTTGTGTTCAGAAAAGAGAAGAAAAAAAATTAACGGCGGGAAACGAAACAAAGCCGATATATCAGAAATAAACCGTATGCACTTTATCGGGGCATACGGTTTTTTGCTTGTTGAAAAAGTTTTTTGTCTGATGTGGCTATGCTATATTGTTCAGTTCTGACTATGATAATAAGCTACCGATAGTTCTTTTTGTCGGATAGCACTTCTCGGGTTCGCTATTCGAATTAATGCACCTGTCAATATTGACGAGGGAAAGAACCAAAGCAATTAGGAAAACAACTTCTAAGCAATTACAATCCCCACCATAGTTGGTTCGGCTTGACTGAGAAATAGAAGCTCACCCTTTTTCGAGGGAGGCAAGTTTAGAGCGAAGCAAAGGGATTATTGTCCTTTTGCAATGGTTGTGGGGATGGAAATGTTCGGTGCAGCGGGAGGAGCGAGCTCCTCCCCTACGAAAAGCGGGCAGGATAGTTCAAATGCGAAACCGTACAATTATACATAGAACCTCACCCTACGAAAAGCGAGGGTGATAGTGCGGTTTTTGAAAAGGTTGATGCGAGGCGAGGGATAGTGCGGAAAATCTCATTGATGGTGCGAATGGGGAACAATCCCCACCATAGTTGGCTCGGCTTGACCGAGAAACAGAAGCTCGCCCTTTTTAAATGTTAGAGGGTAACAGCGTAATGATGGTGCTATGGGAAAACAATCCCCACCGTCACGGCTCGGATTTGTTTGAGAGATATTAAAGACAGATTTTCTGAACTTTGTATTGATAAAAGCCTAACTTTTACCAGCCGTGCCACCTCCCCTTTTTCGAGGGCGGGCATGGATGCCCGAAGTTGAACGCCCAAAGGCTTTAAGCACGGATGCTTACAAGTGGTCGCAAAAAGTCGGTGCAGGACGCACCGACCGCAAACGACCACGATTGCACGGACGCAAAGCCAACAAAGCGTTCATTTAAAGGCAAGGGTGTTGGTGGTTTTCGAGGGATAGTGCGGTTTTTGAAAGGTTAATGTCAGTGTAGTTGTAATGATGTACTCACGAAATTATTAATGCCTTGTCGGTACGGAAACTGTTTTAAGCAGTGTTGGCGATACATTTCATTATGCTGTATTAATAATCGGTTTTTGCTTTTATAGCACGGGGATATTAATCGCACTGCGTTTTTTCGTCATCGGTTTCTTCGGTATCCTTATGGTTCATCTCTTTTTCAAGCAACGGTCTTAACAGCGAATAACGCAGCATCTTCCTGTTGTTATCCACCATTGTTTTCACAAGCTCCTTAGTGCCGATAACTATTATCATTTTCTTAGCACGGGTAACTCCCGTGTAAAGCAGATTTCTGTAAAGCAGGTTGTGCGTGAAGGCGGTTATCGGAATTATCACCGCATCATACTCACTGCCCTGGCTTTTATGTATCGTGATGGCATAAGCGTGTTCGAGCCTTCTCAGCATTTCGGAGGTGTATATCGCTACTCTGCCCTCAAAGTCTATGGTCACGTTCTGGGAAAAGCGGTCTACTGAGCGGATGATTCCTATATCTCCGTTGAAAATTCCGCTTCCCTTTTCATTGTTTTTTGTCCAAAGCACATCATAATCATTCTTCGTCTGCATTACCTTATCGCCTGTTCTGAAAATAACATCGAAGAATTTCAGCTCCGCCTTATTCTGTGACGGCGGGTTCAGTGCCGACTGGAGCTGTTTATTAAGCTCTTTTGTGCCTGCCATGCCCATTTTTGTGGGGCAAAGCACCTGTATATCGTCTATCGGCGAAAAACCGTAGGTGTCGGGCAGACGCTGTTTTGCAAGCTGTATCACAAGCCCGGCAATATCGCTTTCAAGCGACTTGTTCATAAAGAAGAAGTCGTTCTGTCTGTCGTCAAGTACGGGAAATTCGCCATTTACTATTCTGTGGGCATTTGTTACTATAAGGCTCTGTGCCGCCTGTCTGAATATCTCTTTAAGCTCCACGGACGGAATATAGTGCGACGCTATAAGGTCCTTCAGCACGTTTCCTGCGCCCACAGACGGAAGCTGATTTGAATCACCTACCATAATGAATTTAGATGTGGGCTTTATCGCTCTTACAAGCGAACACATAAGAAGTGCGTCAACCATTGACATTTCATCGGCTATTACAACATCGGCAGGGAGCGGATTTGTTTCGTTGCGCTTGAATTTAAGCTCGCCCTTTGCGGTAAAATCGACCTCAAGCAATCTGTGAATAGTTCGTGCAGGCTCGCCTGTGAGATCAGACATACGCTTTGCCGCTCTGCCTGTCGGGGCACACAGAAGTATGCGTTTTTTCTGCGCTTTAAGAATCTTGATAACACCGTTCAGGGTCGTGGTTTTACCTGTGCCGGGACCGCCTGTCAGAATAAACACAGAGCCTGTAAGACAGGCGCTGATAGCCGCACGCTGAAGATCCTCGTACTGTATATTCTCCGAAAACTCTACTCCTCTTATCTCATCGGAATAATCCTTTTCGTACTGTGCGGAGGTTCTCAGCATAAAGGCAAGTTTTTTTGCAATATAGGTTTCCGCAAGGTAGTATTCGGGGAGATACACAAACTCACGCTTTCCGAGCGTTATTCTTACTACCCAGTCCTTTTCCTCACAGTCGTCAAGGCAGGATTCAAACTGTCTGCGTTCAATACCGAGATTATCGCAGACGGATTCACGCAGTTTTTCGGTCGGCAGGCAGGTATGACCTGCGTTTGCGTTTTCGTGCAGGACGTACACTATACCTGCCCGTACACGATCGCTGTTCTCCGCATCAAAGCCGAGATCTGCCGCCATACGATCGACCGAACGGAAATCTATATCTATACCGCTTGTGCATAGTATATAGGGGTTTGTCTTAATCTGCTTTATGCTGTCGTGCTCAAATGCAGACCATACGCTTATTGCGTGGGCAGGTCCGAAATTATATTCGCCGAGAAATTTTATGACCTCGTTTACGCCTGTTATCTTGTGATATTCGTTTGATATGTACAGCGCCTTGTCGGAGGTTATGCCTTTTATCACGGTGAGCTGCATACAATCGTTATCTATTATATCCAGTGCCTCCGTACCGAACTGCTTTACTATTTTCTTTGCTATGGCGGGGCCAAGCCCTTTTATAACGCCTGAGCCGAGATAGGCGGATATTTCGCTTTCCGTTTCGGGCATTGAGCGCTCGCACATTGCCGCCTTGAACTGTCTGCCGTACTTTGGGCTTGTTATCCATCCGCCACGCAGACTAAGCCGTTCGCCCTCGTTCACATCGCCCAGATTTCCGACTACCGCTATAAGTCCTTCGTCACAGCCGAGATTTATGACAGTGTAGCCGTTATCGGCATTTTTATATATAACGTCCTCCACAGAGCCGCTCAGCTCTACGGAAATATCGACCTTCTGATTATCCAACACGCAGCCTCCAGTTCTTCAAATTCTATATCTGTTTTTTCTTTGTCGCTCTAAGTGTCACTCTCGGACAGTCGGCAATAAGATTACGGCATATAACGGCGAACTCGCTGTCGCTGAGCAATTCTTCGCCGGCATTTATTATAACCTTGCCGTCTGTCGCTTTAAGGGCGGCTCTTACCTTTCCCTCCACATCGTCACAGCCGTCGGGCGTTACGCTGACAGGCGGTGCGGCAGGCGTGCCGAGATTTCCGATGAAAAGAATAACGTTAACAGCCCCCATAATACCGAGAAAAATCATAGCGAAAAGCATTAAGTATGCACCACTCATAAGATCAACTCCTTCTGACAGTTTATCTCATTATATGGTGCATACGCATTTTACGTTACGGATTGCAGGTGCAAAGAATAGCGTTCCAGCCCTCTTTTTCCGATATGCTTTCAACCTTTATATTATTTTCCTTCAGTGCCGACAGCACCTCGTCAAGACGCTCGGTGATAATGCCCGACACTATCAGCTTGCCGTTCTTCTTTAAAAATCCGCTGAAATAGGGCGACATTGACACGATTACATCTGCTACTATATTGGCGGTAATTATATCAAAGCCTGTGCCTATCTTCTCTCTGAGCGGCTCATCATCGCTGATATTTCCTATATAAGCGGAAACCATATCACTGCCGAAGCCGTTCTTTTCGGTATTTTCCTTTGCGGTGCGTACCGAGTTTTCGAATATATCCACCATTACCGCCTGCTTTGCGCCGAGCAGAAGTCCTGCGATGGACAGTATGCCGCTTCCCGTGCCGAGATCGAGCATTCTGTCGCCCTCGTGTATCTGCTTTTCAAGAAGCTCCATTACAAGACGGGTGGTGTGGTGCTGACCTGTTCCGAATGACGAAGCGGGGTCGATCTCAAGTATCTTTCTGCCGTCTGTGTTCTCTACTTCTTCCCAGCTCGGCTTTACTATCAGCTTTTCGCCTACCGTGAATGGCTTGTAATACTGCTTCCAGTTATTTGCCCAGTCCTCCTCACGCACGCAATCTATCGTTACGTCAAGGCTTCCGTAAAAATCGTCCGTATCGTTTTCCTTAAGCTCGTCAAGAGTGCCGCCGAGTGCGGAAAGCATATCCGTCCCCTGCTCGTTATCCTGCACATAGCAGGTTATATGCGGCTCTACGGTTTTAAGTCCCATAAGGCTGTCGTCTACATAATCCCAGTTATATTCCTTGTTTTCGAGGAACTCCTCAAAATCGGCGGGATCGTGAATTATAAATCCGTTAAGTCCAAGCTCGGACAGGCGCATTACAAGCACCTGTATCGCTTCACTTTTCGTATATACATCTACCTGTCTGAATTGCATAGTAATACCTCTTGTTTTTTATTTGCCGACGGGGCATAAATATCTATAGTATATTACAGCTTGTAGAAAAAGTCTGTTATTTAAAAGAATAGAACAAGTTCTCTATCCCTATCCCCAAACCCCTTCCCCCTGGGAAGGGGCTATATTACTGGGGCTACCGCCCCTAGACCAAGCAAGGATGCTTGCAGTCAGCCACACAAAGCCACTGCACGATGCAGTGGCACAAATGGCTGACGACCTGTATGGGGGCTACGCCCCTCAACCCCATTTTTTTGATAACGATAGAGATTTTTCCACAGTCTGAAATATCTATAGTATATTATCCTACATTTCGGAGAAAAAAGCAAGTGTTTAACGCAAAAATGCACCGCCCTTATAAAAAGGACGGTGCAAAACATTCAAGGAAGAACCAATGTTAAATTCCGGATTACCGTTAATCGTTATCCTGCAGAGCCTCGTAAGCCTCTTCGCCTGTACGAACCTTGATTACGTTTTCAACGTCGTATACGAAAATCTTACCGTCGCCTATCTTACCGGTATAGAGTGCATTCTTGGCAACCTCTACGACCTTTTCAACAGGCACCTTGCAAACTACGATCTCGACCTTCATCTTGGGAAGAAGTCTTGCGTCTACGGGAACACCACGATAGAACTCAGTTGAACCCTTCTGCATACCGCAGCCCATTACATGAGATACTGTCATACCGGTGATGCCGATAGATGAAAGTGCGTGCTTGAGAACTTCGAACTTCTCCTGGTTTGCGATAATGTCTACCTTTGTCATCTTTACATCGCTGTCGCTGATAGGAGCTCTTGCCTTTGAAACGTGCTGTACGGGTACAGAGGTTTCAACAGGAGCAGCCGTAGTAACAACTGCTGTATCTTCTGCGGAAGAACCGCTGTATACGCTGTCGCCTGCGATAACGAAATCTGCGTAGGAGCTGGGCAGACCGTGTTCTGTTGTATCAAGACCCTTGAGCTCTTCTTCTCTTGAAGCTCTGAGGCCGATCGTGTGCTTTAAGATATAGAATGTCAGGAACATCGTTACTGCTGCGAATGCACAAACAGCAACTACGCCGAGTGTCTGTATGCCAAGCTGCTTGAATCCGCCGCCGTAGAACAGACCCGTGATGCCGTTCTGACCTTTGCCCGTTGCGAATAAGCCTACTGCGAGCGAGCCCCATACACCGTTGAAGAAGTGTACTGCCACTGCGCCGACAGGGTCATCAACTCTGAGCTTGTAGTCGAGCAGCCAAACGCCGAAGCAAACCAGGAAGCCTGAAACAATACCGATTATTGTTGCACCGAGTGCGTCTGTGTCTGCACAGGGAGCCGTGATAGCTACAAGTCCTGCGAGCGATGCGTTAAGGCACATCGAAACATCGGGCTTGCCATTCTTGAGCCAAGTGAATATCATCGTTACTACCGTTGCAACTGCGGGAGCAATTGTTGTGGTAAGGAATATATCTGCGAGGTAATCTACGTTGGAAGCTGCGGCACCGTTGAATCCGTACCAACCGAACCAGAGGATGAATACACCGAGTGCGCCGAGAGGGATAGAGTGGCCTAAGATAGCTCTGGGCTTACCGTCCTTGCTGAACTTGCCGATACGGGGTCCGACCATTGCGGCACCGATAAGAGCCGTAAGACCGCCGACCATATGTATTGCCGTTGAACCTGCAAAGTCAACGAAGCCGAGCTGTGCGAGCCAGCCGCCGCCCCAGATCCAGTGAGCCTCGATAGGATAAACGACAAGGCTGATAACGAATGAGTAGATGCAGTAGCTGATGAACTTTGTACGCTCTGCCATAGCACCTGAAACTATCGTTGCTGCGGTAGCGCAGAATACTAAGTTGAATACGAACTCTGCACATCTGTTGAAGTCTGAAAGCTGAGTAAGAACGTCAAGATTCGGAACACCGATAAGTCCGAAGAATGTATCTTCGCCAAGCATCAGACCGAAGCCGAGAAGTACGAATGCAATCGTACCGAGGCAGAAGTCCATTAAGTTTTTCATTATAATGTTGCCGGCATTCTTTGCTCTGGTGAAACCTGTTTCAACCATTGCGAAACCGCACTGCATAAAGAATACCAATGCGGCACCGATAAGGTACCATATACCGTTGCCGTCGCCGACGTTGAACATCGTGGCGTTAACGGTTTCCTGAATTTTGTCTGCCGACTCGGCAGCAAGAGTTAGCGTGGATAAGAAATCCATTGATAACCGCCCCTTTCAATAGGTAATTTTCTGACTGCGGCTGTGCCGCTTTTTTCTTGAAACGGGTCTGAAAAAATTCTATCTGCACCCCTCTGCGCCTTTGCAGATACTGCAGAACTTTTGCAATCCCGCTTAAGGTAATACCGCACAATTAACGGCTATCGCCTTTGCCGCACGCAATGCTTGCATATTTTCCGCCATCTTGCACAAATTTCGCTTGACAGGCGTCAGCCTGCCCGCACTCAATTTATACAATCTGACGAAAAATCTGACTAAGCAATCGCACGACAATAATTATGCGGTATTGCCTTAAAACAAAAGGAGCCGCACGAACTTTTTGTGTTCGTGTAGCTCCGTTGCTTACAAGTATTATTATACTTACGGCGGGGTGATTTGTCAACGCTTTTTTGCAAGTTTTTTATTTGTTTCTTGCATTTTGTG
>OJKW01002119.1_pt1 | contig 10202 bp, 6 predicted proteins | sample 1596591 | NCBI WGS metagenome assembly OJKW01 (sample SAMEA4350166, study PRJEB24818) | metagenome | biome: human; feature: gut; material: faeces | place: Denmark | collected 2013-09
TGATATCTTCCGTGCTCATCTTCACACCGGCAATAATCGTATCATCCACCATTACAATGCGGTCACCGGCCAGAATGCCAACCTTCTCAGAAGGACCTCCCGATACAGGCTGTATAACGAAAAGAGTATCTTCCGCCATATTAAACTGAATACCGATTCCTTCAAAATTGCCCTGCAACGGCTCATTCATTTTTTTTACCTCTTCCGCATCCGAATAAACAGAATGCGGGTCAAGCTGTTCCAGCATCTTTATAATGGCTTCTTCCACCATCTTGCCTTCATCCACCTTGTCGACATACAGATTGGCAATGGCAAACTCCGCCAATTGCAGTTTACGGGCCGGGGAATCCACTAAAGACTTTCTTTCCTGTGCCCGGACAGCACAGAAAGAAAAAATGCAGGCAATCAAGCCTGCAACTAAATACTTGGTATATTTCATCATTAATCTATTTTCATTCCTTCAGGCAAAAACGGAGTCACATCTTTACCGAATTGCAATAATTCCCTCACAATAGTAGAACTGATAGAAGTCAGTTCGGGCTCGGTAAACAATAAAATAGTCTCTATTCCCGCCAGCTTCCGATTGATATCGGCAATGGTTTCCTCGTACTCAAAATCATGCACGGTACGAATGCCGCGCACGATAAACCCGGCATTCTGTTCTTTGGCAAAATCCACCGTCAGACAGTCATACGCCTCCACCCTGATACGAGGTTCATCGGCAAACAATCCGCGAATCATTTCCAGACGTTTATCCATCGGGAACCAAGTCTTTTTATTATCATTAATACCAATACCGATAATCACCTCATCCATAAAGGTCAATGCCCGTTTTACAACCGAATAATGCCCGATGGTGAAGGGATCGAATGTTCCCGGAAATATTGCTCTTCTCATCTCACGCTATATCTTCTTCTATAACAAGGTTTTCAATTATAAAGTTTTGTCTTTCCATGGTATTCTTACCCATATAGAATTCCAACAGTTCTTTCACCAAATCGGTCTTTCTAAGGCTTACCTGTTCCAAACGCATATCTTTTCCGATAAAATGCTTGAATTCATCGGGTGAAATCTCTCCGAGTCCCTTAAACCGAGTAATTTCAGGATTGGGACTCAACCGTTCGATAGCAGCAATCCTTTCCTCTTCCGAATAGCAATAGACAGTTTCGTACACTCCCTTCTTACGGTTACGCACACGGAACAAAGGAGTCTGCAGAATATACACATGTCCTTTCTTTATCAAATCGGGGAAGAATTGCAGGAAAAACGTTATCAACAACAGACGTATATGCATGCCGTCCACATCGGCATCGGTTGCCACAATCACTTTATTATAACGCAGTCCCTCTATGCCTTCTTCTATGTTAAGAGCCGCTTGCAGCAAATTAAACTCTTCATTCTCATACACCACCTTCTTGGTCAGCCCGTAAGAATTCAACGGCTTACCGCGAAGACTGAACACCGCCTGCGTGTTTACATCACGACTTTTCGTGATAGAACCGCTTGCCGAATCACCCTCGGTGATAAAAATACAGCTTTCCTCTTTCTTATCTCCCTTTGCATCATTGAGGTGGAAACGGCAGTCGCGCAACTTACGGTTATGAAGGTTCGCTTTCTTGGCACGTTCACGGGCCAGTTTAGTCACACCGGCTATCGCTTTACGCTCTTTCTCGGATTCCTGTATCTTTTGCAACATCACATCCGCCACGTCCATATGCTTGTGCAGATAATTATCCACTTCCGTCTTCACAAAATCGCCTACGAACTTATTCACCGTAGGACCGCCGGGAGCCATATTGGTAGATCCCAACTTAATCTTTGTCTGACTTTCAAACATCGGTTCTTCCACATTGACGGCAATGGCTGCCACCAATCCGTTACGGATGTCCGCATAATCCATATTCTTATTGAAATACTCTTTAATAGTACGTGCAATATGCTCCTTAAAAGCACTTTGATGTGTACCCCCCTGAGTGGTATGTTGCCCATTGACAAACGAATAATACTCTTCGCCATACTGTCCGGTGTGCGTAAAGGCAATCTCTATATCCTCATCTTTAAGATGGATGATGGGATACAGACCGGTAGCCGTCATATTATCATTCAACAAATCCACCAGCCCGTTGCGCGACAATATACGCTGTCCGTTATAAATGATAGCCAATCCCGTATTGAGGTAAGTATAATTGCGCAACATCGTTTCCACAAATTCAGAGCGGAAACTATAATTTTCAAATAAAGTATTATCCGGTTCAAAGAAGATATAAGTACCGTTCTCTTCCGAAGTATCTTCCGTCCGGTCTGTCAGCAAATCTCCTTTGGCAAAAGTAACAATACGCACCTTCCCTTCGCGGTAGCTTCGCACTTCAAAGCGCGAACTCAATGCATTGACCGCCTTCACACCGACACCATTCAGCCCGACACTCTTTTTAAAAGCCTTGCTGTCATATTTGCCACCCGTGTTCAGCACGCTCACCGCCTCAATCAGTTTTCCCTGAGGAATACCACGGCCAAAGTCGCGCACACTGACACGAAGTTTATCTTCTATTGTAATTTCAATCTTCTTGCCCGCCTGCATTTTAAACTCATCGATACTGTTATCGAGTACCTCCTTCAAAAGAACATAAATACCGTCTTCTGCATGCGCTCCGTCACCCAACTTTCCAATATACATACCGGGACGGGTACGCACATGCTCCATATCGCTGAGGTGGCGGATGTTATCGTCGGTATATTCTACGGCGGAATTGTTTATCAGTTCGTTGTTTTCTTCCATATCTTAGTAACGGTTACAAAATCAGTTTCTTCACGAGTACATTGTCAGACGATGCTTTTCTTATAAGCACGACGGCGCTTATGCTGTTCAGTCTCGAAATACTCCCACTGTGCCTGCACCTTTCCGTTCAGCTCCAGTTCCGGATTACTTTCGGCATACTTGAACCCCAATTGCTGATACACAGGAATCAGGTCGGAGAATAACAAAGCATTCACCCCTTTGTTTTGGTACTCAGGCTTCACAGCCACCAACAGTAAATCGAGCATGGGAGGATATTTATGCATAAACAGCACCTTCATCAAGTGATACCATCCCATAGGCAGCAAACGTCCTTTTGCCTTTTGCAATGCTTCAGACAAAGAAGGCATTGAAATACCCACAGCAATGAGTTTATCGTCGGCATCCGTAATCAGAGTCACCATACACAAATCCACGATAGGCAGATACATCTTGATATACTGGTCAATCTGTCCTTGTGACAATGCCGAAAATCCATAAAGGGGCGCATATGCCTCATTCATCAGCTCAAAAATAGCCTGACCGTATTCGGCAGCAATCTTTTTACCCGATGTATATTTCTTAATCTTCAGATTAAACTTACGCTGAATCAAATCGCTGATACGCTTATGCTTGTCGGGAATAGCATCAGGCACATATATCTTATACTCCACCCAGTCGGCATCTTTCTCAAATCCCAACTTTTCCATATGTTGCGGGTAATAAGGATAATTATAAATAGTTGCCATTGTGCTCAACTGGTCAAAGCCTTCAATCAACATTCCTTCCGCGTCAAAATCAGTAAAGCCCAAAGGTCCTTGAATAGTATCCATGCCCTTCGACTTTCCCCATTCAGACACAGCATCCAGCAGTGCACGTGATATTTCTATATCATCCAGAAAATCAATCCATCCAAAACGCACTTCCTTTTTCTGCCATGTTTCATTGGCACGATGATTGATAATTCCGGCAATACGTCCCACCACTTTATCATCTTTATAGGCCAAAAAGTAAACAGCCTCGCAAAACTCAAAAGCAGCATTCTTCTTCGGGCTGAACGTATTCAGCATATCATCGTACAAATCGGGTACGGAATAGGGATTATCCTTATATAACTCGTAATTAAAACGTATAAATGTTTTTAGTTCCTTTTGGGTACTGACTTTCTTAATGGTAATAGCCATGTTCGATTTTTATAAAAATTCAGGCGGTAAAGATAGCTGTTTTTAATTTAAAAAGAGGTGATTTTCACACCTTTTTTCATTGTTGGGCAATAAGATAGGCCGTATAAGCCACATAACACACCATCATCAACACCCCTTCAGGGCGTGTAATGGTACGTTTTTTGAAGAACCATCCCACCAGCCACAACAGCAGTGCGGAAGCAATCATCACTGTCAAGTCAAGATTATTGATGCCACCCATCGGCAAAGGTGAAATAGTTGCGCTACATCCCAACACAAAGAATATATTAAACAGATTGCTACCTATCACATTTCCGATGGCAATACCCGGATTCTTCTTCAATGCAGCCGTAACAGATGTGGCCAGCTCGGGCAACGAAGTACCTCCTGCCACCAAAGTCAATCCTATAACAGATTCGCTGACACCCAGCGACCGGGCAATACCGCTTGCTCCTTCAACAAAGAGTTGCCCGCCAAAGATGAGACCTGCCAGTCCGCCCACTATAAAAAGAACAGATTTCCATACAGGCATCTCTTTAATCTTCTGTTCTTCTCCCACTTCTTCGCCTCCGTTTCGTGCAATGGCAAATGTATATCGCAAGAAAATAAGAAAGAAAGCGAGCAGAATAAGTCCGTCAATCCGCCCGATTATATTTTCATTGCCTTGATCGAGCATCACATCATTGGCACAAAAGAAAAGTACCAGCGAAGAAAGAATCACCAGCGGTATTTCTTTGCTCATTGTTCCCTCACCAACTTTGATGGGTAGTACCACCGCCGTGCAACCGATAATCATCAAAGCATTGAATGTATTACTACCCACCACATTACCGATAGCCATCTCTGCACTTCCGTTTAAAGCAGAAAGTACACTGATTACCAACTCGGGTGCGGAAGTACCGAAAGCCACGATGGTGAGACCGATTACGAGGTCGGAAATACGAAAACGCTTGGCAACGGCTGCCGAGCCGTCAGTCAGGCCGTTTGCTCCCAGCAATATAAGGGCTAAACCGCCGATTAAAAGAAGGGTGTCTAACATAAATTATTTGATTGAATTTTAAAATTTGACGGTAAAATTAAAGGTATTATCCGAAAAAGACAAGGAAATGGAGGAGGAATGATGGATAAAAAGAAAGTAGGAGAAAACGATAGTCGTTCACTCCTACTTTAATTATAAGCTAGATAATAGCTGTAAAACTATTATTTACTGAAACCTACAATTTACTGTACTTTAATAGGTATATTAACTACTGTCTTAATACCATTAAGGTCTGTGATGGTTACTTCAATAGTAGTTTCATAAACACCAACACCCATAGGCATATCTTCCAACTTCAGTCCATTAGTAGCATCTATTGCGGCTTTACCATTACCGGCATCTTTAACTTTAAAAGTATAAGAAGCGCTTGTCGTTCCGAACAAATCGATAGAACTATCGAATTCTTTTTCAGAGTTGCTTGCTTTCAAAGACAAGCCGTTATACTTACTAACACTAGTCCCTGCACCTGTTCTCTTTGCAATAGTATATGTACCTGTATTAGCATTCTTACTATCATCTGCTAATGTAACAGCTATAGGAGTTACCACAGCGTTTTCTTTATAGAATAAGAATGCAGCGTCGGCAAACGGTGATACAAACTTAACTTCAAATGAAGGTATTTCAACTTTCAGTTTTGTATTTGCTGTTCCACCAATAAAGTAGTTACCCTTAACAGTTACATTCTGTTTAACCTTATTATCAGCAATAACACCTGTGGCTTCAAGAGTTGGAGTTGCACCAGTTGTACAAGTAGCCAAAGCAGTGCCATCTGCTGCCGGCTGAGGTTCAAACTTAATATTTGCCCATTTGAAATCATCTGCAACTTCATTATAAGCATTGGTCATGTTATACTTCTTCACATTAGAACCGGTGCCACTCAGAAGAGCTGTCAGTACATTGTCTGTAAATGCTTTACTCTTAGACAAAAGTTCATCAAATGCAGGCAATGTAACCTTAACAGGAGCAGCTACTTTCTTAAACTCATTACCATCAACATCTGTCAATGTCAAGTTCAAAGTATAAGAACCTGCTTCGGCAGTTGTTTGATATGAACCATTCTGAATTACTGCATACTTAACAGTCTTGATATTTTCTGCAGTTACAGGAGTTACTTCTGTTTTACCATCTGTACCGTCTGCCTTCAAATCTTTATAATACTTCACAGTAGGAGAAGCATAGATAAATTTAGCAGCTTTATCATCAGCTACTGTCCATTTCATACGAGCAGCAGCAACTTTGGCAGCATCAGCAGTTGACATTCCGGTCAGAGCAGTACCCAAATCGATAATAATCTTACCCGGAGTATCCATTGCTTTGTAAGTTACTTCAGATACCGGAGTTTCAGGGTCAACTTCTGTTCCTTCAAAGTTTACAGTAAAATCAACTGCAGTCGCAGTAGTACCGTCAAACTTCACATAATTTACTGTCAAAGAAATATTCTTAGCTCCGGCTGCAGCGGCAGTAGAAGAGATAGTCATAGTCTTACCATTGATAGTAATTCCCTTATTTGCCAATGTAGTAGGAGTCTTAGTAGTCAGATAAGCATCATAAGCTACTCCTGTCTGGGTATCTATTACATAGCTACTACCATCCTGTTTCGTTACCATATTATCCACTGAGAAAGTAACCTCTTTTCCATAAGGTACTGTTACAACAGCAGGTGGATTAGAGAATCCACTAGCGGTAGCTACCAATGCACCATTTGCATACAATGCATTAACCTCCTTGTTAGTCACAGCTGCTGTCGGTGCCACTTTTGTGTCATAACTAGTCAAAATGTTACCATCTACCTGAACAGCATAAGCTATATCACTACCTTTATATTGAAATGCTTTGGCAATATTACTTGCAGTAACCGTGCTATTAGGTTCTATATCCAATACCCATAGACCATTAGCCGAAGCAGCCTTAGTTATGATACCTTCATACGGAGTAGCCGAAATAGTTGCAGGAGCCTCTGTTTCGCCATCGCTGGCAATCAACTTAATAGCTGCTGCCGACAAATCATAAGAAGCAGGAGTAACACGAACCACTAAAGAGCTAGGTGTACCTACCAATAATTGATCTTTGGCAATTGCTCCTTTAGGACCGGCCCAATTGCTATTAGCAGATGTAGCTTTACCCCAAGGCAGAGTATAATCGCTAGTTTTCATAATTTCAATTCCGGTAATAGCAGCCAATGCTGTAGGCAACTTGATAGTCTGTAACGTTCCGTTTGCATCCGGCAAAGTAATAGTTACCACACCGTTAGAATTATCGGTCAAGATAGCATATTGACCCACTTTCATTCCGGTAGCCTTACCATTGATTATTAATTCACCGTCTTTTACTTCTACGGTGTCACCTACCTGACCGACAACTTTACCATTTACTTTCAGGTCTTTACCATCTACTGTAATGGTTACTTCATCTACATCGGGGGCAGTAGTCTTGATGGTATACGTTTTTGTACCTGTACCGTCAACTACAGTCAATACACCTGTCTTTTCGTCGAAAGTCACACTGGTCACACCCTTGTCGCCAATCTTTGACTCCAATTCAGACAGTGTGGTTTCAATCTTGTCAATCTTGCCGTTGATTTCGTCGATATCATCGTCGTAATCCTTACAAGACACAAATGTTCCTGTCGAGGTAACCATCGAGGCTCCGAACAGGAACATTTGTGTCTTGTAAAGACTATGATGATGACATCGAGAATTTGCAAGGCCAAATCAACTCTAACAAGGATGCTATTGCAGCTTTGCAGAAACTGGTAGGAGAAGGAAAATGGGTAACCAACATCTCTCCTGTTGAAAACGGTTTCGCTGTAACCATGAGCGACGGTACTACTACCTCCATTACAGGTATCAAGGGGGCAGATGGCAAAGACGGTACTGAATGGACTATCGGTGAAGACGGTTTCTGGTACAAGGACGGTGAAAAGACCACTTCTCAAGCTATAGCAAAAGACGGAGAAGATGGTAAGCCGGGAGCTACTGCTCCTTCTCCCAAAATCGACGCCAATGGAATGTGGGTAGTTTACGAATGGGATGCCGTTAAAGGTGAATTCGTAGAAAAGACTACTGAAATCTCTGCACAAGGTACTAGTGCCTATGTTGTAAAGAAGGATGGCGTTTATGTATTGCATATCGCTGACGAAACCGGCAAGTTCCAAGAGGTGACTTTGCCTGCTACTTCTGATGCATTTGTAGTGGAAGCTCCTGCTGCTGTAGTTAAGGTTAAATTCCAAACTGCAAAGTGGCAACCTGCTGTAAAGAATACTACAGAAAAAGCAAAGAAGGCATATAAGACATTGACTGAGAAATTCACTGACCTTGCCGGTATTGCTGCAAATGCTATAGTAAAACAAGGTGGCGAATTGCCGGTATTGGTAAATCCCGCTAATGTGGAATTGACTGATAAGTTTGATTTCTCTTTGCAACTGGCTAAAGGAAAAGTTCTTGATATTGCATTGTCTAACCCTGTTAAAGGTATTGCAGACGACTGGAAAGTAAACAATGGTAGTATGTCTAGAGCCGCTAAAACAGAAGATTGCTTGTGGACATTGGACGTAGAACCTGCATACAATGAAAAAGATAAAAAATATGCAACTACTGAGAATGAAGAAGCATCTTTGGTTGTAGAAAACGAAAAGGGTACAGTTGTCAAGACTGCTTTTGCATATCAAGTTTCTGCAGACGAAGTGAAAAATAACGTTACTGTACAAGCCGGAGCTGTAACTTATGCTCCTACTATTGATTTGACAGCTGTTGATGCTAAGACTGAAAAGCCGGTATCATCTATGCAAATGAATACAAAGGTAAAGCTATTGTAAAACTCCGCGACCAGTTGAATATTGAACAATATGGTTTGTCTTTGGACGGAAATGTATTGACTATTGCCAATATGCCTGCCAATGTATCTGACATTACTGTTAAATTGAACGTTATAGCACTTGGTTTGAATGGTTCTGCTGTTGATGAGGATATTGATGTAACAGTTAATCAGGATATTCAAGTAGCCGGTGGTTTGGAAGACAAGAATGTAACATTATCTACTGAGAAAGTTAGCGGTGCTTATACACAGAATGTTCTTTGGGATGTTGCTGACTTCCAGTTTACTACTGCAACTCAGAAGAATGCATTCTTCAAAGCTGGTAAGACAATGAGTGTTTATCTGTTGGACGAAAATGGTGACAAGCCTGAAACTGCAACATATACTTATACAACAGATGACGGTCTTGCTCAGTATAAGAGTGACGGCAAAGCAGCAGCTACATCATACAGTGACTTTGCTAAGTTCGGCTTTAGCTTGAATGCTGCAGAATATGTACCCGGAACTTATGCAATTGTATTTGAAGCAACAGACGGTGCTGCAACAATTGTGAAATCTGAAGCTACCATGATTGTTTCTAATCCGAAGGCAGAAGATATCTTCAAGTTGGTACCTGACTTTACTACAGCCAATGTATTGCAAGTTATCGGTAACTACGCTACGGTAGCTAATAAGGTGGTTTACGATTTGGAAGACGGTATCTTGGCTCCTGATTTCGCCGGTAGTGACGTAACTTATATCGACTTGGATCACAAAGCTTGGGAAGAAGCGATGGGTGCTGATACAGAAATGGGCGCAATAGACTGGATTGATGATCTAGGTCGTTTAAGCGTATACCAAAATGCTTGGAATGGTGATGATACTAAAGCTAACGAATATATGTTGAACAAGGAACGTAATATCCGTGCTACTTATACCTTGTATGGCAATGCTAAAAACACTATTGACTATGACTTCAAGGTTATTGTTAAGAGCTCGGTTTATACTGCTGATGGTTCTAACGTAACAGTAAAAGCTATTACTGGCGCCTTTGGTAAAGAAGTTAATATGACTTCTAATATCTCTGCCGTTTATGCTTTGGATATCAACAAGGGCAAGGCTCTGACATTATTCGGAAACGCAGGCGGTTCTACTGAAAAAGATGTTACTGACTATGACGCTCCTAAGACAGATGCTGCCGGTAAGTATGTAGTGAATACTGATGCTACTCCTATCGAAATTGCGAAGGCTGACCTGATTAAATTCGGTATGACTGTTGATGCTTATACTGCATTGGGAGCAGATGATAAGTTCTTCTTGACTGTTGAAAACAATGATGTAACAGTAGGAAGTGAGAATAGTACTTTGAAAGGCTGGGAAACTATCATGACTGAGGTTAACAAGTATTATACTT
>OJKW01002122.1_pt1 | contig 10192 bp, 9 predicted proteins | sample 1596591 | NCBI WGS metagenome assembly OJKW01 (sample SAMEA4350166, study PRJEB24818) | metagenome | biome: human; feature: gut; material: faeces | place: Denmark | collected 2013-09
GAATAAAGGTGAGAAAGAGGAGAGGAAAGAGTGAAAAAATATCTGGGATTTTTATGGTGCATAGCGATAGAGGTCATAGTAGTGCTGACGATAGGTCTCATGCTCATCGGCTGCAGTGCAGTGGAACTTGAGGAGCGCTGTTTTCCGACACTTGCGGCGGTCGATATTGTAGATGTAGTTAGCCACAGAGATGTTTCGGCAAATGAAAATAGCGGATATATAGAGTTCTACTATAACATGGACAAATCATACGAACCGGAATATGCAGATGATATCAAAACAGCAGTGGACAGCTTCGAGGATCGGCTGTCACAAAAAGCCGATACCAATCATTTGAAGGTGATTTTAATAGGAAAAACACTTAGAAAAGATAAAGCTGCTTATTCAGATTTCATGGAATATTGCAAGACATCAAAAAAATTTCCGAGAAACACATATGTGTGCATAGCAGATGATATAAATGATATCTTTGATAACATGGGTGATTATTATGAGCAGAAAATATGTAAGGAGAATCATGAGGATGGTGAACCGATAATTACACTTGGCACCTTGCTGGATGACTATACGAATGAAATTCATGAAAACCGGTAAAATTTTCAAAAAGGATGAATAAGCTCGTCAAATAAGGCAATACTTGTTTACATGAGAAAGAAAATAATAATAACAACCATAGCAATAATATCCCTTACGGCAGCGATAGCTGCAAAAAATCATACACCTGCCGCAAACACCAATAGTATAGCGTGTACAGCCGACATGCAAAAATCCATCGCCGGCAAAATCCTGCGTTTCCACGTGCTGGCAAACAGCGACAGCGAAGCAGACCAGAATGTGAAAAAGCAGGTGCGCGATGCAGTAGGGGCTTACATAGAGCCATATCTGCTGGAGTGCGAAAATATCGAACAAACCAGAGCCACCGTAAATGACCATATGGACGAAATAATAGCGGTATCAAAGGAGACGCTTGCAGCAAACGGTTTTACATATGGCGCATCGGCAGAGCTTACACACACCGATTTCCCGGAAAAGACGTATGGAGACTATACATTTCCTGAGGGAAATTACGAGGCGCTTGAAATAACACTGGGCGATGGAGCCGGTCATAACTGGTGGTGCGTGCTGTATCCAAACATGTGCTTTAGGGGCAGTGTGTACGAGGTGGTGGAGGACGAAGCAAAGGAAAATCTTAAGGAGGTACTCACTCCGGACGAGTATGAGAGCATATTTGACAGTGGAAAATATGAAATAAAACTAAAAATCCTTGATATTTTCAGATAAAACAGTTAGTATATTCATGCTGAAAAAATATATTAAAAGAAAATATGTGATGAGAAATTATTTAAGCGTGAATTAATTTAGATATGCAAGAGGATAAGGAGAAAGAAATGACAAAGGATGTAGTAGTATCATTAAAGGGCTTACAGCTCGCACCGGACCAGCAGTCGGATGCGGTAGAGGTGATTGCCCCGGGAGAGTATTATATAAGAAATAACAAGCACTATGTGCTTTTTGAGGAGATAATGGAGGGTGAGACCCAGACACTCAAAAATATGCTTAAATTCAATGAAAATTATCTTGAGTTCACCCGCAAGGGACCTATGAGTGTACATATGATATTTGAGAAGGGAAAGAAAAACCTGACATATTATTATACACCGTTTGGAAGTATCCAGATAGGTATTGATGCCACAAGCATAGAGGTAAAGGAGACTGAGGACGAGATAAGGGCAGAGGTAAAGTATGCACTTGATGTCAACTATGAATTTGTAGGCGACTGTCACATCAATATAGCTGTGAAGAAAAAAGGCGCAGCAGTCAAAATTGCATAAAAGCCTGCCAAGCCTATGGGGTAAAAAATATATAAAGCAAAAAAACAGAGCATGTGAGGATGAAAGCCATCCCACATGCTCTGTTTATGTACATGAAAATTAAATCATGATATTATTTCTGCTTGGCCTTTTTGGCAGCCGCTTTAGCAGCTTTTCTTTCAGCCTTTGCAGCCTCCTCAGCCTTGAGCTGTTCGTTGGCCTTGCTGTAGTTTTCTGCCATTCTTGCACGGAAGCCTTTTTTCTTCTTAGGCTTCTCAAGAGGTCCTCTGATACCGCGGACAGCTGTGATGTAGATACCGCTGACAGAAGCCTTAACCTCTTTCTTTAAAGGAATCTCATCAAAGATCTGCTCGTCTGCGATAAGAGTCATGACTCTTGGTCCGACCTTGGCCTTGACTACAGGCAGCTTTGAGCGGCGCATAAGCTTTGGTGTCTGCTCAATAATCTGCTGTGGGAGACCGGCATCCTTTAGCTTCATACGCTTTTTGTCAATGATTAGCATATTGACAGTCTGTGATGCTGCAGCTATCTGCTCGTCCTGCTCTTCCTTTCTTTTTTGTGCTTTTTTACCGAGGATTGTTAATACTATAAATGCTACCACAAGCACTACTGCGATAACAATAAGTACGATTAATGCTGGATTCAAAACGTATCCCTCCTAAAAATTTGCTTATTTAAATTAATTTTATCAAATATGCTAAAAAAAATCAATCTTTATTGCAAGAATAGGTAAAACCGTAATATAATAGAACTATATTTTGGGAAAAGTCTTTAGAAGATGCAAAGGGGTACTTATTAATGAAGAAAATTGCGCTTCTGGCTGATGGCTGGAGAAGATATGTAACATATTCGTGGGTTGAGGGTATCATGGAAGGCTCTAAAGAGCTGGGACTGGATGTGTGCATGTATTTTTACAACACCAACGGAACCTGGAGTCAAGATCCAAAGTTTAACAAAGGCGAGTATGCGCTGAACGATTTGCCTGATTTAAACAGCTTCGACGGAGTGGTATTTGACTGCACCAATACGATTAACCAGGATGAGATACATTATATGGTCAGAAAGCTTCAGTCGGTAAATGTGCCGGTAGTGAGTATCGGGTATAAGGTTGATGGGTTTTACTATGTGGGCGACGACAATAAGAGGCTGTTTCGCAAGGTGATGGATCATATGTACTATGAGCATGGCTGCAAAAGCTTTGTGTTTGCAGGTGGTCCGCCGTATCATTATGAGAACAGAATGCGTTTTGAGGCCTTCAAGAAGGCTTTAAGTGATTATGGCATACCACTTACAGCTGATATGTACATGTTTGGTGATTTTGATTATCAGACAGGTGTCAGGTATATGAGTGATTGGCACGAGAGCAAAAAACCGTTACCGGATGTGTTTTTATGTGCAAATGACAATATAGCAGCAGGACTGTGTGCGACAGCAGAGGTTCTCGGATACAAGGTACCACAGGATTTTAAGGTCACAGGCTTTGACAATCTGGATAAGGCTGCGTACTTTAACCCACAGATTACAACAGTGGAGCACAACAGGGGCAATATAGGCAGAAAAGTTCTTGAGATATTTAAGGAGCTTTGGAATGGCACGGGTGATGCTTCTGATAAATACCTTGATTCTGAGTTTATCCCGGCTGAGAGCTGCGGATGCCCTAATACCGGCAGAGTGGATTATCGTAATTACATAAAGAATATTATCAAAGGCTCCGTTGCAAAAGAGCAGGAGGAGGATGCAGTAATGATCCTCCAGAAAGAGCTCGAGGAGTGCAATGAATACTATGATTTGTTTGAGAGATACTCTGACTATATACAGAGCATGAAGTGTGACGGAGTGTATGTGGTCAGTGTTTCTGATCTGGCAGCTGCAAGGAACAATGCACACTTTAGGAAGCATGGCTATGATATTGACGACGAGGTTGTACTCTATGCGGATGACAAGGACAATGGAAAGCTTGAGTTTAAGAGTGTAAATGACCTTATGCAGTACATGCAGAGTGTAGATAAAAACACCTGCTATATGTATTACTCGCTGCATTTCAGGGACGAGATAGTGGGCTATGTAATACTCAGGAATCCTGAGTTTTTGTACGACCATCCTGAGCAGTTTGATATACAGTCGGCCTTGCTCAAGAAGCTTGAGAATCTTTTTAAGCAAAAGGTACTTGAGAATACAAATAATGAGCTTAAGAATCTCTACAACCATGATGCGCTCACAGGCCTATACAATCGTGTGGCATGCAATGAGATGGTCATTCCTATGTTTGCTGAGCTTGAAGACCAAAATGTCGGTTGCACCATAGTATTTCTCGATGTGGATGATTTCAAGGACATAAATGATACATACGGACACCAGTACGGTGACGAGCTTTTAAAGACTGTGGCGAGGGTGCTTGATGAGCAAAAGCCTGAAGGAAGTATGGTATATAGATTCGGTGGAGATGAATTTATTGTGTTTATCCCCGGGGACAGACATGACACTGCTGAGAAGTATATAAAGCGCGTGTATGATATCATGGAGCAGCACAGCCTGTTTATCAGTCACGGCATCATATATACGCAGCCGGGCAGTGGTAAGAACTTTGACGATTATCTCGTAAGTGCTGACACAAAGATGTATCAGCTTAAGCAGCACAAGCAGAAAAAGGATAGCAATTTCTTAAAGGGAGTGGATATTTCATCCGTTCCTATGATGGTTGACAATAATATACAAATAATGGATAGGGAAGGTCATGTGTGCAGGGTATTTGATTTTTTAAAGCTGAATAATGTAAATTCAGTTCGTCTGCGAATATGGAATGAGCCTGATAAGGTGCCGGAGTCTAATGGGTATTGCAGTCTTACATATGTTCTCGAGATGGCTCATGTCATTAAAAAATACAAAATGCATTTTCTGCTTGATTTTCATTATTCGGATTACTGGGCAGATCCGGGACAGCAGAATAAGCCTGATGCGTGGAAGAATTTGAGCTTTGATGAGCTGAAGGAGGCAGTGCACAAGTACACATATGATGTGCTATACAGATTAAAAATCATGGATTGTGCGCCGGATATGGTTCAGATTGGCAATGAAATAAGGAGTGGTATGCTGTTTCCGGATGGTGCAGTGCCACAGTACAGGCAGCTGGCTGAGCTTGTAAATGAGGGAATCAGAGCTGTCAGGGAGCTGCTCCCGGAGACAAAGGTCATGATTCATCTGGATCAGGGAGGCAGATATAACTGTATTATGCCGTGGCTTGATTCTATGTTTAATGCGGGCCTGCTGCCGATTGACGCGATTGGCCTTTCCTTTTATTCGTTCTGGCATGGTACCTTCATGGATTTGAAGGATACTATGAGCAGGATCATAAAATTATATAATCTGCCGGTTTATATTGTGGAGACAGCTCATCCGTGGAGGCATTGCAAGGGAGATCATATCTCGAAGGAACTCATGGAGACTGCAGGCCTTGATGCAGGCAGCGCAGAGCAGAAGAAGTCTCTTGAAATAATCATGCAGATAGCAGCAGAGGTGTCAAAGGATACCGGAAAGACCGGTGTATACTACTGGGAGCCTGTCGGTGTGCCTGGTAAAGGCATGGGAACCTGGTTTGAGAATATTGGTATGTTTGACGAGCATGGCAGGGCTTTGCCGGGCTGGGATGCAATCAGGGACTTTGATCCGAAAAATCCTCCGATTAAAGAGCTTGATAAGTATATTGAATCACTTTATGAGTATGAAGAAACACCGGAGGTGGAGGATTTCATGAAGCTTCTTATGATTCATGGAAATCTAATCTCAAATCCTGAATTTAAGGATGGATTTAATAATTGGCAGATTGAGACAAGTCTCGAAGAAAGACAGTATACACTGGGTAAGGATGGAGTGTTTATCTCTTCGGATGCCAATTTTGACTATTCGATAAGCCAGACGGTGGATATTGAATATACCGGTGAGTATATAGCAGCGGTTGACTATAGAGGAACCAATACAACAGGTGTCGAGGTCGAGCTGTTTATGGATGTGGAGGATGAAAGCGGCGTTCATACATATACAAGCGACATTTTCCCGGCTGATGTCAGGTTTGTGACACATCTGCTTAAGCCGGTAAGGCTGCAAAAGAATGCCAGGGTGACAGTAGGGCTTAGGATGCATACTCCTCCGGTGTTTGCAAAGATAAAGAAAATTTCACTCGTTGTAATTTAACCTGATATGTGATATTGTAGATAGGTATAGTGTTTTGCGGATGCGTTTTTGCCGTGGCAGGGCATTGTACATATAAATAACATGACTTACAGATTTCAGGAGGATTCCAATGAGTGAGAAGAAGAATACAGGTAAGAAGGCAGTCATAGCGGTGATTGTGATTGCACTTATCGTGGTAATTATTGCGCTTGCTGTTGTGATAAGCAACAAGAGCAAAAAGGATGGCTCAAAGAGCACAACAGAGGCAGGCACCCAGGCCGGCAGCGAGACGATGCGAAGCGGACAGTTTGACATAGACTACGCAAAGCAGGTTACAAAGCTTGCAGACTATTCAGGCGTTGCAATTACTGTCTCAAACGATTATGAGATAAACGATACAGCAAAGCAGACATATCTGACCAATGTGCTTCAGTCATATGGTGCAGATGCGTACAAGCAGGTTACAGATCGTGATACAGTTGCAGATGGCGATTATGTCAAGGTTGATTACACAGGATATAAGGATGGCAAAGCATTTGATGGTGGTTCTGCTACAGATGTGATGCTTGATGTGACAAATAACAGCCAGGTCGGCGGTTCATCCTTTATTGATGGATTTACAAAGCCTATAATCGGAGCCAAGGTGGGTGACAAGGTTAAGGGTGACGTGACTTTCCCTGAGGATTATGGCAATGACGACTTAAACGGACAGACAGTTACATTTGAGTATACAGTAAAGGGCATTTACTCAGCAGATCCTGTTGCACTTGCTGATATGACAGACGAGCAGGTCAACACAGTGTTTGGAAAGGCCGGGGTGACAACTAATGCCCAGCTTACCACACAGATTGAGAAAGATTTGAAGCAGCAGCTCTACAGCGCTGAGGTGGACAAGATAAAGAGCTACATGATTGAAAACAGCACAGTCGAGATTCCTGATGAGTATCTACAGGCCAGACTCAATGAGTATATTGCTTCATTTACCAAAGAAAATGTCAAGGATGGACAGACACTTAAGAAATATTTAAAGTCCAACTACAACATGACAGTGGATCAGGCCACAGAGAAGTGGAAGGAGAATCTGACAGACCAGATAAAGACAGAGTTCATCTTTGGACTTATCGCTGAGAAGGAAAATATCAAGATGGATGATGATGCCTTCAACAGCTATGTAGATTACATCGTATCAGCCAGCAATGGTCAGTTCAGCAAGGCTTCTGAGGTATACAAGTATTTTGGAAGCGGACACAAGGATGAGGGAAAGACATACCTTAAGAACCAGTACCTTGTAAACAAGGCTATCGATACAGTCACAGAGAAAGCAAATGTGACATTTGAGGATGGCAGTGCAGCGCCGGATACTTCAAGTGGCAGCGCGGATGCCGAATAATAACGATAAATATGCTGTCTGTGGTGATGCGCAGGCAGCTTAAATGGAGGATTAGATAATGGAACTTACAAACATACGCGAGATTTTCTGCAACAAGGACAAATTCGCTGACAAAGAGGTGACTATCGGAGGATGGGTCAGAAGCAATCGTAATTCAAAGAATTTTGGATTTATCGTGGTAAACGACGGTACATTTTTTGAGCCAATCCAGGTTGTATACGGAAATGGCTTAGACAACTATGATGAGGTTGGCAAGATCAATGTCGGAGCTGCAATTATCGTAAGGGGTACACTTGTGCTCACTCCGGATGCAAAGCAGCCATTTGAGATTCAGGCTACTGAGGTGACTGTTGAGGGGGCATCCACACCGGATTATCCTCTGCAGAAGAAGAGACATACATTTGAGTATCTTCGCACAATCTGACACCTGCGTCCGCGCACCAATACATTTGATGCAGTTTTTCGTGTGCGCTCTCTGATCGCATATGCGATCCACAAGTTTTTCCAGGAGAGAGATTTTGTATATGTACACACTCCACTGATTACCGGAAGTGACTGCGAGGGAGCCGGAGAAATGTTCCGTGTGACGACGCTGGATATGGAAAATGTACCTAAAAATCCAGATGGAACCGTAGATTATACGAAAGACTTTTTCAACAAAGAGACGAACCTGACAGTCAGCGGACAGTTAAATGGTGAGACTTATGCCATGGCATTTAAAAATATTTATACATTTGGTCCTACTTTCCGTGCTGAGAACTCCAATACCACAAGACATGCAGCAGAGTTCTGGATGATTGAGCCGGAGATTGCTTTTGCGGATCTGAAGGATGACATGATGCTGGCAGAGAGTATGCTGAAATATGTGATTTCTTATGTTCTTGAAAATGCACCGGAAGAGATGGCATTTTTCAATAAGTTTGTAGACAAGGGATTGATTGAACGACTGAATCATGTGGTAGAATCAGAATTTGGCCGTGTGACTTATACAGAAGCTATTGAACTTCTGGAGAAAAACAATGATAAATTTGAGTACAAAGTATCCTGGGGATGCGATCTTCAGACAGAGCACGAAAGATATCTGACAGAAGAAATTTTCCATCGTCCGGTATTTGTAACAGATTATCCAAAAGAAATCAAGGCATTTTACATGAAGATGAATGAGGATGGTAAAACTGTAGCAGCTATGGACTGTCTGGTACCGGGCATTGGTGAGATCATTGGTGGAAGCCAGCGTGAAGATGATTATGACAAACTGGTTCAGAGGATGGACGAGTGTGGCCTTAAGAAAGAGGACTATGATTTCTATCTGGATCTGCGCAAATATGGTACAGCAAGACATGCCGGATTCGGACTTGGTTTTGAAAGATGCGTTATGTATCTGACAGGAATGCAGAACATCCGTGATGTGATCCCATTCCCAAGAACTGTAAACAATTGTGAATTATAAAAGGAGGCATAAAGTATGTTGATTATTCCGGAAAATTATGAAGCGGCACTGGGTATCCGGGAAACAGAGGTGGCTATTAAGAAGGTGAAAGATTTCTTTCAGCAGGCGTTGGCGGCCAATCTGAACCTTGCCAGAGTGACAGCACCTTTGTTTCTGGCGCCGGAGTCTGGTTTGAATGATAACCTGAATGGTGTAGAAAGACCGGTTTCTTTTGGAATCAAGGAGCAGGGGGACAGAGAAGTTGAAATCGTACATTCTCTGGCCAAGTGGAAGCGTTTTGCCCTGAAGCGTTATGGCTTTGCTCATGGCGAAGGTCTTTATACAGATATGAATGCCATCCGCCGGGATGAGGACACAGACAATATCCACTCTATTTTCGTAGATCAGTGGGATTGGGAACGAGTCATCAATAAAGAAGAAAGAAATACCCACACTTTGAAAGAAATCGTGAAAAAAGTATATCAGACTTTGCAGGAAACAGAGGATTATATGTCTGTTCAGTACAATTACATTGAGAAGATCCTGCCACAGAATATTACTTTTGTCACAACGCAGGAACTGGAAGACCTTTATCCGGATAAGACAGCAAAGGAAAGAGAATATATAGCAGCCAAACAGTATGGTGCTATTTTCCTTATGCAAATCGGAGATAAGTTAAAGAGCGGCGAACCTCATGACGGTCGTGCACCAGACTATGATGACTGGTCTTTAAATGGCGATATCATTGTTTACTATGATGTGCTGGATATTGCTTTGGAACTTTCCTCTATGGGTATCCGTGTAGATGAGACGGCGTTGAAACAGCAGTTAGAAAAAGCCGGATGTCAGGACAGAGAAAACCTTCCGTTCCAGAAAGATATTTTGGAAAAGAAACTTCCGTACACCATTGGTGGTGGAATCGGACAGTCCAGGATCTGTATGTATTTCTTGAGAAAAGCACATATTGGAGAAGTACAGGCATCTATGTGGCCGGATGAAATGATCCAGGCACTGGAGGAAAAAAATATACACTTATTGTAAAAATAAAGGGAGGCAATTATGGATAATTTTACATTTTATGCACCAACATATTTTGATTTCGGTAAAGGATCTGTGGCTCATGTAGCAGATCTGATCAAACAATTTGGCGGAGGTAAAGTATTGTTGCATTATGGCGGCGGTTCCATCAAACGAAGCGGCCTGTATGATGAGATTACAAAGATCCTTACAAAGGCATCCATTCCTTATGTGGAATTAGGCGGAGTGAAGCCAAATCCACGAAGCGGACTGGTTTATGAGGGAATCGACCTGTGCAAAAAGGAAGGGGTAGACTTTATCCTGGCAGTAGGCGGAGGAAGTACCATTGACTCATCC
>OJKW01002125.1_pt1 | contig 10172 bp, 6 predicted proteins | sample 1596591 | NCBI WGS metagenome assembly OJKW01 (sample SAMEA4350166, study PRJEB24818) | metagenome | biome: human; feature: gut; material: faeces | place: Denmark | collected 2013-09
GTGTGAAGCTCGACAACTACGTCGCCGAGCCCGTCGTGGAGGACCCGAACGGCGCGAACGGCGTGACGATGGGCCAGGACGGCAGCATGCAGGTGTTCAACAGCAGCACCAACATCCAGACCATGGCCCCCGGCGCGGACGGCACGATCTGGCTCTTCCGCCAGACCAACAGCTACGCGGACGACGGCACGGAGGGCGCCTCCATCTCCGAGCTCATCCAGCTCGATGCCCACGGCACGCTGCTGCGCACCATCACCCCGACGGAGGAGGAAGACGCGGACGAGACGGACAGCTGGCGCTATACCTACATCGACACCATCCTCTCCGACGACAAGGGCTATGTCTACACCTACGATTATCAGACCGTCAACGTCTACGGTCCGGACGGCAGCTTCGTCTTCAGCAAGTCCGGCGACGAGCTGAACGGCCAGTTCTGCCAGCTGTCGGAAAGCGAGGTCGGCATTACGGCGTCTTCCGCCGACGGCAAGATGATCTTCCGTCAGCTCGACCCCGAGACGAAGGACTGGGGCAAGGAGACGCCCATCTCCTCCCGCGCGTGGAATATCTACCCGGGCAATGACGTCTATACCTACTTCTTCACGAACAACGGCAGCATCTTCGGCGAGCGGAAGGATACCGGCGCGGTCGAGAAGGTCGTCGACTGGCTGGCCTGCGACATTGACAGCAACACCATCAACAACGGCAGCTTCGGCGTCCTTTCCGACGGGCGCATCGTCGCCGTGACCTACGAGGATTCGGCCGACGGTCCCTCGCGGCAGGTCCTCGTTGTCCTGAACCGGGTGGATGCTTCCAGCATCCAGAAGAAGACCGAGCTGACCCTGGCCTGCTTCGGCCTGGACTATAACCTTCGCAGCCAGATCGTCAAATTTAACCGCAGCAGCGCCGATTACCGCATCGTCGTCAAGGACTATTCCGAATACGCGACCGACGATGATTACAACGCGGGCCTCACCAAGCTCAATACCGAGATCATCTCCGGCAGCGTGCCCGATCTCATCGCCAACAACATGCAAATGCCCATCCGGCAGTACGCGGCCAAGGGCCTGCTCGAGGATCTCTGGCCGTACATCGACGCGGACCCCGAGTATTCCCGCGACAAGCTCATGACCAAGCCGCTCGAGTCGCTGCAGACCGACGGCAAGCTCTATCAGCTGCCCATCGACTTCGGCGTCACCACGGCCATCGGCCTCGGCAAGGTCGTGGACGGATATGACACCTGGACGCTGGCCGACGTTAACGACGCGCTCAGCAAGCTGCCCGAGGGCGCGACCGTCTTCAACAAGTATTACACCCAGGCCGAGATGCTGCAGTACTGCGTCGCCATGAACGCTGACAGCTTCATGAACTGGCAGGACGGCACCTGCAATTTCGATTCCGACGAGTTCCGCGCCCTGCTCGAGTTCGTCAAGCCCTTCCCGGCCGAATACGACTGGCAGTCGGACAGCGAGGAGTATGAGAGCGACTATTCCCGCCTGAAAAACGGCAAGCAGCTGCTCTATCCCACGTCGCTCTACAGCTTCGACGACCTGTATTATACCTTTGCCGCCCTCAATAACGATGCCCGCTTCATCGGCTTCCCGCGCGAAGACGGCTCGACCGGCAACGCCTTCAACTCCGACGCGACCCTCTGCATCACCACCACCTGCAGGGACAAGGCGGGCGCCTGGGCCTTCATCCGCTCAACGCTCGAGGAGGATTTCCAGAAGAGCCTCTGGAATTTCCCGATCCTCAAGTCCGCCTTTGAGGCCAATGCCAAGGAAGCCATGACGCAGGAGTATGAGACCGACGCCGACGGCAACCAGATCCTCGACGAGAACGGCAACCCCATCCCCATCTCCAACGGCGGCATGAGCTACGGCGACGAGCCGATGATCGAGCTCTACGCCGTCACGCAGGAGCAGTACGACGCCGTCATGGCCGTGATCGATTCCACGACCAGCTTCGTCGACGATGACCAGAACGTCCTGAACATCATTTCCGACGAAGCCGCAGGCTATCTTGCCGGCAGCAAGACCGTCGAAGAGGCCTCCAAGCTCATCCAGAGCCGCGTCAGCCTCTACATTCAGGAACAGAAATAAGCCAACCCCATCTACCGCGCGGGCCAAACAGCCCGCGCGGCTTTCTGCTCCCTTGCGTAAAGGGAGCAGAAAAGGCTCCCCTTCCAGGGGAGCTGGCTCGGCGCAGCCGAGACTGAGAGGTCGTCACCCACTTTCGCTGTACCTCCGGTGGCGCACCCCAAAGGCTCCCTTGTGTAAAGGGAGCTGTCACCGCAGGTGACTGAGGGATTGTTGTCGCAGATTTGAAACTGCCTTATGCCTCCGGCGGCCCCATCTTTTCCGTCTTGCCGGAAAAGATGGGGGAGAAAAGGGGCGCTGGGTTACGTTTGGTGCTTTCTGCATCTGAGTTTAGGCAAGTCCCAATGTTTTAGTCTGGCGTTCCACTCGGGAGTCACCTTACGGGCGTCTGACTACGCGCCGCCTGATACGGGGGTGTCGGATTTGCAGCTGGTTGCCTTAGAACGATTGCCATCAATAGAAGGCGCAGCCGAAATTTTGATGGATATTACCTTCTCGCGGGGACTTTGTAGGGGCGGGGCTCTGCTCCGCCCGAAATCTTTCCGATTATTGAGTTGTCTCAGCCATCGCGGGAAAAGTCCAGAAAAACCGAAGGGGTTTTTCTGGTCGGTTCAAGGGAGTCTGAGAGGAAAACGAAATCCCCGCCAAACCGTGAATTCAGTTCGCGGTTTGGAAAGGAAGAAATGAGCACAGAGGATAAGAGACGTCGCTTGCGGCGGCTCGTTCCGCCGTGGTCATTTCTGACGCGCCAGCGTTTTCTTTTGGAGAAGCAAAAGAAAATGCTGAAGGGCAGTCACAAACCTGTACAATCTATCAGCCTTTTGATAGACTTCCGTTTTCCTCTACTACAGTCTAAATTTTTACCCTCGATCCCCTCAGTCAGCCTTCGGCTGACAGCGCCCCTTGCCGCGAGGGGAGCCGGGGGCTTTTTCTTTCCCTTGTAAACCGGTGCGGATATGATATAATGGAGAAAAATAATGGAGAAAAACGACGAAACGGGGTGCGGGGATGGAGAAGATGGAGGCGCTGCGGCAGTATTTTGGGTTTTCTTCCTTCCGGGAGGGGCAGCAGACGCTTATCGACGCGGTCCTGGCCGGGCGCGATGTGCTCGGCGTCATGCCGACGGGCGGCGGCAAGAGCCTTTGCTATGAGCTGCCCGCCCTGCTGCTGCCGGGGCTGACGCTCGTCATCTCGCCGCTCATCTCGCTCATGAAGGATCAGGTCATGGCCCTGCAGAACGCCGGCATCCCTGCCGGCTGCATCCACAGCGCCATGTCCGTCGAGGAGCTGCGCGAGGCCTACCGCGACACGCGCTTCGGCGCTTACAAGATCCTCTACATCGCGCCGGAGCGGCTGCTGACCGACGGCTTCTGCGCGCTCGCGCAGGAGCTGGAGATCTCGCTGCTCGCGGTCGACGAGGCGCACTGCATCTCCCAGTGGGGGCAGGATTTCCGCCCGAGCTATCTGAAAATTCTGGACTTTCTGCAAAAGCTGCCGCGGCGGCCCGCCCTGGCCGCCTTCACCGCCACGGCGACGGCGCAGGTGCGCAGCGACATCGTCCGCATCCTGCAGCTGCAGGACCCGGTGACGGTCGTCACCGGCTTTGACCGGCCGAACCTGCGCTTTGAGGTCCTGCGGCTGCAGGACAAGCGCCGGGCGCTGCTCGAGCTGCTCGAAGAACGCCGGGACAAGAGCGGTATCGTCTACTGTGCCACGCGCAAGGGCGTCGAGCAGATCTGCGAGCTGCTGCAGAGCAGTGGTTTCGCCACCTCGCGCTACCACGCCGGACTCAGCCCGGACGAGCGGCGGCAGAATCAGGAGGATTTCATCTGCGACCGCTGCACCGTCATGGTCGCCACGAACGCCTTCGGCATGGGCATCGACAAGTCGAACGTTTCCTACGTCATCCACTGCAACATGCCCAAGAGCGTGGAGGCATATTATCAGGAGGCCGGCCGCGCCGGACGCGACGGCGCTCCCGCCGACTGCATCCTGCTCTTTTCTCCCGGCGACATCACGACGGCCAAATACCTGATCCTCAACCAGACGGAAAACGACGAGCTGACCGACGAGGAGCGGCAGGCCGTGCAGGCGCAGGACCTCATCCGCCTCGAGCAGATGACCGGCTACTGCAAGACCACCGGCTGCCTGCGCGGGTATCTGCTCGATTATTTCGGCCAGCCGCACGCGCCGCGCTGCGAAAACTGCGGCAACTGTCAGGCGGAATACGACCTGCAGGATCTGACGCGCGAGGCGCAGATGATCCTCTCATGCGTCGTGCGCGTGCGCACCCGGCTGGGCTACTGCGTGGGCACGGCGCTTCTGGGCCAGGTGCTGCGCGGCAGCCGCGCGGCCCGTGTGCGCGAGCTCGGGCTGGAGGATCTGCCGACCTACGGGCTCATGCGCGATCTGCCCGCCGGGCGCATCCGCGAGCTTCTCGAGCTGCTGGAAGCGGGCGGCTATCTGCAGACCGACCCGGTCCACGGCGGCGTCGACACCACGCCGCAGGCGGCCGAGGTCCTTTTCCACGGCCAGCGGGTCGAGGTCTCCGTCAAGCGCCAGCCCCTGCAGGACCAGCCGGCCCGGGGCAGGGCCAAAGCCAAGGCCGAACGGCCCAAAAAGGCGGAGGACGACCTGCTCGCCGCGCTCAAGGCGCTGCGGCTGCGCCTTTCTCAGGAGCAGCACATCCCGGCCTACATCATCTGCACCAACGCGACGCTGCTCGACATGGCGGCCAGACGCCCGCGCACCATCGAGGAGCTGCTGGAGGTCTCCGGCATCGGCCAGGCCAAGGCCGAGCGCTTCGGCGACGCGTTTTTGAAGGAACTGGAACACTACGAACAGACGCATGGGAGGAATGCACCATGAACATCCGCCGTTTTGCCCCCGCGGACGCCGACGCTGTTGTCCGCGTGTCCGAGCTTGCCACCCGCATCACCTCCGGCAAGGTCTACGATCAGACCTTTGTGGAGGAGATGGTCGAAAATCAGACGCGGGCGTATTTCCTGCGCCGCGGCGAGCAGATGCACTTCTATGTCGCCTGTGAGGACGACGGAACCGTCATCGGCTGCGCCGCCATCGGCCGCCCGTACCGGGACGATCCGGCGGAGAGCTGCCTGTATTCCGTCTTCGTGCTGCCGGAAAAGCAGAATCGCGGCGTCGGCCGCGCGCTGATCGAAGCGATCGAGCGGGACCCTTGGTTCCTGACGGCCCGGCGCGTCATCATCCCCGCGTCCATCAACGCCCTGCATTTTTATCAGGGCCTCGGCTATACCTTCGCGCCCGGCGGCGACACGCTCGATGAAGAGCAGCTCTACTGCCTCGAGAAGTTCCCGCAGCCGCGCACCTGAAGGAGGATCCGCCGTGCGTTCCATCAAAGGCATCATCATCGGCTTTCTCCTGATCCTGCTCGGCTTTGCCGTCACAAGCTACAGCCTGATCGCGGGCGGCGTGCTCGCCGCGGCGGGGCTGGCCGCGGTCGTGATCTTCGCCCTGCCGAAGAAGACGCAGCAGCCGCAGGCAGAACAGCCGCCCGCCCCCGCGCCGGAGCCCGAGGACCCCGCGCCGGAGCTCCGGCCCGAGGCCCTGCCGGACATCCTGACCGACCCGCCCGCGCAAAAAAAGCCCGAGCCGCCTCCCGCGGCCGACGCGCAGACACTGTTCGGGACGCTGGCCGAGGCCTATACCCGCATCGACGAGCTGACCTGCCGCGGCCCGGCGTGGATGCTCGGGCGGGACATCCGCCTGGGCCGCGCGTTCTGTGAGCGGTGGGAGGCGGCGGTGAAGGATCCCGTTTTTGCGTCTTTTGTGCGCGCGAAGGCGCGCTACGCCGACTATACCGACGAATTTCTCCTGCCTGGCTTCGGCAAACGCGGGCGCATCCACGGCCGCCGCACCTCCGGCGAGCTGCTGGACGATCTGACCGCCGCCGTCAAAAAACGCGCCTCCCGACAGGAAAGCGCCCTGCAGAGCGCCCTGCGCGCCGAGCAGTGGTTCGAGTCCATCTGCAGGCAGCTGCGCCGCGTGCAGCCTGCCGTGCAGGAGGGGGCTGCCGGAGAAGCCGTGCAGGGGCCGCTCCCACAGCCGTCCGCCCTGCGCGCGGATACGCCGCTGCAGACGCTGGATACCTTCTGCGTCCTCGCGCTCAAGACCACCGGCAAGCACCCGGGCCGGGACGAGCTGGTGCAGCTGTCCGCGCTGAAATTCCGCCGCTTCGCCCCGGAGACCATCCTCACGGTGTCCATCCGCCCGGAAAAGGGCCTGACCCGCTATGCGCGGGAGGCCGGTGTGACAGATTCCATGGTCGCGTCTGCTCCTGCGGCGGCCGAAGTCGCCGCCTCCATCGAAGCATTTCTCGGCGAGCGCGCGCCGCTCGTCCTCTTTCAGTCGGAGGAGCTGGCGTTTTTGCCCGCAGCTGGGATCGGCTGCGCGGGCGAGGGAAGGACGGTCTACGACGTGCAGTCGCTGACCGGCAAGCCGGACGGCAAAGCGCCGACGCTGGCAGAGGCCTGCCGTGACCTGTTCTCCTTCACGCCGGAGCTCGGCGGCACGGAGCAGGAGGCGCTGGCCTGCGGCCTGGTCTTCTGTGCCCTCTGCGACCGGACGCTCCACCTGACCAAAAAGTCCGCCGCCAGGTAAATATGCTGCAAAACCCGCCCAAACTGTGGTTCGGGCGGGTTTTTACAGTGGAAATTTTCCATGGATTCTGCTATGATCGGAACAGGAACACAACTCTATACTCGCGTATGATCGACAGGAGGGTCGGAGCATGAAAAGGATCAGATGTTTTGCGGCAGTTTTTTGCCTGCTGCTCCTGCTGGCCGGATGTGCCAGAGAACCGAAGGTGAAGCGGACAATCGAGGGAATGAAGACCTACGCCGAGATGACGGACGGGACCTGGACCTGCGACGGCAGGAGCTACGCCTACCGGCTGGAGATCCGGGGCAGGCTGAGCAGAGCTGCCTGTGATTCCGTGTTCGTCTACCTGAGCAACGTGCCGGAGATCTCCTTTGAGCGGGCCGCGATGGCCGCCGGTCTGAGCAGCAACTCAGACGATTACTTTGCCCCGGAAGAAGCCGTGCTGGTCGAGCTGGGCACGGAGTGAACGACCAGAGACAGAAAAGCCCCTCTGCATACACATGCAGAGGGGCTTCGCCATATCAGGAGAGAATGCCGGTGGACTGCAGGAACAGGATCAGCATCATGACGGGCGCGATGTAGCGGATCATGACGCGGTAGACGCTCTTGCGGCGGAAATGCTCGCCGTTGCGTTCCATCTCGCCGATCACATAGTCGGGCGTCTTGATCCAGCCGATGAGGATGGTCGAGAGCAGGGCGATGAACGGCATCATGAACCGCGAGACCTTCTCAATGCCGTCCTCCACGCCGTTGTAGACGATCAGCGCCGTGACGGCCATGAAAAGGAGGGCAAAGATGACAGGGGAGACCAGCGAGGTGATAAAGTCGGTAAAATAGCTGTCCTGCGCGGCGGCCTGTGCCTGCCCGGTCAGGTAGACCGCGGCATACTTCGTGATCCAGCCGCCGATGACCGCGTAGTAGGTCATGATCAGCACCGGCACGAGGAAGGTCAGGATGCCGAGGAATCGCCACTTCGGGTGCAGCTCGGCGTATGCGCCGATGGCGCTTTTGTGCGTCCGGCGGCCGATGGCGATGTCGGAGGACAGCAGCGTAAAGCCGAACGTCAGCACCAGCACGAGGTAGATCAGCAGGAACAGCCCGCCGCCGTCCTTTGCCGCGAGATAGGGGAAGCGCCAGAGATTCCCGACGCCGACTGCGCTTCCGGCAGCCGCAAGCACGAAGCCGAGCTGCCCGGAAAAATGATTCGCTTTCTTGTCCATGATGTTCAAAGGTTCTCCTTGATGTAATGCTTGACTAGAGTACCACGTCACCGGAAGAAAGTAAAACCAGGCGGCGTTCGCCGATACCGAAAAAGCAGCCTGCCGCAGGTCGCGGCAGGCTGTTTTGCATGCAGATGAAAAACCTCAGTTGGTTTCGTCCGGCTTGCGCTCGAGCGTTTCCTCGGTCAGCGCGCCGACCTCTTCGATCTTGACCTTCTTCGGCAGCGTCAGAGACAGGATCATCGCGACGACGAACACGCCCGCGACGGGGTTGCCCGCGAAGATGTCGCTGATGATCTGCGGCATGCCGGAGAAGAATTCCGGCACCTGCGTCACGCCGATGCCGATGGCGAAGGAGGTCGCGGCGATGATGGTGTTGCGCTGGTCAAAGCCGCACTCGCCCAGCATCGTGACGCCCGAGACGATGATCGCGCCGAACATGATGACCGTGCAGCCGCCCAGCACGCAGTCGGGCAGCGTGGAGAAGAACGCGCCCACCGGTGGGAACAGGCCCGCGAGGATCAGCGTCAGCGCGCCAAACATGATCGTGAACCGGTTGACGACCTTCGTCATGGCGACAAGGCCGACATTCTGGCTGAAGGACGTGATGGGCGGGCAGCCGAACACGCCGCCGGACACGGCGGAGATAAAGCCGTCGCAGGCAAGAGAGCCGGAGACCTCTTTTTCCGTGATGTCCCGGCCGAGACCGCCGGTGCAGACCGCGGAGGTATCGCCGATGGTCTCCGCCGCGGAGACGAGGAACACGAGCGTCACGGAGATGATCGCGCCGAGATCGAACTTCGGCGTGAAGGCGAAGAGCTTCGGCAGGGCGATGATCCCGAGCTCGGAGACCGTCTCCTTCATGGACGCGAAGTCGACCATGCCGAAGAACAGGGATACGATATAGCCCACGATCAGGCCGAACAGCACGTACAACTGCTTCCAGAAGCCCTTGGCGAGCGAGTTATAGACCAGGCAGGCCGCCAGCGTGATGACCGCGACCAGCAGATTCTGCCACGCGCCGGTGGGGTAGACGGCGGAGCTGGCGAACGAGGAAATGCCCGTGGACAGCAGGCTGAAGCCGATCGTCGTCACGACGCAGGCCGAGACGATGGGGCTGACGAACCGCCGCCAGTATTTCGCAGTCAGACCGAGAACTCCCTCTATGCAGCCGCCGACGATGACCGCGCCGATCATCAGTCCGTAGTCCTTCGCGGCCAGCGTCATCATCGCCGACAGGAACGTGAAGCTCAGGCCCATCACGACGGGCAGCCGGGAGCCGATGCGCCAGACCGGATAGAGCTGGATCAGCGTGCCGATACCGGCGACGAGCATTGCGGCCTGGATGAGCAGGGCCGTGTCGATGGCGGTGAACACCTGGCCGTTGTACACGGCGACGCTCGCGATCAGCATGACGGGCGTGACATTTGCCACGAACATGGCCAGCACGTGCTGCAGGCCAAAGGGGATGGCTTTGCCGACCGGCACGCGTCCGTCGAGCTTATAGATGTTGTCGACGGAGGCCGGTGCGCGGGATCTCTGGTCTTTCATTTGTAAAATCTCCTTTTATTTGATGGCCGGAACCGGGACTCCGGTGGCAGACGCCGGGCCCGAAAAGGGAAAAGTGACCCGCGCCAACCGTTATTCTGGCCTCAGGATCAGTATAGTCGTTAAGAATCCGTAAAGCAAGACAAAAAATTAGTTTGCCTCACAAAAATTCAGTCAACTTTTTGTGCAAGCTGCAGACAGCACATTCCTGCCCAGATATCTGCAAAAGCAAGATAAACCGGTTATGTATGAAAACCGGAGCAGCAAGCCGGAAAAATGGCCGAGTCCATCAATATCCACATGTTTCTACCGATCCAAAAACAGAAATTGTGAAGGGTGTAAAGGAAAATTGACCGAATCTGCATAAAAATCGGAGAAAGAAAATAGAATTGTCTATTGCTTTTTAAACTAAACTGCTTTATGATGAAAACACAGGAAACAAAAATACAAAACAGGAGGAAAAACAAAATGGCAGGCGGACCTGGATCTTATGTATTGGGCGCGGAAGAGCGCAAGGAAGTACTGGATGTGCTGGATGGAGGGAATCTGTTCCGCTACGGCACGCCGGGCGTGGACGGCTTCCAGGCGAAGGTCGTCACGTTTGAAAATGAAATGGCAGAGCGGCTGGGGCACAAGCACGTGGTCGCCACGAGCTCGGGCACGGGCTCTT
>OJKW01002130.1_pt1 | contig 10166 bp, 5 predicted proteins | sample 1596591 | NCBI WGS metagenome assembly OJKW01 (sample SAMEA4350166, study PRJEB24818) | metagenome | biome: human; feature: gut; material: faeces | place: Denmark | collected 2013-09
TTCCGGCGCTGAGCCTGAAAGACAATACACCGGAAATGGACGCCGCCCTGCGCCGATTGCTGGACAGCTCCCCCGTTCCCGTGGTCACCAGCAGCACCATGTATCAGGACGCCGTTTATGATCCTAAGACGCAGAGCATTACGGTATCCAGCCGCCTGATCGACAGCAAGATCTTTGCGGCGCTCTCCCGCGAGATCGTCCACGCCGGTATCCATGACCACGGGCGCTATCCCTACTATACCCGTGAGGACTGCGCCATGGACGCCGAGAGCGTCAGCTATATGCTCTGCCGCAATTTCGGCGTGGAGACCCCGCAGCCCGATGTGAGCCGCGTGGGGCAGGTATTCGACGGCATGGAGGTGCAGGATCGCCGCGGCGTGGTGGACAGCCTGCAAAAGTATTTCCGCAAGCTGCAAAATGATATTCAGCGCGAGATCTCGCCGCAGGAGCGCAAGCAGCCGGAACAGAACCGGCCCGTTCGCTGAGGAAGGAGGACGAAGCGTGAAAAAGAAAGTTGCGTTTGCACTCTGCACGGCGCTGATGCTGTGCAGCATGAGCGTTGTGGCGCTGGCCGCAGAGCCCATGACAGAAGCCGATACGGTATCCACAATGATCTCTGCCGCAGATACGCTCCCCGGCATTTCCACCTATCCCGCCGAGGTCAGAGCCAGCGAGGAAAACGGTGTGTACCGATTAGAAAAGGTCTACTACCTGACCGCAAAGGACGATCCCGCCACGATCCCCACCGCTGACTTTGAGCGCGAGGGCCGCACCTATACGCTCCTTGATTTGCTGAAAAACGACCAGACAGAAACGGACACGCGGGAGCATATCGAGGTGGTCACGCTGGAGAGCAAGACCAAGGACATGGCGGAAATTCTGAAAATGCTGGAGCCGAAGCTGGAGGTCAAGACCGAGGACGGCTATGAGGGTGTCCTGTCCCTTGACCACACTACCATTCAGGTGGAGGCTGCGGGCTACGGGACCAGCAGCCGCACGGTGACGGCGGAGCGCACCTATCCCAACCTCTCAGACGCGGATGTGTCCCTTGTTCCCAAGTCCGTGAATGAAAATGGCCGCACCCTGACCCTTGCCGATGTAAGCTGGCAGGAGGCGGCGGTCGATCCCACGGACGGCTATGACATTCCCATTCGCTATACCGCTGTGGCAAGCTATACCGGAACTGCCATCAGCAAATACGCCACCGGCTACACCGTCACGGCGGACTATAAGGGTGACGTCACCCGCGCAAGCTGTGATACGGTGGTCTACACCGCCGTTTTTTCCAGCGTTGGGAATGCAGCGGCGAAAACCGGACGCAGTAGTTTTAACTGGCTGTGGCTGCTGATCCCCGTGGGAGCGGCGGCGCTGGGCGGCTGCGGTTACGCTGGTTATAAGGGCTATCGCCACTACATCAATAAGAAAAGAGGGTACGCCGCATGAAAAAATATCTGACCACTCTGCTGGCCGCCTGCTGTATGCTGGCGGCTTTTTCCATGCCTGCATCGGCATTGGAGTATCACTTTGACGGTCCGGACGCAGGGCTGTTCGGACGCCCCACCTCGGACGATACCATTTATGTCACGATGGACAAGCCTGTGAATACCGACCGGAGCAAAAACGCCGCCTACATCCCGCCTGCTTTTGGCTCGCCTACCTCTTATACGCTGAATGCCGGGGAGCTGCTGACGCCAAACCTTGTGAGTGGTTCAGTCGCGGGAACGACCAGCGGCACAGGCGGTGTGACCGTCCTGCCGCCTACGACTTCGGGCAGTAGCAGCGGAAATACCGGTTCTTACACGCCGGTGAAGTACACCGCGGTCACGAAAGACCTCTATTACAGCGGCGGCTACCTCGGTACACTGAAAATCCCCACCCTCGGTCTGTCTGTCAAGGTGTATCAGGGGACGGACGCGGACGCGCTCCGCAAGGGCGCAGGACATTTTGCCAGCACCTCCATTTGGGAAGGCAATGTGGCGATTGCGGGCCACAATCGCGGCGTGAATAATCACTTTGGCAAAATTCACACCCTTGACATTGGGGACACCATCAAGCTGACTACCCAGCTTGGCACACGCAGCTATGAAGTGTACTCTGTCAGTAAGATCGGCGTGGACGATACCAGCGTCCTAAACGACAGCACGGAGAACATCATCACCCTTGTCACCTGCGTGATGAATCAGCCGGATTACCGCTGGTGTGTGCAGGCTCGACAGAAGTAGTATTGATGTGAATAATTTCGACAAGAAAAAAGTTATTCACATTGATGTTAAAAACTTTACTTGACGCAAGGGGGGTGATATAATGGCTGACAAAGGTGGTGACAGAATCATGGAGTTAAAAAACAGATCGCAGTACCTTGATAAGCTCATTTCCGTTCAGGATATGGAGGTCATCAAGGTCGTGACCGGAATCCGGCGCTGCGGCAAATCCAGCCTGCTGAAATTGATGATGGCACATCTGCGGGAACAGGGCGTCATGGAGGAACAAATACTCTCGATGAACTTTGAGTCCATGCAGTTTGCAGACATGGACAGTAAGAGCCTTTATCAGTATGTGATGGAGCGTGCACCCAAGGAAAAGCGGCTCTACCTGTTTTTAGATGAGGTGCAGAAGGTTCGGGACTGGCAGGATGCCGTGAATTCCTTCCGTGTGGATCTGGATTGCGACATTTATGTGACCGGCTCCAACGCCTACCTGCTTTCCTCCGAACTGTCCACGTATCTGTCCGGACGCTATGTGGAGATCAAGATGCTGCCGCTGTCCTTCCGTGAGTTTTTGGACTTCCACGGCTATTTGCTGGAGGAGTACAAAGCCCCCAACGGCACTATGAAACAGCGCGCCAAGGGAAAAGACGGCGAAGCGTATGAGCTGCGCGACCTGTTTGAAGCCTACGCACAGTTTGGCGGTATGCCCGCACTGGCCGAGGCGGAGCTGGATCAGGAGCGCGCCAATATGCTGCTGGATGGCATTTATTCCGCTGTGGTCGTGCGGGATATTCTGGAACGCGGCAAACGGAAAGAACAGCGGGCCGTTACCGACGCGCTGCTGCTTCGCAAGATCATTCTGTTTCTGGCTGACAACATCGGCAACAACACCTCGGCTGCGTCCATCGGGCGCACCCTTGTCAGCGAGGGCCTGTTGGATGATGGCAGAAAGACCAAGCCTGCGGTGCAGACCATCTCTGCCTATATCGACGCACTGTTGGAGTCCTATATCTTTTATGAGGTCAAGCGGTTTGACATCAAGGGAAAGGACTACCTGCGGACGTTGGGCAAATACTATATCGTCGATCCCGGCCTCCGCACCTATCTGTTAGGAAACCGGGGCGGCGATGTGGGACATATTCTGGAAAACGTCGTTTATTTTGAACTGCTGCGGCGTGGCTATGAGGTGGCCATCGGCAAGGTCGGTGAAAAGGAGATCGACTTCATCGCAACAAAGATGAATGAGAAAAAGTATATCCAAGTCACCGACAACATGAACGCCCCCGAAACCCGCGCACGGGAGCTTGCGCCGCTGCAAGCTGTGCAGGACAATTACGAGAAGATCGTGATTGCCATGGACTGCGACCTCATCAGCGACGTGGACGGTATCAAAATCGTAAAGGCGCTGGACTTCCTGCTCAGCGAAGTGTAACTAAAAATCCGCTCTGAAAAATCAGGGCGGATTTTTTGACACACGGCAGCTTCCGCGATACCATAAACCCATCAAAGAATTTGGAGGTACACACCATGAAGCGAGGAAGTTTTGCAGCCGGTTTTCTTACCTGCCTGCTGTTGGCTGGCGTCACCACCACGGCGTATGCTGCCGGAATCGTGGCGGAGCGCAGTCACCATCGCATTGTCGTAGATGGAAAAGAAGCGCAGATGGAAGCCTATGTCATCAACGGCAGCAACTATGTGCGGCTTCGGGACATCGGCAAGGCTGTTGGTTTCGAGGTTTATTGGGACGGCGATGCCAAATGTGTGCAGGTAGAGAGCGGCAAGCCCTACACCGGCATCGCACCGGCGAAAGCGGAGACCAGCGGACCTGCTTCACAGCCGGAGGCTACGACGCCTGCCGATGATGTGGATGCCATGAAACAGGATATTGTGGACCGCACCAATGCGCTGCGGCGCGAAAATGGCGTTGCTGCGCTGCGCGTCAACGACAAGCTCATGCAGGCGGCGCAGGTACGAGCCGACGAGATGGCTGCGCATACCGTCTATTCGCACACAAGGCCGGATGGCAGAAAATTCAATACCGCCACGGATTGTCCTTACATGGCCGAAAATATCCATCGCATCGCAGATTGGGTGCTGTCTGACCAGACACTTGCCGAACGGGCCGTGGCAGATTGGAGCGCTTCGACAACCCACAACAAGAACATGGTCAACCCAAAGCTATCTGAGATTGGCGTTGGGCTGGCAAGAGGTGTCAATGACACTGGTGACCCGTGCTGGTACTGTGTCCAGCTTTTCCTCTACGATGGATGCTCCGTCACTCGGGTGGATACCCCCACAAACAAATAAATCATCAACTTTCACGCAAGAGCAGGTCGTCAAGATCTGCTCTTTTTATTGCGCTTTTTGGAAAGGAGAAAGACATGAAGTCAATTAAACATCGCTTGTTGTCACTGCTTTTGACGCTGGTGACGATCTTGAGCCTGCTGCCGACTGCGGCTTTTGCCGCGTCGAACACGGGTTCCGGCCTCAAAATTACCACCAACCAGGCATATTGGAGCACGCGCCTGCTCGCCAACGGTACCCCGTACAGCTACCGCCCGCCGCTTGTGGACGGCAAGCTCGTGTACTGTATGGATAGCGGACTTGGCTATCACTACGCCACCGCGTCGTACCTGAATTCCTTTACATGGACTTCCGGCACCGGTGCAGATGCAGATACCGTATTGCAGTCGGCGCTCACAAACAGTGGTCTCAGCGAGATGGATGCCGCGACCGTTGAGAATGTCAAGTGGATGATGACCTACCTCAACGATTGCAAAGAGTCAAACGTCGGCCAGCTTTTTATGGCCGTGCAGACGTATGTGTGGGATCACCAAAGCTATAAAGGCGAGCCCGGTGGAGACGGCGATGCGGGCGGCTATGCCAACGCCGACACCTATGATCTGTATCTGAGCCTCATCGACTGGCTTCTGGAGCAGAAAGCACAGGAGGACGCCGAGTTCCAGCGCCAGATTGAAGAGTACACTGCACAGGGTAAGTCTGCATCCATTGTGGAGGACCAGAGTGCAAAATGGGCGGTATACGCAATTTCCAGTAACCGCAAAAATCAGTCATTCTTCAATTATTATGGTCCCCGCAAACTGGTCACTCAGGATAAGCCCGGAGGCGGCGGAGAAGAACCTGCACCGCCTGCAGGCGTTGGCAAGATCGTGCTGAAAAAAACTGCTGGTGGAACCACAACCGGTCTCGCCGGTGCACGTTTCAGCATCTATTTCAACGGGCAGATCGTCGGCAGCGACATTACCAATGCGCAGGGTGAGATCTATGTTGAGAACGCCGCCACCGGCCTTTGGAGCTTCGTGGAAACCGCTGCACCGGACGGCTTCTGTGTTGATCCCACGCCGAAGAGCGTGTACGTAGATGTAACTGAGGGTGACCGCGAATACACTGTTGCGGCGGTCAACTACGAAAAGCCCGATATGAAGATCATCAAGCGCGACGCCATGAGCGGCAAGCCCATCGCTGGCACGGTCTTTTCCATTAAGTCCGTTACCGGAAGTTATTCAACCTCCGTCACGACTGGCACGGACGGTTCCGCAACGCTCTCGGCCATTCCTGCCGGTGTCTATGTTGTGCGTGAGGAATCCGTTCCCGAGCCGTACATCGTAACCAATACCGAGCAGACCGTGGCGCTGCGTCCCGGCAAGACCAGCGAGGTCACTTTCGTTGACTATGAAAAGCCCGGTCTTGAAATTGTCAAGAAGAACATCGCCAACGGAGAGCCTATCGAGGGCGTGACCTACCGTATCGAGCAGATCGACGGCAGCTTTTCCACCAGCGCCACCACCGATAACCATGGGCGCATTTTCCTTGAGAGCATCCCTGTAGGTAGCTACAAGGTGACGGAGATCAATGTTCCCAACCATGTTATTCTCTGCCCCATCCCGCAGGAAGTGGCGCTGAAACCCGGTGAAACCTCTACCGTCACCTTCTTCAACGCCCTCAAGCCCAGTCTGGAGATCCGCAAGGTGGATAGCGTCACCGGTGATCCCATCAAGGGCGCTAAGTTCCAGATCTGGTATGGCAGCAACCATACCGACACCGGTGAGCTCAACGACCTCGGCACTTACTTTTCTGACGCAAGCGGAAAAATCATTCTCCCCGAGATCAAAGATGGCTGGTACAAAGTGACGGAGCTGGAACCGGCGTCCGGGTACGCCATCAAGGAGCCTGCCACGCAGGAATGCTTCATCTCCGGTGGTGAGAGCAAAGTCCTAACCTTTGAGAACACGCCTCTTTCCGCAATCATCATCCGCAAGGTGGACAGCGAGAGCGGTCAGCCGTTGGAGGGTGCATGGTTCCGCATCCGCTACCTCGGCGGCACCTCCGGTACAGGCGGCACTGTGGTTGGCGAGTACAAAACATCCAGCAATGGCACCATCGTTGCAACCGGCCTCAAGGCAGGCACTTATGTCTGCGAGGAGATCTCCGCGCCGGATGGGTATGTGATCACCGACGCCACGGAAACCGTTTATCTCTCCGGCAAGGATCAGGACGTCATTACCGTGACCTTTGGCAACGATAAGATGGGTTCTCTGCTCATTGTCAAAAAGGACGCCGTGACCGGCGCACCTATTTCCGATGTGGAGTTCCTTGTGACCGACTCGGACGGAAGTGTGATCGGTACGGCGAATGGCCGCTACGTGACCGACAGCGCAGGTACTATCCGTATTGACGGCCTGACTCCCGGTATGACAGTCATCGCCCGTGAGGCGCGGGCAAAAGACGGCTACATTCTGGACGATACCCCGCAGAGCATCAAGATCAAGCGAAGCTCTGTCATGACGCTGGAGTTCCGCAACCAGCCCAAGGGCGGCGTGCTCGTGAAAAAGGTGGACGCTGTGACGAACGCTCCCATCTCTGACGTGGAGTTCCTTGTCACGGATTCCGACGGCAATCTCATCGGAAACTCCAACGGCAAGTTCGTGACGGACAGCGCAGGCACGTTCACCATTACGGATGTTGCACCTGGTACGACGCTTATCATCAAGGAAACCCGTGCGAAGGCGGGGTACATTCTCGATGATACCCCGCAGACGGTTAAGGTCAAGTCCAATGAAGTTGTCACGGTGGAGTTCCGCAACGCCCCCAAGGGCAATCTCATCATCGTAAAGCAGGACTCCGTTACAAAGGAGCCGCTGGAAGGTGTCGAGTTTAAGATCACCTACGCAGATGGCTCGTATGTAGATGCCGAGGGCGGCACGTTGTCCTCCACCGGCCTGTACCGGACGGATAAGGCGGGTAAAATCACCATTTCCGGTATTTCCGGCACCGTGGTGGTCACAGAGATTGAAACGATCCCCGGTTACACCATTGATGAAAACACTCGCACGCAGACTGTCGTGGTCAATCCCAACGACACGCAGACGCTTTATTTTTACAACACGCCTGTGGGCGGGTTGCAGATCATCAAGAGCGACAAAGACAGTGGCAAGCGTATTTCTGGTGTCAAGTTCGAGATCCGCAAGATGAACGGTGAGATCATCGGCACCTACACAACGGACAGCGATGGCGTCATCTATCTCCCCGAAGCTGAAAGCGGCTGGTACACCGTGACGGAATTGGAGGCTGCGTCCGGCTACCTGCTGGATACCACACCTCATCGTATTGAGGTCAAGGACGGTCAGACCGCAACGCTGGAGATCACCAATCACAAATCTTCCCGAATCCTGCTCCACAAGGTGGACAAGGCCACCGGCAAGGGAATTTACGGCGCGGTGTTTCTGCTTTACGACAGCAATCGCAATCCCATCGGGGAGTATGTGACCGATCAGGACGGTTACATCTACGCCGACGAGGGACTGGCCGATGGCCGCTATTATCTGCGTGAGATCAAAGCCGCCCCCGGTTATGTGCTTGATCCTGAACTGAAAACGATCTATGTCCGCTACGGCTCCACCACAGAAATCGAGTGGAGCAATACCGCGGAGTGCGGCCAGATCCAGGTCATCAAAAAATCTGCGAACGACAATCCTATCAACGGTCTGCCTGCCGGGACGCTGCTGGAGGGCGCGGTGTTTGAGATTTACGACAAGGCGGGTAATGTGGTGGACACCATCAAGTCCGACCGCAACGGACGCGCCGTTTCCAAGACGCTGCCGTTGTCCCGCTATACCGTCCGTGAGATCAAAGCGCCTGCGAATTACTCCATTAACCCCACAGTGATGACCGCCTATCTGGAATTCAACGGACAGATCGTCACCTTTGAAGTGCAGAATACCAGCGTTTCCACCGGCGTATCCATTAAGAAAACCGGCCCTGTGCAGGCTGTCCCCGGTCAGCCGATCCGCTACGTGTTCTCACAGATCAAGAACAGCTCCAACGTTGCCCTCGACTCCTTCTATTGGCGCGATCAGCTTCCCGCGCAGGTGACGCTGAGCAAAATCGTCACCGGCAGCTACAATCAGCCGCTTTCCTACAAGGTGGTCTATAAGACCAACCTCTCCGGGGACTACCGCACTTTGGCGGACAACCTGAGTACAAGCAAGGTTTACGTATTGGACGCCCGCCCCGCTGTCCTCGGCCTTGCCGCCAATGAGCGTGTTACCGAAGTCATGTTCGTGTTCGGAAATGTAAAGGCGGGCTTTGCACAGGTAGAAACGCCTTATATCTACGCCGCCGCCCGCAGCGGTCTTGCCAACAATGCCAGCGTTGTGAATGTGGCAGATGTGGGTGGCCTTTTCAATGGGCAGTGGATTCAGGCGGTGTCCCGCTGGCTCACTACCGTTTACACCAAAACAACGGTGAGACTGCCCAAGACGGGGTACTAAGCCTTGCGGCAGAATGACTTTCGCAGCGCTGCCCCTGTGTGGGCGGCGCTTTCCCCGTTGGTCCTCTGGCTGGCGGCAATTGCCGCCTATGCCTACGAGGACGGTATGAACCTCTTTCAATGGATGGGGCGTTTCAGCCAAGTGCTGGAGCGCCCCTTTTCCATAGGCTGGACGCCCTACACACTGAAATATATGCTGGGAAGCCTGCTGCTCTACGGCTGCGGCGTCGCACTTTACTACTCCAGCCGGGAGAACCGACGACCGGGCGAGGAATACGGCAGCGCCAAGTGGGGCAGTCCCAAGGAACTGAACCGGAAGTATATGGATCACCGGCATAAGGACGCCAACATCATTCTGACCCAGCGCGTCCGGCTGGGCATGGACGGCTATATCACCCAGCGCAACATGAATGTTCTGGTAGTGGGCGGTTCCGGTTCCGGCAAGACCCGTTTCTTCTGCAAGCCCAATATTTACAGTGCGAATTGCTCCTATCTTATCACAGATCCCAAAGGCGAGCTGCTGCGCGCGGCAGGCGCTTTGTTGGCAGCGCAGGGCTACGAAGTCCGGGTGTTCAACCTGATCGACCCCAGCCAGTCCGACGGATACAACCCCTTTTCGTATATTCACAGTGAAAAAGATGTGCTGACCCTCATTGATAACCTCATCAAAAATACCACACCCCGCAACGCTTCCAGCAACGATCCCTTCTGGGAGAAGGCGGAGATCGCGCTGGACTCAGCCCTTATGCTCTACCTCGTCAGCGAAGCGCCCCCGGAGGAACAGAATTTTGAAATGCTGATCTACATGATGAACTTTGCCGAGGTGCGGGAGGAGGACGATCAATACCGCAGCCCGCTGGATATGCTCTTTCGGGCATTGGAAGAAGAACAGCCCAACCATGTGGCGGTGAAGCAATATAAGGCTTTCAAGCAGGCGGCGGGTGTTGTATGCTCTAAAAGACTTCTTAATCAAGCGGTTGGGAAGTCTCTTAGAACACACAACCTAAAACCGAAGAAAGGAGCGCAAGTTATGAGAAAAAACGAGAAAATCACAGCTCTGTACGAACGACTGAGCCGTGATGACTTTGGCAAAGATGATGACCAACAGCGTGAGAGCAATTCCATTTCCAATCAAAAGGCTATGTTGGAGGAGTTCGCCGCACGGCAGG
>OJKW01002145.1_pt1 | contig 10105 bp, 8 predicted proteins | sample 1596591 | NCBI WGS metagenome assembly OJKW01 (sample SAMEA4350166, study PRJEB24818) | metagenome | biome: human; feature: gut; material: faeces | place: Denmark | collected 2013-09
CGCCCCGGACGATAAGGCGGTGGCTGCGTGTTCTGCGTTCCTCTTTGGATAGCTTTTGACGCAACATCTTTTCCCGGTTCTCAAACTGCCGGATTTTCTTCTTTCCGTCCTCAATCTCGGCTTGCAGCTCCTCGCGGGTTTTCTCTCTTGGCTTTGTCATGGTTGGTCGCTCCTTTCTGCTCATAGGCATAGAAAAAGGACAGTCGATTTGCTCGGCTGTCCTTTCGATATGAGATAGATTATTCAGTTTGCGGCGGGGTCTTGTTCTGATACTTCTTCATCAGAAGTCTGGCTGTCAGGAAGCGGGTCATATCCGTCTGGGTTTCCGTCAAGCTTCATACCTGTTTCGTCACTAAAAGAAGTTAAGTCCAAATTCCCGTTTTCTGTCAGCTTCTGGATAACTTCTGCCAACTGATTTTTTATTGTTTCGCTATCATCTTTCATGCCGCCATTTTCCAGATATACCTTGCAATCGCCAATCTCAAAGGTCGCATAGTAAATAGCATTTTGCTCGCCTCGGCTGTTCGGGTCTGTTACAAAATATCCTGCGACTATGGTTATACCGTTGATTTCAGAGACTTTCTCCGTTCCAACAATTACAGTATCAAGCAACTGCACATCTGATGTTGAAATGATTACTTTCACATTTCCGACTTGTCCCTCAAATCCAATCAGTTCTTGTGAACCGCCTGCGTCTATATCGCTATTTAGAAAAATTGCATTGGCTGTAACAGGTAAATCCGAAAATAAAGCTAAGGTTTCATCTTCTGTAAGTGGCTTTGTAGTTACATCTACATCTAAAGCCAAAGAACCGCCAACATTATCAGACTTCACAAAAACAATTTTTTCCCCGTTATTCAATGTGGCTATATCGGTATGACTGCCAAATAATCCACTTTGAAACAATCCCACACCTAAGACGGTTACAGCTACAAAACAGGCTGCAATAGCTCCCCATTTAGCCCAAACTGGCTTTTTTGCTTTCTTCTTGTAGCTGATAGCTTCATCAACATACTTGCTGTCAAGCTCGCTCATGGCTTCGGAAAACTTCTTTGAGTTCATACGAATACCTCTCTTTCTGCTAAATAGCTTTTCATTTTTTGTCGGATACGGGTCAGCCGGACGGAGATATTTTTCTCCGAAAGCCCTACAAACTCGGCTATGTCTTTACAGCTATCGGAAAACCAATAGCGGCGCATGAAGATAACGCGGTTCTCGACGGTCAGCGTGTCCAGAAAACTTTCAATGATACGGGCTAACTCTCTGGCTTCAATCTCGGCTTCCACTGTGTTCGGGTCTGCTATACAGGCTTCGATTTCCTCCATAGCAATCGTGTAAGTGCTGTTTCGCTTGGCTGCTTCCTTTCTGTAATAGATTTTCAGTGAAATGTTCCGAACGATTTTACAGATATAGGTCAGAAGCGGGTGGGGGTTCGCCGGGGGGATTGCGTTCCATGCTCCTAAGTAAGCGTCGTTGACACATTCCTCCGCGTCCTGCCTGCTGTTAACAATGTTATACGATAACTTGTGGCAGACTTTACCGTATTTTATATCCAGCTCCCGTATGCCTTGCTCTGAACGCTCAAAAAACATTTCAATGATTTTCTCATCTTCTATCATCACACCGCCTCCTTTCCGGCTTCACCTATATACTACGGTTTCAGCGGCGAATACTACATCTAATCCGAAACTTTTTCAAAAAAATTATAGCACATCTTTTTGAATAGGGTGTGTCAAGTTGCCGGAATGTTTCTTTGCCGCTTTGCTGGCGGCGTTCCTCCGTTCCTCACTGTATGGGGCGGTCAGACGGAAAGAGAAACGCCCCTTGTGGATTTCAAACTCCATGCAGCCCGTTTCCGGGTCTGCGTCGGTCTGCTGGCAGATCGTCGGATAACGGCGGCTGTATGCAAGTAGCCGCTTTTTCAAATCGGTGTTGTGGGTGCGGACATGGATTAGCGGGTCTTTCTCGTCAAACCAAATATCGGTGGTCTTTTCCTGCTTGGTAAGCCCTGTTCTCATGCAAGCTCCTTTCTTCGCCCTTGTTACGCAATAGGGGCATTTTTCGGATGTTTTCTCCGGCTCTTGACTTGGAGAAAACGGCGTTTTTGACGATAAAAACCGCCCGGACGGGGAATGTATCGTCGGGGCGGCTGTTATCGCAAGATTTCCGATTTTTCCGGCTCTTGACTGTCAAGCATAGATTAGCTCATATTTTACGATTTCTTCTGCCTGTGCCTTGCAAGCGTTCATCAGCCCTACCCACTTCATAGGCGCGGCGGCTTTCAATTCCTCGGTGGCTCCCGCGCTCTTGGCAAGCTCCGGCATGATAAGGTCAATCAGGCTCCGCGCGGCTGCGTCAATCTCCGCACAATGCTCATACAGTTTTTCACTGGCAACAAGGGCGGTGTAGAGATCGGGGCGGTAGCCCTCAAGATAGGCTTTCCGCAAGTGTCCATAATGCCCGATATAGGGCGGTCTGGCGGGTAAAGTAGTACCGTTGTCAATCAATCTTCTCATGCGCTCTTTTCTCCTTTCTCGTCTGCGACAGGGGGAAGTTTATGGGGCTTTTGCTCCTGCTCCCGTTCCCGCTGTTCTCTCCATTGTCTGCGTTTTTTCTCCATATAGCGGCGGTTGTATTCGGCTTTTTTTGCTCTGCGCCGTTCCTGCTCTGCCAATGCCGCTTTTTCTTCCTCTGTCAGTACGATTTCCTCATGGGGGATTTCTACCTTGCCGACAAAGTTAAAGAAAATCTCAACCTCCTGTGTGCGGCTCGCCCCTTTTCCCTCGGCTTGGTGGACAAGGATTTTTTCAACAAATTCATTTATCATGGCGGGGGTAAGCTCGGAAAAATCCGTATATTTTTTGACAAGGGCAAGGAATTTTTCAGCGTTGACGGTTTCCCGGCTTATACGGTCAAGCTCCTGCTCGTCTTGGGTAACGCTCTCGGTTAAACTCTCTAACTCCGCTTCAAAATCATGCAGCATTTGTTCAAAGAGCTTATCAGAAAGTCTGCCGTTTACATTGTCCTCATAGAGCTTGCGGATTAAGCGGCTCAATTCGTCGGCTCGTTTCTCGCTGCGCTGTTTTCTCTGCCGGATTGCCTTTGCCGCTTTCACCTGCCGCTCGCTGGAAGCAGAGCAGACCTGCTCCATAAATGCCGCTTCATTGTTCAGCGCGTAGTCGCATACTTCCTTGATAGCTTCAAGCAGAAGCTCATTTACAACGGCTGTGCGGATAAGGTGCGTCGTGCAGTATCTATTATAGTGCTGGTTGCCTAAATCATAACGAGAACAGTTGTACTCGTCGCGTTCTGGACGCTTCCTGCCGTTGGGTCGCCCCGCCCAGTCCCGCGCCAGTCCAGCCCCGCCCCTGTGGTTATACATCTTAGCCCCGCAATCCGCGCAAAACATCAAGCCCGTTAAAGGATTTGCCGCGCCTATGGTGTCCGTCCGGCGTATCGTTTTCCGCAAGCTCTGGACGCGCTCCCATGTCTCCTTGTCAATAATAGCTTCCTGCGTATTTTTAAAAATGACTAAATCCTCTTTGGGTGTCATTCTGGAGCGTTTGTCTTTGTAGCTTTCTTTATAGGTGCGGAAGTTTACTGTATGCCCCATATACTCCGGCTTGGATAGAATATCGGCAACTGTGCCGCCACGCCATGTGTACCGTTCAGCGGGGTTAAAATTAGACTGATGTTTCCCCACGCCGCGCTGTGCAAGATAATAGGACGGTCTTTCAACCTTTTCCAAAGCAAGGATACGGGCAATTTCATACGGGCCTTTGCTCTCCAACGCCATGCGGTAAATCCGGCGTACTACCTCGGCGGCTTCCTCGTCGATAATCCAGTGGTCTTTGTCATTAGGGTCTTTCTTATAGCCATAAATACAATGGCTGTTTGTATGCTTGCCGGACATTCCTCTTGCGTGGAGAACGCTTGTTATTTTTCGGCTGCTATCACGCACATACCATTCGTTCATAATATTCAAAAACGGGGCAAACTCGCTGCTTTCGCGCTTGTCGCTGTCAACTCCGTTTGCTATGGCAATAAAACGGACGCCCCGCTCCTTGAACATGACTTCTGTGTAAAATCCCACTTGCAGATAATCTCTGCCGACACGACTTAAATCCTTTACCAGTACATAGCCGATTTCGCCGCTTTCAATTCCCGCAATCATGCGTTTCCAGTTCGGACGCTCGAAGTTTGCCCCAGACCAGCCGTCATCGGTAAAGTGGACGCAATTCGTAAAGCCATGTTCCCTTGCATAATCTTCAAGCAGTTTCTTTTGATTGATTATGCTGTTGCTGTCGCCTGTGAGGTCGTCGTCGCGGGAAAGACGCTCGTATAGTGCGGTTATCTTGCCGTTGTCCGTTTTCTTTGCTTTCATTGAAAAACTCTCCTTTCTATGGGCGATTTCTTATCCCCCTTTCATAGCATATAACTTCAGTAAAATGCTTCGGCGGGGTCGTTTGCCCCTCCTTTAGCTCGGCGTTGAGAATGCCGCACTCGTTTTCCGCTGCATTGGGCAGGGCGGTGAGTTCCTGTTTTCGGTTCAGGATGTCTGCCAGTACCTTACGTTCCACCGCTTTCCAGCCTTCTTCCAGAACCTCCTTGCCCTTAGCGGTAAATTCCTCCCCGGCGCAGATGGTGGTGAGCGTAGTTTCTGCATAGCGGTGCGGTTCACCCACAGCGCAGAGCAGCCGTGCAGCAATCAGCCGCAGGACATTCCACTCCCCGGCAGGGAGGGCGGCAAGGTCTGCGTTTGCCATGCTTTTCGTAGGCAGCAGCGCATGGTGGTCGGTGACTTTGCTGCCATTGATGACCTGCTGCACATGGATGGAAAACGGTTCCTCCACGGCAAGCGCCCTGCCCGTGTCTGTCACCAGCCCCGGCAGGGATGCCGCAATATCCTCCGTCAAAAAGCGGCTGTCCGTGCGGGGGTAGGTGATGAGCCGTTTTTCGTAAAGACTTTGAGCATAATCCAAGGTCTGCTGTGCCGTAAATCCCAGCAGACGGTTGGCATCCCGCTGCAATGCGGTAAGGTCATAGAGCTGCGGCGGGCTTTCGGATTTCTCCTTGCGTTCCATCTTCTGTACCGTGACGCGCCCCTCCTTTCGGCATTTGGAAAGCAGCAGTTCGGCATCCGCTTTCTGGGCAAACCGCTTGCTGGATGCGGTGCCGCCGTCTGCAAGGGTCAGAGCCACCGTGTAGAATTTTTCCGGGGTAAAGGCAGCAATGGCGGCTTCCCGCACCACGGTCATTGCAAGCACCGGGGTCATAACACGCCCTACCGCCAGCGGTTGACCGTACAGGCACGAAAAAAGCCGGGACGCATTGATGCCGACCATCCAGTCGGCACGTTCCCGGCAGAGTGCTGCATTGTACAGCGCATCGTATTCAGTTGACGGTTTGAGATGGGCGAAACCCTCCCGGATGGCGTTTTCCTCCATGCTGGACAGCCACAGGCGGAAAACGGGCTTTTTACAGCCCGCTTGCTGGTAGACCAAGCGGAAGATCAGTTCTCCCTCGCGCCCTGCGTCTGTAGGATAGTTCTCGGAGGTGACTTTTCTGACTTTGTTACTCGATGGCATCCAATGGGCCGATAAAGCGGTAGAAAATCTGGATTTTCTGGACGTATTCGCCATCGATCTTTTCCGCTTTGGATACCAGAATCTTGTCAATCAGCTGATGCAGAATCTTATAGTTCAGTTCGGTGATGCCAGCGTACTTGCTGACTTCATCAATAAAATCCTGAATCTTGTCCAGCTGATCGTGTTCAGCACGGCCTTCCCGCTCGTACTGCTCAATCTTCTCGGTCAGTTCAGCCTGTTCTTTGTCGTAGCGATCTGCAAGCATTTGAAAACGTTTCTCCGGGAGAAGTCCCTTTGATACGTCCTCATAAAGTTTTGCATACAGGTCTTCGATTTCTGCGATTCGTGCTTTACACTGCTTCAAATCCCGTTTGTGCTGCGCCCGGTCAGAGGACACCCGGAGGTGCATCTGATTTGCAATCTTCTTCACAAGGGCTTCCCGATTGCTCACAGCGGCCTTTGCGTGTGCCTGAATGTCCGCAAAGACAGCTTCATGCAGAACACGGGCTTCCAAATTATGAGAGTCACAGGCTTTCGCACCATATTTCCGATAAGTGCTGCAACAATAAAAGGTCTGATCCAGAACACTGTTACGTTTGCGCCTGTGCTCGACCTTGACTAACATCGTTCTGCCGCAGTCTGCACAGCGGACGATGCCTTTGAAGATATTGTCGTAGTCGGTCTTATCGCACATAAAACTACTGGAACGGCTGTAAAGGATTCGCTGCACGTTCTCCCAACGGTCTTGTGGGATGATTGCTTCATGTGTATTCGGAACGATAGCGCGTTCTTCAAACGGAATATAACGCCGCTTTTTGGATTTCATGGACACGGTGGGCTTGGCTTCGTAGATGATGTGTCCGGCGTAGACTGGGCTGTGCAGAACCTGACTGATATAGGCACTGTCCCAATCATACATCTTTTCATCATCAATAAAGCGGCCAAACATCTCTTTCTTGTAGTAACACGGCTTCAAGACTTTTTCATCGTGGAGCCGCTTGGCGATGCGGTGAAGCCCCAGCCCTTCCTCTGCCATTGAATAGATATACTCAACAACGGGGGCGGTGTTCGGGTCGATCACAAGGTGATTGTGGTCGGCAGGGTCTTTCTGGTAGCCAAACGGTGCGCCGCTGGAGATATACTTTCCACTTTTCTTGCGTGTCCGAAGGGCACTCTTGATCTTTCGGGAAGTGTCTTTGGCGTACATTTCATTGATGATGTTTCGGAACGGGGCAATATCCATCTGAGATTGCTCGTTGGAATCATAACCATCGTTGATTGCAATATAGCGGACACCGTGTTCAGGAAAGAAGATTTCCATATACGTTCCGGTTTCGATGTGGTTGCGTCCAAGTCGGGACTGGTCTTTGGTAATGACTGTTGCCACCTTTCCTTCCCGGATATCATCCAGAAGTTCCTGAAAGGCAGGGCGGTCAGAGTTCGTACCGCTGTAACCATCATCAACATAGTACTGGCAATTCCCGAAACCGTTGCGTGTGGCATACTCCATAAGCATTGACTTTTGAGTGCGGATGCTCAGGCTTTCGCTGTTTGAACCGTCATCTTTTGACAGTCGGCAGTATAAAGCAGTTACTTTTTTGTCCTTTTCCATGTGTACCTCCATAATGGAAAAGAGACCTCATCAATCACATTGTAGCGGATGCTGCGTGACGATGCAAGCCCTTTTCCGCAGTAAAACGTCCAATTAGCCAGCGGCGAGATACGATTCGGCAGTTTTACGAATTTCTTCTTCCACAAGCCGCTGAAAAAGCGTATTCATCGGCACATTGCCGATATAATGGCGTTCCACGATCAGGCGCACGGACTTCGGACTTCTCGGCGCACGTTTGCGTGTGGTGGGCTTCTTCTCAGATTTTTCTTTGTTCAAGGGCAGACCTCCTCATTCATGTGGTGCAAATACGGAAAGGAATGGATGGATTCTATTCGTTTTTCTCTTTTTGTTTTATTACGTTGGTTAGGTGAAAGTTTTCTTCGATACAGTCTTAAAGGCTGCTATACTGCATAGGAAAAATATCTTTTGCAGATGCCATTAAGAATCTGCATCACAGAATCGTGATTTTGGCGGTTCTTGAATCGTGAAAAACGCAGAACTATTCAACATTTGGAATTTTCACAAAGATGTGATTGGGCGAAGAAAACCGCGTTCGTCTGCGCTCAATCAATCCCGCAGCGTCCAATTCCTTAAGCGCACTGGAAACACTGACAGTGCTGCGCCCTAGCTGCTCAGCCAAAGAGCAAATCGTAAAAATGACAAACACGAATCCACGTTCATCTATCCAGAGATTTTTCTGCGAGAGTGTGGCACGGTCGAGTAGCAACACATAAGTCATTTTTGCAGTCTGACTCAGGTCAAGTTCCAAAAGGAAGCGTGGGTATGGGAGAAACGGCGGCAGCGGAGTTTGCGTGGTAAGATATTCTGAAATGTTGATCACCTCCAGCTGAAGCAGAAATCAGGAACAAAGAGTATGTAACGAGAATTGGAGGGTTCCAATTCTCCAGTCGCAGAAAAGCACGAAACAAGTGCTCAACTGCGTTAATAAGTTAAGGTCTCCCATATTGGTCCTCGACTTCCCTAGGAGTGGGGAATCGTCCGGCGGCGGGCTTGCACCGCACCATTGGCATTTCAGCCACCCCGTCTTCGTTATGACCGGGCTGCGAGTTACAGAAGTACCTTTTGTGAAGTACCGGACGATTGAACTATTCACTTGTCAAGGAACATATGGAAGATTTCTGGACTTTGACGGACGAAAAACATCCTTCTACTTGGTAGCCGATGAAAAAGGCCATTTCGTAGCATTGCAAGCAATTTTGTAAACAAAACGTCATAATAGTCCGAGAATGGTCTTGAAAAAGATGCCCTACACTTGGTAGGCATCGAGAACGCCTGTTTCGTAGCATTGGTGAGAAACTTGTAATTGAATTGTAATTCTTGAGACCAAATCTCCGCTTTTGAAAAAATCCTCTCAATAGGTAGGCAACGAAAACAGCCCAAAGACAACCATCTTTTTGAGAATTAACAAAAAGGTCACAAATGACTAGCCTTCAAAGAAGCGTTTCTACTATTAACAGAAAAAGTGGCCTAAAATGGGGGGTGTTGGAGAAAATTTCCACCTTAAAAATGCGCCTTTACTCACTAGCCAACGAGAATAGCCAAAAGCCAGCAAAAAACAAATGAATTATGTACTTCTGCCACTGATTGCAACGGCATATCGGTGACAGAAAGATCGTTTAGAGCGATTCTTCGCGGTTTGGGGTGGTGGAAATCGTTTTGTAGTTAGACTTTTTCTGCTGAAGCTGCTCCAGCTTTTTCAGCACCGATTCCTTCTCCGGGGTCTTGCCGCCCGGTGCGGAAAGCTGCTGCTTATTCAGCACCATGTCGATATACTTTCGCACATTTTTCAGTGCGGAGATATCCGGCTGCAAGATTTCCAGTTGGGTGCGCAGCTCTGCACTGCTCGATTGCAGCGCAGAAAATTCGGCATCCAATGCCGAAAAATCCACCGCTGTGCTGCCGTTCAGCTTCATCAGGGTGCGGACAGCTTTATTAAAGGTGTCCAGCTCCTCCTTGTGCTGGGCAGCATAAGCGTCCTTGGTCAGCTTGAAGTTCTTCTTGATAAAAATGTCATGGATGGGCTTCAGCTTGGCATGGACGGCGGCAGCATCCTTGATTTGGGCGATTGCCCGCATACGGTTTTCATTTTGTTTCAACTGCCTGCGGAGAGGGGCGGCGGTCTGGTTTAAGCTGTCAATAGCTTGGTTCAAATCCTCAACAGTGTTCAGGGAATGGGCTTTCAGATATTCCACAGCCCGTTTGACTTCCTCAAAGTCCCGGACAGTGCATTTCAGTTTTGCCTTGCCAGACCAATCGCTGCGCTGCTCGTTGCGGAGATTGAAGTAATCCACCAGTAGGTCGGACAGCGTGGGTTCCTTCGCCTTTTCCAGAGCGTCCAGAAGAAGCTGCTTCTTTTCGTTCAGGTCTGCGATCCAGCGTTGCAGCCCACGGATGGCGCTGCGGATGGACTGCATCAGGCTGTTGGCTGCACGAATATCACGGTTAAGATTTCCGAGAAAGGTTTCCACTCCACGCTTTTCCATCTGGTGTGCGGCGGGACCGAGATGCACGGTCGGTATCTGCTGGATGCCCTGTCGCTCAAAGGAGCGCAGGTCAACACGTTCCGGGCGGCCAGCCGCTTCCAAATAGCGGTTGGTAATGGTCTCCCAGCCATGCCGCCAGACCTCGGCATACTTCTGGTCGTTCCAGTCCACCGTGTTTTCCTTGTGGCACTTCCAGTTGCCGGAGGGGAGCCGGATGCGCTCACCGTTCTCGTCAAGGTCGTACACCTTTCTGGCTTTCGGGAGCCACTTGCCGTGTTCATCCATTGCCCGGAGCGTCAGCAGAATGTGGGCGTGTGGGTTTCCATCTCCCTTGTCGTGGATGGCAAAGTCGGCAATCATCCCTTTGGAAACAAACTGCTCCTGACAAAACTCTTTTATCA
>OJKW01002151.1_pt1 | contig 10096 bp, 12 predicted proteins | sample 1596591 | NCBI WGS metagenome assembly OJKW01 (sample SAMEA4350166, study PRJEB24818) | metagenome | biome: human; feature: gut; material: faeces | place: Denmark | collected 2013-09
AGATAGACCAGGGCCACGGACAGCAGGCTGGCCAAGAAGGCGAAAACGGTGACCATCACGGTGCTCTGGCCCGTCAGGATCGCCAGCGCCGCGCCGAAGCAGGCGCCGGAGGACGCGCCCAGGATATCCGGTGCGGCCATGGGGTTCTGGAACACGGTCTGGTAGGCGGTACCGGCGGCGGAGAGGCCGCAGCCCACCAGGCAGGCCAGCAGGATGCGGGGCAGGCGGACGTTCCACACGGCGATGGCCATGTTGTCCGTCCAGGTCTGTTCAATGGGAAATACGCGGGAGAGGAGTATCTTTACCACCTCGCCCAGAGGGACGCCGTAGCGGCCCAGCACGAAGGACAGCAGAAACAGCGCCAGCAGCGCTGACGCCATGATCGTTATGCTGCGTGTGGGGTGCCGGGGCGTATGCATGGACGGGCCTCCCTTTTCAGTCTGTTCCGCTTCCGCGCGTACCGCGCGGAGGTTCGCTGTCTATTTTACAGGATAACGCAGAAAATGCAAGAGGTATTGTTCGGTATTGTCGTATGTTTGTCCGTCTATATCGTTTTTTGTGTTCGGAGCGGCAGACCGGCTGCGGCCGTGGAATTTCCAGTTTCTGGGAGAAAGTGGTTCGTTTTTGTATATTTCGCATAATTCATATAGTGACAGTTTGTGCGTTATGATGACGTTTTTTGTGAAAACACCGTTGACTTTGGAATTCTGCTTTGCTGCAATAGGCCCAACATTTCCGAAGCGAAAGGAGGCGGCCGTGATGACCAAGACCACGAAGAAAGCCATGAATACCATGATGACCGCCGCCTGCGCCGGTGCTGCTTTCTGCTGCGCCTGCGCCGCTTCTCATACTGTCATCCTGTCCGTGCTGGGCGCCATTATTATGGCGTCCATTATTATTTGCGCTCTGGTGCTGGTACTGCTGGTACTGGCCGCCTCTGCACATACGCCATTGGCACGGATAACCGCATGACGCGCTGACACCTGATACAGCGAAGCGGCTCCGCCATTGGCGGAGCCGCTTTTTTGTATACCTGCGGCAGACGCCGCCGGTGCATAGTTCCTAAGAAAACCAACGTAAAGGAGAACAAAACCATGAAAAAGAAAGTAGTTGCAATGTTTTTAGCCGCTGTGATGGCGTTGAGCCTGGTGGCCTGCGGCAGCAAGAGCGATAATGGCGGCAGCGGCGACGCCAGCGGCACCGAGACCATTAAGCTGGGCGGCGTCGGTCCTCTGACCGGCGGCTATGCCAACTATGGTCTGTCCGTACAGCACGGCGCGGAGCTGGCTGCCAAGGAGATCAACGCTGCCGGCGGCGTCAACGGCAAGCAGCTGGAGCTGAGCGCGCAGGACTCGCAGGGCGACCCCGAGAGCGCCGTGGCGGCCTACGGCAAGCTGATGGACTGGGGCATGAACGTATTTCTGGGCGGCGTGCTGTCCGGTGAAACGGCCTCCGTGGTGGCGGCGGCCAAGGCGGACGATATGTTCATCATGGAGACCACCGGCTCTGCCGACAAGTGCATCGACGGCAACGACAAGGCCTTCCGCATCTGCTTCTACGACTCCTATCAGGGTACGGCTGCGGCGAACTACCTGAAGGACAACGCGCTGGCCGATGAGGTAGGCGTGCTCTATCAGAGCGACAACGATTATTCCGCCGGACTGTACAACGCATTCGTGGCCGAGTGTGAAAAAACCGGCGTGACCATCAAGGAGACCCAGACCTTTACCGCTGCCACGGCTACGGACTTTTCCACGCAGGTGAACGCACTGGCCAACTCCGGCGTCAAGGTGGTGTTCCTCCCCATCTACGCGGAGGAGGCCTCCACCTTCCTGACCCAGGCCAAGGGCAAGTTCGCGGAGGATGTGTACTTCTTCGGGGGCGATGGCCTGGACGGCATCCTGGGCAAGGTCAGTCAGGATGTGACCATCGCGGACAATGTGCTGATGATGACCCCCTTCGCGGCGGATTCCACCGATCCCAAGGTGCAGGCCTTCGTCAAGGCGTATGAGGAGGCCTATGGCGCCACACCCGACCAGTTTGCCGCCGACGCCTACGACGCGGTGTACACCGTCAAGGCCGCTGTGGAAGCCGCAGGCAGCACCTCCGGTGCGGATCTGGCTGCTGCGATGACCTCCCTGACCGTGGAGGGCGTTACCGGCACCATGACGTGGAACGCCGACGGCAACACCAACAAGGCCGCCAGCGCTATCCTCTATAAGAATGGCGTGGGTACGCTCTTCGGTCAGGAGAGCACCGACGCCGCGGCATAATCAAGCCTCACTCTACCTACCTCACATAAGCCCCCGTCCTCCCGGCCGTGTGCCGGGAGGACGCGCCGGGGGCGACGCAAAGGAATGATAACTATGACGAACCTGATACAAACCTTGATAAGCGGTCTGAGTCTGGGGAGCATCTACGCGCTGATCGCGCTGGGCTACACCATGGTTTACGGTATCGCCAAAATGCTGAACTTCGCCCACGGCGACGTGATTATGGTGGGCGCATACAGCGGCATTGTGGCGGTGGCGCAGATGGGCCTGTCCCCGTGGGTAACGGTGATCGTCAGCATCGCGGTATGCGCGGTGCTGGGCGTGGTCATCGAATTCTGCGCCTATAAGCCGCTGCGGCAGGCGGCGCCGCTGAGCGTACTCATCACCGCCATCGGCGTCAGCTATTTGCTGCAAAATGCAGCGCTGCTGATCTTCGGGTCACAGCAGATGGCCTATCCCACGCTGCTGAAGCTGCCCATGCTGACGGTAGGCGGCGTGCAGATAGACGGTATCACGCTGCTGACGCTGGCGGTGACGGCGGCGCTGATGGCAGCCCTGACGCTGTTTATCGACAGGACGAAGCTGGGCAAGGCCATGCGTGCCGTGTCCGAGGATAAGGGGGCCGCCACGCTGATGGGTATCCATGTGGACAGGACCATCACGCTGACGTTTGCCATCGGTTCGGCGCTGGCCGCCTTCGCCAGTATGTTCTATGGCATGACCTATGTGTACATCAAGCCCACCACCGGCGCCATGCCCGGCATCAAGGCCTTTACGGCGGCGGTATTCGGCGGCATCGGCTCTATCCCCGGCGCCATGATAGGCGGTATCCTGCTGGGCCTGATCGAGCAGATGTCCAAAACGTATATCTCCACTCTGTGGGCGGACGCCATCGTGTTCGCCGTGCTGGTGGTGGTGCTGGTGGTGAAGCCTACCGGCCTGCTGGGAAAACCCATGCAGGAGAAGGTGTGAGGTGAGGAAAATGCAACTGACACAGAAAAAAAGCCGGCGGGGCGACCTGCTGACAGCGGCGGCGGTGGCCATGCTGCTGGCGGTCATGGCCGCACTGCTGTATACCGGGAGCCTGACCCGGCAGGTGACGAATATGCTGATCCCCACGGCGGTGTATATCGTGATGGCGGTATCGCTGAATCTGGTGGTAGGACTGCTGGGCGAGCTGAGCTTGGGTCACGCCGGGTTCATGTCCGTGGGACTGTTCTCCGGCTGTCTGGTGGCCATCGCACTGACGAATACGGCGCTGCCGCTGATGGTGCGCCTTCCGGTGAGCATGCTGGCAGGCGGCCTGACGGCAGCGGTGTTCGGCCTGCTGGTGGGGCTGCCCACGCTGCGGCTGCGGGGCGATTATCTGGCCATCGTAACGCTGGCCTGCGGCGAGATCATCAAGAACATCATCACCAATCTGCGCGTTACCGGCGGGGCGCTGGGTCTGAATACCACTGCCATCTATGCCGGGGTAAAGGAGCTGCTGCCCTACGGCGCGGCGCTGGTGCTGCTGACGGTGGCGGTGATGCTGAACCTGAAGCGCTCCAAGTACGGCCGGGCCATCATGGCCATCCGGGATAACCGCATCGCGGCGGAATCCGTGGGGCTGAGCGTTACCCGGTACAAGCTGGCGGTGTTCGTCATCGCGGCATTCTTCGCCGGGTGCGCCGGCGTGCTGTACGGACACTCGCTGGCCAACATCAAGGCGGCGGCCTTTGACTACAATATGTCCATCGAGATCCTGGTCATCGTGGTGCTGGGCGGTATGGGCAGCGTGCCCGGCTCGGTGGTATCCGCCATCGTGCTGACGGTGCTGCCGGAGGCGCTGCGTGAGGTGGCGGACTACCGGATGCTGGTGTACGCCGTGGTGCTGATTCTGGTGATGCAGGCCACCAATAACCCGGCCATGAAGCGGTTTTTCAGCGCTGCCTGCAAGAGCTTGACGCCAAAGAGAAAGGAGCGTGCGGCGCTGTGACAACAAAAGCAAAGCTGGTGAAGCGCCCTGTCTCCGCACTGCTGCCGGAGCGGGATGCGGACAAGTCCCCGGTGCTGGAGTGCGTGGGACTGGGCGTGACCTTCGGCGGGCTGAAGGCTGTGGAGGACTTCAACCTGACCATCGGCCGCACGGAGATCGCGGGGCTGATCGGCCCAAACGGGGCCGGAAAGACCACGGTGTTCAACCTGCTGACGAAGGTGTATCAGCCTACGGCGGGCGCCATTTTGCTGGACGGCAAGGATACCCACGCCATGACCACGGCGCAGGTGAACCGGGCGGGCATCGCCCGGACGTTCCAGAACATCCGGCTTTTCAACGATCTGACGGTGGCGGAAAACCTGATGGTGGCCATGGGCGACTCTGTGCGCTATGGGCTGGTGGGCAGCATCCTGCACTTCCCCCGGTACGCCCGGGAGGAGCGGATCGCCCGGGAGCGGGCGGAGGAGCTGCTGAGTATCTTTCACATGGAGCGCCACGCCGATGAGCGGGCAGGCTCGCTGCCCTACGGCGCCCAGCGGCGGCTGGAGATATTGCGGGCGCTGGCGTCCAATCCGTGCCTTCTGCTGCTGGACGAGCCGGCGGCGGGCATGAATCCCTCGGAGACGGCGGAGCTGATGGAAAACATCCGCAGGATACGGGATACGTTTCAGATCGCCGTGCTGCTCATTGAGCATGACATGAACCTGGTCATGAACATCTGCGAGGGCATTTGTGTGCTGAACTTCGGCCATATCATCGCCAAGGGTACGCCGGAGGATATCCAGCGGAACCAGGCGGTCATCGAGGCGTATCTGGGCAAGAAAAAGGAGGCGGCATCATGAGCAGCGTGCTGCAGGTGGAGAACATCAATGTGTATTACGGCAGCATCCACGCCGTGAAGGACGTGTCCTTTCATGTGGAGCAGGGCGAGGTGGTGACGCTGATCGGCGCCAACGGCGCGGGCAAATCCACCGCGCTGAACACTGTGGCGGGACTGCTGCGCAGCAGGACGGGCAGCGTCCATTTTTTGGGTGAGGAGCTGCGCCATGTGCCCGGCCATAAGCTGGTAGGGCGCGGCATGGCGCTGGTGCCGGAGGGGCGGCGCATCTTCCAGCATATGACGGTGCAGGAGAATCTGGACTTGGGCGGCTATTGCCGCGGCGGTGATAAGAGCGCCGACATGGAGTGCGTGTTTGAACGCTTCCCGCGGCTAAAGGAGCGGCGCAGGCAGGTGGCCGGCACCCTGTCCGGCGGCGAGCAGCAGATGCTGGCCATGGGACGGGCGCTGATGAGCCGCCCCAAGCTGCTGATGCTGGACGAGCCGTCCATGGGCCTTGCGCCGCTGCTGGTGGAGCAGATCTTCGACATCATCCGCCAGCTCCACGCCGACGGCACCACCATTTTGCTGGTGGAGCAGAACGCACAGGCGGCGCTGGCGGTGGCCGACCGGGGCTATGTGCTGGAAACGGGCCGTATCGTCACCGAGGGTACCGGCACGGCACTGTTGGAGAGCGACACCATCCGCAAGGCGTATCTGGGCGGATAAAACACCGGCCAACCACCCTGTTTACAGGTCAGTTTTTTGGCTGATGCACACTGCTGCCAACCCCGCAGAGGCTTGCAGCACAACGGCTTTAAGTCATTTCCGGTTGCTCCACGTTCCACTGGATAGGCTCCATGCCCATGGAGCGGATGGCGGAGATCACATGGTCGTCGTACTCGCCGTAGGGGCAGCGGATCAGCGTGGGCGTCACCCCGGTGGAGGCGGCGATGCGCTGGTTGCTGGCGGTAACATCCGCCACGATCTCCTCCGCCGTCAGGCTGTTGTAGTGGTCGTGGTGGTTGGAGTGGCTCATGACCTCGTGGCCCGCATCGTGAAGGGCCTTTACCGACTCCGGGTATTTCTCCGCCCAGTCGCCCACGCAGAAAAACGTGGCCTTCACGTTGTACCGGGCCAGAATGTCGATAAGGATCTGGGTGTCCTCGTTGCCCCAGGCGGCGTCGAAGCTGACGGAGCACATTTTCTGCTCCCGCTCCACGCAGTAGATGGGCAGCTGCCGCTGAGCGGAGGAAGCCATGATGCTGGGAGGGCAGCTGACCACATAAAATATGGCCCCTGCCAGCACCAGCGCCCCCAGTGCCGCCACCGCCCGCCGCCGCAGCAGAAATACCCGCACCTTTCCCTTGCCCATGGCCATCCCATCCTTTACTGAGTTTGCTACAGCGTATGCGCGCTCCGGCTGCGGTATGACAGCACAAAGCCCCCGGCCGGGCCGGGGGCATGCTGTTTTGCAACGCTTGTCGGAAAGCTTATGCCAGCAGCAGCTTATCGTCTGCTGCGTCGGTGCCGCCGGCCTCGGAAAAGAGCGCCAGCAGATCGGGTACGGTGAGCTTCTGCTTTTCCCGGCCGGCAATGTCCAGCACCACGCGGCCGGCATCCATCATAATGAGGCGGTTGCCGTGGGCAATGGCGTCCTTCATATTGTGGGTCACCATCATGGTGGTCAGGCCGTTTTCGGCCACGATGCGGTCAGAGAGCTCCAGCACCTTGGCGGCGGTCTTGGGGTCGAGGGCGGCGGTGTGCTCGTCCAGCAACAGGAGCTTGGGCTTCTTCAGGGAGGCCATCAGCAGCGTCAGCGCCTGCCGCTGACCGCCGGAGAGCAGCCCTACCTTGGTGGTCAGTCGATCCTCCAGCCCCAGACCCAGTGGGGCCAGCAGGGCGCGGTATTGCTCCCGCTCGGCGTGAGAGATGCCCCATTTGAAGGTGCGGCGGCTGCCGCGGCGGGCGGCCAGCGCCAGATTTTCCTCGATCCACATGTCACCGGCGGTGCCCATCATGGGGTCTTGGAATACCCGGCCCAGATCGGCGGCGCGGCGGTGCTCCGGCTTGCGGGTGATGTCCTCACCGTCCAGCAGGATGGAGCCGCTGTCCACGGTGAACGTGCCTGCCACAGCGTTGAGCATGGTGGATTTTCCCGCGCCGTTGCCGCCGATGACGGTGACAAAATCGCCGTCATGGAGGGTCAGCGACAGGTCATCCAGCGCTGTTTTGGCGTTGACTGTGCCGGGAAAGAAGGTTTTGGAAATATGTTTTAGCTCAAGCATGGGCGGTGCCTCCTTTGTGGGTGAGTTTTCCTTTCAGGTGGGGGACGGCCAGAAATACGGCCACGATTGCGGCGGACAGGAGCTTCAGATCATTGGTGTTCAGGCCCAGCTGCAAGACCACCGGCAAAACAAGGTAATAGACTATAGCGCCCAGCGACACCGACAGCATACGAAGGCCGAAGTTGCGGAACACCTTGCCCAACAGGCTCTCGCCGATGATGACGGCGGCCAGTCCGATGACGATGGCGCCGCGGCCCATGTTCACGTCCGCCGAACCCTGATACTGGCACAGGAGCGCGCCGGAGAGCGCCGCGATGCCGTTGGAGAGGGCAAGACCCACCACCACGTTGCGCTGGGTGTTGATGCCCTGCGCCCGCGCCATGCGGGCATTGGCACCGGTGGCGCGGATACCGCAGCCGATCTCCGTGCCGAAGAACCAGTACAGCGCGGCGACGAGCAGGGCGGTGACGAGCAGCAGCAGGGGCATGGGATTTTCCAGACTCAGCTGCCGCACAAAGCGCTGGGATACGATCAGGTCGTACTTGTCCACGCTGACGGCCTGATTGGCCTTGCCGCCCATGATCCGCAGGTTTATGGAATAGAGCGCCAGCTGCGTCAGAATACCGGCCAGAATGCCGGGGATACCGCATTTCGTTTGGAACACGACGAAGACAAAGCCCGCCAGCATCCCGGCCGCAAAGGCACCCAGCGGGGAGGCCCACGGAGTCACTCCCGCCCGGATCAGCATGACTGCCACGGCGCCGCCGGTGGCCAGAGAGCCGTCCACTGTCAGGTCGGCCACGTCCAGGATTCGGAACGTGATGTAGACGCCGATGGCCATCAGGCCCCAGATCAGGCCCTGTGCCACCGCGCCCGGCAGCGCGTTGAAAAGGGAGGATAGAAAGCTCATAGCAATTCTCCTTGTTCACGGCAAGAGGAGGGGTCTCCCCCTCCTGCCTGATTTTACTGTGAAATTAACGGTTGGGATCAGCCCTCGATGGCAGTGTAGCCGTCCAGCGGGGTGATGCCCAGAGACTCGCAGATGGTGGGGTTGTACTTGGGGGTTGCATCGGTGTACTCAATGGGCATGGTGGAGATGTCCGCCTCGCCGGTGAGGATCTTGGCAGCCATCTTGCCGGTGGTCACGCCGAGGTCATAGTAGCTGATGGAGAGCGTCGCAATGCCGCAGCCCTTGCAGATGCCCTCTTCGCCGGTCACGATCGGCACGCCCGCCGGATCGGCGACGTTGCTGATGGCTTCGGTGCAGGAGGCGGCGGTGTTGTCGGTCGGGATGTAGAGCGCGTCGCACTCGTCACAGGCCGTGGCCGTAACCGTGGCAACGTCGTTGGAGTCGGCAAACGTGTAGACATTGACGGTGACGCCTGCTTCTTCCAGCGCAGCCTTCACAACGTCCGCCTGGTAGACGGAGTTCGGCTCGGCGGAGCAGTACAGGATGCCGACGATCTTGGCTTCCGGAACCAGCTCCAGCAGCATCTGGGCCTGCTGATCGAGCGGTGCAAGATCGGACGTGCCGGAGACGTTGCCGCCAACGGTGCCGCTGAAGTCGTCAATGTCCAGCGCAACGCCGTATTCGGTGACCGCCGTGCCGAGGATGGGGATGGTTTGCGTCGCGGAGACGGCGGCCTGGAGGGCCGGGGTCGCATTCGCGAGGATCAGGTCGACATTCGAGGCCGCGAAGCCCGTGCAGATCGTGCCGCAGGTGGGGATGTCGTTGGAGGCGTTCTGCTCTTCAAAAACGACCTTGTCACCCAACGCCTCGGTCAGCGCATCCTTGAAGCCCTGCGTCGCGGCATCGAGCGCCTCGTGCTGCACAAGCTGGCAGATACCGACGGTGTAGACCTTGCCGTCATCGGCACTGGGATCTTCGGTGTTTTCCGTGGCGTCCGCCGGAGTCTCGGCCGGGGCGGTATCCGCCGCGGTATTGTCAGAGGCGGTGTCCGCCGCCGGGGCCTTGGCCGCACAGGCCGTCAGGGCCAGCAGCATACAAACTGCCAGCAGGATCGCGATTACATTCTTTTTCATGATACTTTCTCCTTTTTGCAGTGAAATAAAAAACAAGACGCCGCCCGTCCGGACAGCGCCTTGTCATTTCCGAACATCTCAGAAATCCAAAACACCCTCGGACCGATGGGCAACACGAATGAGGCCAGCAAAGCTGACCTTAATAAAGGAATAATAGGAGTATTCAGACTGTGCCATTTTGATCGTATGCTGCTTCATGGTTGTCGACTCCTTTCCTCAGTTCCGTGCGGTGCTCCGCATTTCATGGGTGCATTATATCGCTTTAAATCAGCGAAGTCAATTGCAAAAACCGCCAAATTCAGTCTCCGTTTTTCCCTCATTTTCGTCAACAGCACCAAGTGTTTTCTGCTCTATTTGAAAAAGCGAATATTCGTACTAATAAACTCAATGAATCGTTCCCGTTTTTCCGGGTCGAGTCCATTCAACTCGGCCAAGCTCTTCACAAACTGATATTCGCACTCATTTTCTGCATTTCCCATCAAAAAATCGATCCCGACATTTAAAGCAGATGCGATTGCATCGACCGTCGGCAGACTGGGCATACTGTCGCCTCGTTCGATTTTACCAAGGAAATTGTCTGTAATGCCGGCTTTTTCAGCCAGTTGTTCGATTGTCAACAGCTGCCTTTTCCGTTCCTTTCGGATATTTGCTCCAAATTTCTTCATGTCAAGCACAGATAATCACCCCAGTAGTCATT
>OJKW01002167.1_pt1 | contig 10061 bp, 10 predicted proteins | sample 1596591 | NCBI WGS metagenome assembly OJKW01 (sample SAMEA4350166, study PRJEB24818) | metagenome | biome: human; feature: gut; material: faeces | place: Denmark | collected 2013-09
TTTTTATGGAGTAAATCGTTTGTATTATCAATAGAAGCTGACAGTATATCGGGAGCGAATCGGCTCTCACCAAGTAAAGAGCGTCCTATTTCAGCAGATAATTCAATTACCTGTCTTTTTAGTTTATCAATCTCTTTTTCAATCTTAGTTTGCTTTCTCTTATACTCCGATATTTCGGATTTGTAGCGTTTTTCCAGTGCTATATCTTTTGGCGTTGATTTGATTTTGGCGAGATAATCTCTCAATGTTGCAAGTACAGCACCGTCAATTCTGTGCGCTACATAAGCCGACTGCCCGTCACATGCACCTCTTTTCATCGCTTTGTTCGTACAGATATACCTCTGTCTGCGAACTCTGTACTGACTTCCGTCTGCCCTGTTGTATCTGTCGATATAGCTTGTTGATACCATCTTCTGACAGCAGTGGGCACAGTATATATTTCCCGACAGCAATGTACTGCCTTTGGTAGTCCTTGCTATCTGTTGCTTTTCCTCATTCTTTGATGAGCGTTGTTTCAGTATAAATTGAGCTTGGTCGAAGATATTTTCATCAATGATATGAAGTCTTTCAATATACGGTGATTCAACACCGCCTGACACAAGATAACCGCAGTACAGCCTGTTCTTAAGAATACGATTAACCGTATTACATTGAAACTTGCTATTGTTATGGGTTCTAATGCCGTGACTGTTCAGATAGTCAGCCATTCGATATGAACCATAACCCTCTTTAACTGTCATCTCGAATATCTTCTTGACTATCGGAGCTTCATCATCGTCAACGACTATGTCCATAAGTTCTTTTCCCTTTTTATTGACTTCACCGCTTTTTATAAGTTTGTAACCGAATGGTGCAACACCTCCGGTAAATTTGCCGTCTAACGTCATTTGGTTAAGGCAAGTTTTAACACGTGCTGACGTTTTCTGACTCTCACCGTTGGCTTGCCAAAATCGTATGTAATTCATAAGCTTGTCCACATGATTATCCATACGCTGTTCGCCCTCATTAACGCTCCAGATCTCTATACCATGTTTGATAAACCATTCGACGACAAATGGGGTTTCGTCATCAATTCTGCCTATTCTGTCAAACATAAAGACAAGGAGTACATCAAATTCTTTCTTTTCTGCGGCGGCTTTTAAATCCTGAATAGCATCTCGGTCACTTGCCGAAACCTTGAATCCCGACACACCTTTTTCCTGAAACTCTTTCAGAATGGTCCAGCCGTTGCGTTCTGCAAATTCTCTGCACGAGGTTTTCTGCATTGGAATATCATCTTTATCAACCTGACCTTTGGTTGATACTCTGTACAAGCAGTATACTCTTTTCATTTTATCACCCTTTCATACGATTTTTGCAAACCAACAATACTACATAATTTCTATAATATCCAGCGAAATCTGAAAATGAACTTAAAGAAATTCAGCATCCAATCTGTGCGTTCATTCTGTTCTCAAATGTATCCAAAAGGTTTTCCAGAACATTTCTTTCAACCAGTAAGTTTCTGTTTTTAGAAAAGCAGATTGTGACCTTGCAGTCGTTTATAACAGATTCTATTCTGTGTTCTGAATCAATGTTATTTTCTTTTATATAGTTTTCGTTCAAATTATCACCTGTTCCTTATTTTTTGTTTTTGTCATTTATATGATCTTTCATCTGCTCATCAGCTTTTGCCGCTGCATTGCACAAGCACATAAAAACTACACCTATAAAAGCACCGACAAAAAGTCCTATAATAAATCCCAATTAAAACACCTCTTTCATAAAGTTTATTTTTCACCACCCGACAGCAGAAGATTTTTAATTTTCTGCTGTCGGGATAACATCAATCGTTTTGGATAGTTCTAAATTTCACACTATCCGATTGTCGCTATTTATCCTCAATGCCCTACGACAAGGAACACATCAAACGGCTTTGCATATAGCTCCATTGGAATTTCACCACCGTGAGGATCTCCCACAGCCGCCATCTTTGGTTGCGACGGTTTTATCACGCTCGACTTTTGACTTGACGGAAGTATCATTATACCATCTGCCTGTCATCGCCCTCATTGAATTTGCCTTTCAATGTCTGAGTCCTGAAGTTCTGTATAGAAGTTCGCTCATTTAGCTTGTCCGCTCGAACAGCAGAAGGAATGTATCTGATGTGCTGATATTTTATTTTCAAAGAACAATGCCTGCTCTATTTTTGGCGAGTATAGAAAACAGGCAAAAGAGAAATAATCCCTTTCACCTGTTTCCTCACTTAAAAGCTAAAACACACCCCTAATTTATAAATTTTTTAAAATATTTTTGATTTTTTTCACTGCGCGATACACGGATCTTTGAATACTTTGATAAGTACAGCCTTCTTCAAACGCTATTTCGTCAAAAGTTTTTTCTTCAAAATAATACTTTTTCAGTCTGCGTTTCTGCACTTCCGGCAAATTTTTTATCGCCATGTGCAAATTTTCCATATCCTGAGTATTATCCAAGTATTCTTCCATACATTCAACATTTATAGCGCCTCTTTCGTGTAATGTGCTTTCGTATATTTCAGAGTGTTCATAATGCCTGTCGTATTCATTCATCCAAGAAATATCTTCAAGCTCAAATTTATTAAAACTATCAAATATTTTCTTAGATATTAAAACTTTTTGAATACAATTATTAGCATCTGTAAATGAGATATAGTACTTTCCCTTTTCTGTATGTAATGTGTAAGGATTATACTTATCCTTTCTTCTTTTGGGACGTTTGTTGTCCATATTTTGTCCTCCAATCAATCTGAATTTAAAAAATCAAATTGACTGGAGGACTCCTGCTCTTGTATAACAATAAAGTCCTTTCTGCTTTCAATGCAAAAAAGAGCATAAAAATGCCGACAGGTAATAGCATTAAAAGCTAAAACCTGTCGGCATTTAACAAGCACATATTAAATATCTTCTTATTTTTTCTGTTTTTGTTATTTCCCGTTCTCAAACACATACAGATACAAATCCTCAAGGGTTGCTTTTACGGATTGTATTTTATAGTTTTCAGGTGGGATATCAGTTACTAATCTTACAATGATTTTTTCGTCGTTATGATAGAGATTTGACACACGGTAATTATCTTGAAAATATTTAAGTTCTTCCTTATTAATTTCGACTTCAAATACCTTATTTTCAATTTCTTTTGTAAGGTTGGTACAGGTATCATGCGACACAAGCTGACCGCTTTTGAGTAATATAATCTTCTTTGCAATAAACTCAATGTCCGACACAACGTGGGTTGAAATCAATACTATTTTATCCTCCGCAATTTCGCTTATAAAGTTGCGGATTCTTATCCTCTCTTTCGGGTCAAGCCCTGCTGTCGGCTCGTCGAGAATTAAGATTTCGGGATCATTTAAAAGGGCTTGTGCAATTAAGGCTCTCTGCTTCATACCACCGGAGAACGAGCCCAATTTTTTATGTGCCGACTCTTTAAGATTGACGGTTTCAAGAAGTGAGGCAATTTTTTGTTTTGCCTCTTTCTTTTTCAGACCTTTTAAAGCCGCCATATACCACAAAAATCGGTTGAGCGTAAAGTCATCGTACAAGCCCTGTTGCTGTGGCATGTAGCCGAGAACTGTTCTGTAGTCTTTGCCGAGTTTTTTAATTTCCTCGCCGTCATAGAGAACTTCTCCGCTGTCGGCGTTCAGGTTGTCGGTGATGATATTCATAAGGGTGCTTTTGCCTGCGCCGTTTGGTCCGAGCAAGCCATAAACGCCCGGCGTTAAGGTCACACTGAAATCATCAAGTGCCTTAACTACACCTTTTTTATATGTTTTACATAAATTTTTTATTTCAAGCCTCATTTTTACACCTTCTCATAGCTTTAAATTCAATATTAGAAAAGTTAAATGCAATTATAGTTAAACAAATCATCAGCAGGAATACGCATAATACTATCAAACTCGGGACAAGCCACATCCAACTGCCTTTTTGAAAGCTTGTGTATAATCTTATATCGGTCAAATTCATACATAACAGGCACGGAAATAATACTATCACTGCCCCGACAATCATAGACAATATATTATTCTTTAATACTTGAGAAAGCATAGCAACCGCCGTCATAACCGAGACAGCCTCCGCTATATGCACTGCCGCCGTAATAAAAATCATACTGTTTACGGAAATTGTACTGCCAATATTTGCAAAGTCCTGCATAAATACAACAGGAGTGTTTAACGACTCTTTTCCAAAGGTTTTTATAAAATTTATATAATAAGGCAAATAAATTAAAGTATATGATATAAGCGTGGTAAGCGAAAGTGTCATTACTTTTGAAAGTACAAGCCTCAGCTTGCCCTTTTTTGTGCAGCGAATTAGATCAATCATATGCTTTTTATGCTCATATGCAAATATATCGGACGATATAAATATTATTACTGCCATAAGCAAGGTAAAATACTGCCATTCTCTTGACGGATTTTGGGCAAGTCTTTTATAAACAATATAGTTAATGAATATGGGAGTAATATGATAACGCTCTCCGACCTCTTTTATGTACGAGGCTTGATTTGAAATCTCCTCAAAGGCGGCGCCCTTGGTTTTCAAAATCGAATCTATAGCCGTTATCCTTATTTCTTTTTCTTCAGCCGATAAGGACATATCAGTTGAAATGGTGTTAAGCTCTTCATTCAGTCCGTCAAAATAATCCTGCTGTCGCCGCAAATAATCTTCTTTTTCCTGCGTAAGCTCGCCCTCAAGCTTATCAATATACGCGCTGTATGCGCTTTCCTGAGCCGAACTGTATACAACCGAAATATCATCAGTAGCATTACCGTAGGCGACAAAAACAAGCAGAATAATCGCTATTATTGCCATTGAGCCTTTGTAGTGCTTAAAACATTCGCCTTTGAATATTGAAACGCCGCCTTGAATTTTATAAAACCTTCGTCTGAATTTTTCAAGCATTGGCGTAAATATATTGTTTGTCGTTATTTGCGCGGATTTTACAAAAGACATGCAAATTACCGTTACGGAAGCAATAGCAATCAATATCATAGCTATAACGTAAATCAGGGTAATATTTACAGTATGTGAAAAAATATTGATATTAAGATAATTTCCGAAAATATTATTTCCGCTTAAAAAGTATAAAAAGTTTATATACTTAAGCTGATTTAGGGGAGAGTTGCTTCCTATTGCAAGATAAAGAACTCCTTCAATGAAAACCCAAAATGCGGTAACGACAAAAACCATTCCCGTATTTTTTACTAAAACAAATATAAGCGCGATAAAAAGGGCAAGCACGCACATCGTGATTATTTTTGATAAACCCCACAAAACAAGATATTGCCAAATTTGCAGCTTTAAATTACAATTCATAAAAAGCTCGCAGGACTGAATATTCCTTGTCATATCGCCGAAGCCGCTGTACAATCCGCAGAGTGCAATATTTGAAGAATAATATACTGCGCATATTAAAATCGTAAAAAAGATAAGGACGAATAATTTTGAAATAATAAGCGGCATACGTCCGTATTTTGCGGTTCTGATAAGCCCGTATAATTCCTTGTCCCTTTCCAATGTAAAAATATAGATGCACATTAAAAATACAAGCGCAAATACGAGCAAATCGGTCAGAACAAATGTTGTTGAATTTTCTACGGCAAAATTGTTTCCGATTTTAAGCTTTGTATTATTAACATCTTTAAAATCCTCGGCGGTTTTTAATATGTTGTTGTATGAAAACGAACCTTCTTCCGCAAAAACCGAGAACTTTGTCTGCATCTGCGCGCGCTCATCCATATCGCCTATAAAAGAGCTATAATCAACTAAAGACTTGCATTGATTTACCAAATTTGAAAGATAGGTTTGTTTATCAAGAAGCTCTTGTTTTGTATAATGTAACGCCCGCGCCTTTTTGTATTCCTCCGGGTTCTCCGCCTTATATTGTTCGGTAATTCGCCCAAGATTTTTTAGATCATCGCCGTTGCTGTTATCTGCCGTTCTGTCAAATTGAAGAGCGATTTCAACTGTTTTTAATTCGCTTTCAAGTTGTCGTTGTGCTTCAGTCGGCACATAATCTGAATATTTAGATATTATATTCTCATAATCAGATAAATTAGTATGTACTGTTTTTACTTCAAGATTATTTGATTGAGTGTAAACCAAGAATATTGAATTTGCAGTAAAAAACAAAACAAGGCATATTAAAAGCAGTTTTTTGCTGAACAGTTTGTAAATCTCGAACATAATCAATTTCATATTGTTACAACCTTAATTAAATGAGTAGATTTCTCCGCCAAAATCAGTGCTGTTAATTGGCGAAATAGGTTCATTTCTTATAATAGAAACTAACATATCTTTAATTTCTACAGGAATTTTATCAACAGATACAAAAGCTACATATTGACCATTTACAAAAGAAAGAGGATTTTCTTTAACGAATTTTTCGGCATTAGCTGCGGTTTTAAATTTCAATATTTGAAAATTTGCAGTATAATTACCTCCGTCACCCGCCCAAGATAAAGTTACTGAAAAGCCACTATTGACTTCATCAGAAAGCGTTTTGTCATATGATGTTGAAATCTTATACAACTTATTTTGTGTATTTTCAAAAACATTTTTCAATTCATTATCATTAGTATCAATTTTTTCATTCTCATCTACTTGGCTTAATGCGTTATTATTTTCACCCTCGACATTCACGGAACTTAATAATGTTTTATATTCCACTGTTTGTCCTGACAAAGATTCTGTTTTTGACTTATCAACAAAATAAATCTCGCAATTCATATTATCCACCTGTTTAACAAATATGAAGCAATCTGAATCCTGGGGAATGTTTAACACTGAACATTCAAAAGGTATTAAAAACGAACTTTTTTCATTAAATGAAGCGTCAAGAGACTTAACATTATCTCCGTCACTTTCAGTTGCTGCGTTTTCATCTGTATCTTCACTAAAGTTCTGTAAATACAGCTGTGATTCATTTGCAAACAAATTATCGCCGTAATTCATTTCCGTTAAAAGTTTGGGATTGCTTCCGTCGAGTTCACTTGTAAAATATTTAAACTTACCGTTAGTATCCGAATTATCAATGAGATATGTTAGCTGTCCATTATAGAAAAACGGCGAGCAAACATCACCTTCATCATTTCTAATTTGGTTTATTTTTATCGTATTGATATTAATCGAATAAAATTCCTGATACGTAGAAACTGTTACCTTTCCGCTTTCTTCCTGCTTTTTAATTTCATCTTCTGAAATAGGAAGAACCGGCACATAAATATAGTTATCATATGCGGTAAATTGGAAAGTACCTCTAAGATTATCACTGTAATTTTTGCTGTTAAAGATTTCCTCCGGCTTAGATTTAATGTTATTTATTTTATATCTTTTTATCGAAAAGCTGTCATAAACTGAGGACGAATCAATATCATCGGCAAACTCATCCTGTGAGAAATAAAAATAACCTTTATGAATCAACCAATGCGAAATGCCGTCTTTAAATTCAATCAGTTTTTCCCTTGTTGATCCATCGGGTGTAACTTTGTACAATATATTTCCGAGAAAATTACCCATAGCATCTTCATCTTTTACAACAATATATAAATTACCGTCATAATATTGCACAACATTAGCTGATTCTCCTGATGCATTTACAAATAAATTAAAGTATGCATTACAATCAACACTGTTATGCGAACAATTAGGCTTGTTACATAGCGGTGTTGCCGCCTGTGATTTACGGTCAATATAGTAAAGGTAATTATTAGGCAAAAACACATAGTACCCTTTTTCTGATTTTGTCACAGGAAAATTTATTCCGTTCAAGTTACTGTAATAATATTGAAAATTTGTTGTGTAGTCAAATGATAATTTATCATCTGAAGTTTTGCTTGCGTCATTACATGCAGACATCAACATCATAGTCGGCAACAATAAAGCAATTAGTAACGCACTTAATAATTTTTTCATTTACTGTATCCTCCAAAAACAATTAAAGAGTTATGCAATATCAGAATGTTAAAAACAAACCATACCGACATAACTCTTTGATGAATATTTGCTTTATTATAGAACTATATAAGGAATATCATATCCATTGGTATTACCTTCACACTGCGCACTATCCCATGTTACATAAGAACTAATGCGTACTTTATGATAACTTTTAGCACTTTTCAAAGAAACCCCGTTCTGTGCTGATACAGATGTTTCAGCATAGTTTGAACTGGAATCGGTACAACGATTGAAACTATTAGTGTTATAATTTCCACCTGCTTGTGCACTAAGACTTGTTAACTTTCCATTTGCAGTAGCAACATAGTTTGCCTTAACTATCTTACCCGCTCTTGCAAGTTCGCAATACGTTAACGAAACAAGTGTTTTACTCGTCAATGTAAGTTCACCATATGACATTTCTTGATATACATAATATGTATTTGTTCTTGCAGTCTTTGCTGAAGCTGTAACAATACATGTTGATGCAACTGCAATCACAGCTAAAAACACAGAAATTGCCTTTTTAAATTTCATTATCATTACCTCTTTCTTTTTTTAATTAGTTTAATATTTTGAGTTGGAATATGTGATTCAATTTCAATTCACGCTTCCCTCCTTTTTGATAACATAGAACACAAATGCAACTAAAACATTAACAAATATTGTACCGAAATTAAATATGCAACTACTAAAAGTATGTTACATAAATCCCATAGCTACAAAAATACAATTATTTTTAGTTTTATATTTTTATGTATGAACTTTCGACATCTGCACAAATGAATAAAACATAAGATATACAAATGCCAATTGCTGTAATCCATATAGCAGAAAGTATCATCTGATAATTGGATTTCTCGTATCATCTTCTATTGCTTGTCTAGTTTTTCAATATCTTTTACATTAGAAAAATAGGCTTTAAGCACTTCAGGCTCTTTTGGCTGACCACTACCATACCAGGAAGCCGTTCCTGAAGCCTCTTTTGCCGCAATCATAACTAACTTTGCAACAGAATGTGCGTTAAAAGATTTGAATTTCATTTTTATTTCTCCTCGTCAGACATACTGCTAAGCTTTTCCAACAGCGTTTTGTCAATGTAAATTCCGCTGTCCGGTAAAATTGTTTCTGCCGATACCATTTGTACAAAGCTTGATCCGCACAAACCTACAGCTAATGCACATGATACAATAGTTTTTATACCTTTTATTTTTTGCATTTTCTTTCTTCCTCCTCAAAATGATATTTTAATAAAATTTCTAAGTTATAAGAATTTCATTCTTTATATGATTTCTTATTCTTTATAAAATAGTTTCTGAGTAACTCAGGTTCTTTGGGCTGGCAAAAGCCACATAATGATGCTGCCCCACTAGCAAACTTAGCTGATTTAACAGCAAAAAAACCAATAATTTTTTTTGCCATTTTCATTGATTTCTTCATTTTTTATTTCTCCTTTTTGATAAAATTACTTCAACAAGAACTGATATATCTATTACAAAAAAAGTAGGAAATATTACCAGTGCCTGATAAAAATGAAACATACATAAAATCAAAATTGCAACAAATGAACTTAACACTATTTCTATAATTGAAAGTCTTTTAAACTTTTTTTTACTCTTTTCATTAATTTTTTTATTTACATTTTCTACAGGTGCATACAACCAAATAATGATTATAGATATAATCATTATTATTAAACAAAAATAGTTATTAAAAATTAAATATTGCTTAGAAAGAAAATTGTAAAATTTTATAGTACACAAATAAGAAAAAATATAAATTAAATTACACTTAAAATATGTTTGTGCATGATATCCACCTGTACACGAACGGATAATAAATAACATTATAATATAAAGTATGCCTTCAAAAAAGCGTCCGATCATAAAACTAATTATTAAAATAGCTATTATTCCTATTAATGATGAAAGGCATATCTCAATGCCATAGATATATACTTCTAAAGGAAATTTATCATTGTCATCAAATAAAAAAACTGCTATATTTCTAGATAAAGAATGTAACATAACTCATAAGCCTCAACATATTCTTTATTTAAATATAGCAGTTTTTATTTATTTTTGTGTAATGTGGTAAATA
>OJKW01002177.1_pt1 | contig 10026 bp, 8 predicted proteins | sample 1596591 | NCBI WGS metagenome assembly OJKW01 (sample SAMEA4350166, study PRJEB24818) | metagenome | biome: human; feature: gut; material: faeces | place: Denmark | collected 2013-09
GTGGTGGGTGCCTGCATCTGCATCTGGGTCGGCCAGAAATTTTTCAGCTGACCGCCTTTTCCCCTGCCGCCCTTGCGAAATTTTTCGCAGGGCGGTTTTTATTTTTGTCTTTTCCGGCCAGTGCGCCCACCAGCACGCCCACGGCCAGCGAGACCAGCACGCCCAGCAGGGAGAAAAGCCCCATCAGGCAGCCCACCAGGACGCAGATCAAAGCAATGATAAGTAAAATCGTCAATGTGATCATAAGACAGACCTCCTTATAGATCCGCCTGCGCGCCGGAGAGCTCCAGCGCATAGCGGCAGATATCCTTCAAACAGCATTTTTCGCACTCCGGTTTGCGTGCGTTGCACACAGCCCGGCCGTGCATCACGAAGCGGTGGCACAGGTCGCTGCCTTCTTCGGGCGGGACGATCTTCCACAGCGCCATCTCCACCTTCTGCGGCTCCTTGATGCCGTCCACAAGGCCGATCTTATTGCACAGGCGGATGCAGTGGGTGTCGGTCACGATGGCCGGCTTGCCGAACACGTCGCCCATGATGAGGTTCGCGCTCTTGCGGCCGACGCCGGGCAGGGCCAGCAGTTCTTCAAAGGTGGTGGGCACCTGGCAGTCGTACTTGTCCCGCAGCACCCGCATACAGGCGGAGATGTCACGCGCCTTGGAGCGGCCCAGGCCGCAGGGCTTTACGATGGCTTCAATGTCCTCCGGTTCTGCGGCGGCAAGGGCAGCCACGCCGGGGTATTTTGCAAACAGATCTTCCACCACGATGTTCACTCGTGCATCGGTGCACTGGGCCGCCAGCCGCACACCGACCAGCAGCTGCCAGGCATGGTCATAATCCAATGTGCACCCGGCGTCCGGGTACTCCTTTTTCAGCCGGTCGATGACCTCCAGTGCCAGCGCCTTCTTGGCGGTCAGGTCTTCCGGCGCTTTTTTCGTTGCGGGCATCTCACCACTCCTTTCGGCAAAAGACTGCCCTGATAATACCATGTTTTGCGCTTTTTGTAAACTGCCGTCGAAGATTATCTGAGAATGATTTTCAGATAAAGCCTTGCCCTTGCCGCCAAAATGCGATATACTATAAGAAAAACACCGGGGATTGCGCCCGGCAGGAAGGGAGGGGAACAGGATGAACGAACCACTGGCACAGCGTCTGCGCCCGAAGACACTGGCAGACGTGTGCGGCCAGCAGCACCTGCTGGCACCGGGGCGGGTGTTCCGCCGCACCATTGAGAGCGGCCGCATCCCCAACATGATCTTCTACGGCCCGTCCGGCACAGGCAAGACCACCGTGGCCCGCATCATTGCCGAGAACAGCGGCATGACCCTGCACAAGCTCAACGGCACCTCCTGCGGCACCGGCGATATCAAGGCCGTGCTCAAGGATATCGGCACGCTGGCAGGGGCCGGCGGCATCCTGCTGTATCTGGACGAGATCCAGTACCTGAACAAAAAGCAGCAGCAGAGCCTGCTGGAATGCATTGAGGACGGTTCGGTGACGCTAATCGCATCCACTACCGAGAACCCCTATTTTTACATTTATAATGCACTGCTGTCCCGCTGCACGGTGTTCGAGTTCAAATCGCTCTCCGCAGCAGACGTGGAGCGCGGGCTGCACAACGCGGTGAAGAAGCTCTCCGAAGGCGAGGACACCGAGGTCTGCCTGGACGAGGACGCCTGCTCTTACCTTGCTGAGAGCGCGGGCGGTGACCTGCGCAAGGCGCTGGGCTGCCTTGATTTTGCGGTGACGGCGGCACCCGTCGAGGACGGCAAAAAACACATCACGCTGGAAATGATCCAGCAGGTCACCCGCCGCACGGCTATGCGCTATGACCGGGAGGGCGACGACCACTACGACATCGTCTCGGCCTACCAGAAGTCCATGCGCGGCTCCGACCCGGACGCCGCCCTGCATTATCTGGCCCGCCTTCTGGAAGCAGGCGATCTGCCCTCGGCCTGCCGCCGGTTGATGGTGTGCGCCTGCGAGGACGTGGGCCTTGCCTACCCGCAGATCATCCCCATCGTGAAGGCGGCGGTGGATGCCGCCAACATGGTGGGCCTGCCGGAAGCCCGGCTGCCGCTGGCAGATGCGGTCATTCTGGTGGCCACCAGCCCCAAATCCAACAGTGCCCACGACGCCATCAACGCGGCCATCGCAGATGTGCAGGCGGGCCGCACCGGGCCCATCCCGCGCCAGCTGCAGAACAAGCATTACGATGGTGAGGACGCCCTGGTGAAGGGCCAGAACTACAAATACGCCCACGACTACGCCCACCACTGGGTGGACCAGCAGTACCTGCCGGATGCCATCAAGGATGTGAAGTACTACACCTTCGGGGACAACAAGACCGAGCAGGCCGCCCGGGCCTACTGGGCGAAGATCAAGGGCGAGGAGAACGTCTGACCCCAAAAGAAGAAAACAAAGGAGAAGGATATGCGATATTCCAAACAGCGCGAGCTGGTCATGCAGACGGTGCAGAACCTCTGCGACCACCCCACCGCCGAGGAAATTTACGATGCCGCCGTCAAGGAGTGCCCGGGTCTGAGCCTTGGCACCGTCTACCGCAACCTGAACAGCCTGGTGGACGCGGGCCGGGTGCGCCGGGTGTCCATCCCGGGCAAGGCAGACCGCTTTGACCACACGCTGCCCTGGCACAGCCACCTGTACTGCACTGTGTGCGGCGGCGTGACCGACGCCGAGGTGGACGAAAAGCAGGTGATGAAGCTGGTCAAGAACCAGAAAGGCCGCGTGCAGGACTGCGCCGTGGTGCTCATCGGCGTGTGCGAAGCCTGCTGCGAGAAGCAGATGCGTGAAAATGCGCAGTGACCTTGCGGAAAAAATGGCTTCTCCCTCTTGCCCGAACGGCGCAAAGAGCGTATACTAAAGAGAGCTTTTGAAGAATGCTTCGGAGCAAACGATTAAAAAGAGTTTCGCCGTGCGGGGCGTGTGCCCTGGCGGAGAAGGATGGTTTCATTGGAATACATTAGTTTTGAGCACAACAACATCGCCGCCGAGCTGGTGAAGCAGGCTTACGATACGCCGCCGCTGGCTTTCGTGCACAGCTACGGCTGCCAGCAGAACGTGAACGACGGCGAGCGCATCAAGGGCGTGCTGGTGGATATCGGCTACGGCCTGTGTGATAAGCCCGAAGATGCCGACCTCATCCTGTTCAACACCTGCGCCGTGCGTGAGCACGCCGAGCAGCGCGTGTTCGGCAACGTGGGCGCGCTGAAGGGTCTCAAGGAGAAAAAACGCGGCCTTATCATCGGCCTGTGCGGCTGCATGGCCAACCAGAAGCATGTGGTGGAAAAGCTGCGCCAGAGCTACCCCTACGTCGATCTCGTGTTCGGCGTGGACGGCATCGACACCCTGCCGCAGCTCATCGCCCAGAAGCTGCAAAAGCACAAGCGCGTGCTGCTGGACCCGGCCCAGCGCCCGGTCATCGTGGAGAACATCCCCATCCGGCGCGAGAGCGAGTTCCGCGCCTGGCTGCCCATCATGTATGGCTGCGACAACTTCTGCACATACTGCATCGTGCCCTATGTGCGCGGCCGCGAAAAGAGCCGCAAGCCCGGCGACATCCTGGCCGAGTTCCGCGGCCTTGTGGAAGCAGGCTACAAAGAGATCACCCTGCTGGGTCAGAACGTGAACAGCTACGGCAAGGGCCTGGAAGAACAGATCGACTTCTCCGACCTGCTCAACCTGCTGTGCACCGTGCCGGGTGACTACCACATCCGCTTCATGACCAGCCACCCGAAGGACGCTAGCCACAAGCTCATCGACACCATTGCGGCCCAGCCGAAGCTGTGCAAGCACCTGCATCTGCCGGTGCAGTGCGGCTCGGATGAACTGCTGAAAAAGATGAACCGCCACTACACCGTGGAGCAGTACCTCGAGCTCATCGAGTACGCCCGCAAGACCGTGCCCGGCATCACCTTCTCCAGCGACATCATCGTCGGCTTCCCCGGCGAGACGGAGGAAGACTTCGTCAAAACGCTGGAGCTGGTGCAGAAGGTGGGCTACATGCAGCTGTTCACCTTCATTTACTCCAAGCGCACCGGCACCAAGGCTGCCGATATGCCGGACCCCACCCCCCGCAAGGAGAAGACCGACCGCATGACCCGCCTGCTCAAGGTGCAGGACGAGATCGCCATGGCGCTGGTCAAGGCGCAGGTGGGCCAGACCGTCAAGGTGCTGGTGGAAGGGTTTGGCCGCGGCGAAGGCACCCTCTCTGGCCGGCTGGACAACAACCTGACCGTGGAGTTCACCGCAGACCCGGCGCTGCTGGGCCAGTATGCAAATGTACACCTCACCGGTGCACGGGCCACCGTGCTGCTGGGCGAGCTGGAAGCAGAATGACGTGATTCCGGGGCTATTTCCGCCCCTGAAAGAATACAATATAAGGAGATAAAACCAATGGATTGCATTGATCTTTTCAAGCGCGCAGCTGTTGCGCTGCAGACCGATAACCGCTACCTCGTGCTGGACCAGGCCCGCAAGGCAAACGACAAGGACGAGGAACTGCAGAACCTGATCGGCGAGTTCAACCTGGCCCGCATGGACCTGAACAACGAGATCGGCAAGACCGAGCGCAACGACGCCCGCATCGCAGAGCTGAACGAGAAGGTGAACAGCCTCTATGGCCAGATCATGAGCAACGAAGGCATGGTTGCTTACAACGAGGCCAAGCGCGACTGCGAGAACCTTGTGAACTATATCGACGCCATCATCAACACTGCGATGAACGGCGGCGACCCCATGACCGTGCAGGAGCCTTCTGCTTCCTGCACCGGCAGCTGTTCCACCTGCGGCGGCTGCCACTAAAACCAGCAGAACACGGAACGCGGCTGTGCAAAACAGACCGCGTTTTGTTTGCAAAGGCGGTTACAAGCCGCAAACTGTAGAAAACGGGAGAGAGGAAAAAACATGGCAGAGCTGTCGCCCCTGATGCAGCAATACATTGAGATCAAAAATCAACATAAGGACGAAATTCTCTTTTACCGCATCGGTGACTTTTACGAGATGTTCTTCGACGACGCCCTCACGGTGTCCAAAGAGCTGGACCTGACCCTGACCGGCAAGCAGTGCGGCCTGGAGGAGCGCGCCCCCATGTGCGGCGTGCCCTTCCACAGCTACGAAAACTATGTGGCCCGCTTGATCGCCAAGGGCTATAAGGTGGCCATTTGTGAGCAGATGGAAGACCCGGCCAAGGCCAAGGGCCTAGTCAAACGGGATATCATCCGCGTGGTCACGCCCGGCACGGTCATCGAGAGCAGCATGCTGCAGGACGACCGCAACAACTACATCGCCAGCATCTACCTGAAGGGCAAGAAGGCGGGCCTGTGCTTTGCCGATGTCTCCACCGGCACGGCCCACATCACCGAGCTGAGTGCGGACAAGATCGCCTCGGCGGTCATCACCGAGCTGTGCCGCTACCACCCCAGCGAAGTGCTGATGAATCCCGGCCTGCTGGACTTCCGCGAAGTGACGGCTTACATCAAGAAAAGTCTGACCTGTTCGGTGGAACTCATCGAGGACGAACGCTATGCGCCGGGCCTTGTGAGCACGGCGCTGGAAGGGCAGTTCGGCCGCAGCTGGGCCCAGGCCACCGGCATCGCCGAGGACGGCCTGGTGCGCTTTGCCATGGCGGCGCTGCTGGAGTACCTGCATGACACCCAGATCAAGGGTGTGGAACGCCTGAAAACGGTCATTACTTATAACAAAGCCCAGTTCATGTGGCTTTCGTCGGTGACGCGGGCCAACCTGGAGCTGACCGAAACGCTGCGCGGCCGCGAAAAGCGCGGCACCCTGCTGTGGGTGCTGGACAAGACCAGAACCTCCATGGGCAAGCGGCTGCTGCGCGGCTGGATCGAGCAGCCGCTGCTCTCCAGCACCCTCATCAACCGCCGCCTGAACGCCGTGGAAAGCCTTGTGAAGCAGACCATGGTCCGCGGCGACCTGATCGACGAGCTGGGCTACGTCGCGGATATGGAGCGCCTGATGACCCGCACGGTCTATGGCTCCGCGACCCCGAAGGAGATCTACACGCTGGCCCAGACCTGCGACCGCCTGCCCAGCCTGCGCAAACAGGCTGAGAGCTGCGGCTGCCCGGAGCTGGCCGAGCTGGCGGCCCGCATCGACCCGCTGGAGGACATCAAGGCCCGCATCTTTGCGGCGGTGGACCCGGAAGCGCCTTCCACCCTCAAGGATGGCGGCGTCATCGCCAAGGGCTACCACGCCGAGGTGGACGAGCTGCGCTCCATCCGCGACAACACCAAGGGCGTGCTGGCCCAGCTGGAAGCCCGCCTGCGGCAGGAGACCGGCATCCCCAAGCTGAAAATTGCCTATAACCATGTCTATGGCTACTACATCGAGGTCAGCAATTCCTATAAGAGCATGGTGCCGGAGACCTACATCCGCAAGCAGACCCTGACCACCGGCGAGCGCTACATCACCCAGGAACTGAAAGAGCTGGAAAGCAAGATCCTGGGTGCCCACGAACGGCTGATCACGCTGGAACGCCGCCTGTTCGACGAACTGCTGGAAAGCATCAGCGCCCAGCTGGACCGCATCCAGCGCACCGCCAACGCGGTGGCTCAGCTGGATGTGCTCACGGCACTGGCCCAGGTGGCGGCCGAGAACAACTACTGCCGCCCCATTGTGGATGACGGCGACGAGCTCACCATTACCGAGGGCCGCCACCCCGTGGTGGAGCAGATGCTGAAGGGCAGCCTGTTCGTGCCCAACGACACCACCCTCAACTGCACCACCGACCGCTGCCTGATCATCACCGGCCCGAACATGGCCGGTAAATCCACGTACATGCGCCAGAATGCACTGATCGCGCTGATGGCGCAGATCGGCTCCTTCGTCCCGGCGTCCAGCTGCCATGTGGGCGTGGTGGATGCCATCTTCACCCGCATCGGTGCATCGGATGACCTGTCTGCCGGCCAGTCCACCTTCATGGTGGAGATGACCGAGGTGGCGGATATTCTGAAAAATGCCACCCCGAAAAGCCTTGTGGTGCTGGACGAGATCGGCCGCGGCACCTCCACCTTTGACGGCATGAGCATTGCCCGCGCCGTGGTGGAGCACATCACCGACCCTGCCAAGGGCCTGGGCTGCAAGACCCTGTTTGCCACCCACTACCATGAGCTGACCGAACTGGAAGGCGCGCTGGATGGCGTGAAAAACTACAATATTGCAGTGAAAAAGCGCGGCGAGGACATCACCTTCCTGCGGCGCATCATCCGCGGCCCCGCCGACGACAGTTACGGCATCGAGGTGGCAAAGCTGGCTGGTCTGCCCGGCAGCGTGACCCGCCGCGCCCACGAAGTGCTGCGCACGCTGGAAGCCACTGCCCCCAAAAACAAGGTGGAGCAGATGGATTTTGACGCCCTGCAGGAGTACAATTCTCCCGCCGTGCCCAGCGAGATGATGGAAAAACTGGAGGCGCTGGACGTGGAGACCCTGACCCCCATCGAAGCGCTGAACTTCCTCTATGAGCTGAAAAAGACCCTGAAAGGCAGCCTGAACGGTTAACGGCTGCCCCGCAAAAACCATGAAGGAGGGAACACCATGGCAGTGATCCATGTTCTGGACAAGCACACCGCAGAGCTCATCGCCGCCGGTGAGGTCGTCGAGCGGCCTGCATCGGTGGTGAAGGAGCTGCTGGAAAACTCCATTGATGCCGGAGCGACCCAGATCACCATAAGCATCGAATCCGGCGGCGTGAAGCTGATCGAGATCAGCGACAACGGCACCGGCATTGAAGCGGAATATATCTCCACGGCGTTTATCCGCCATGCCACCAGTAAAATTGAAAAGCCGGACGATCTGAACAGCATCCACACGCTGGGCTTCCGCGGCGAAGCACTGGCGTCCATTGCCAGCGTGGCCCGTGTGGAGCTGACCACCCGCACCGAAGTGGACGAGTTTGCCACGGTCTACTGCATCGAGGGCGGGGAGGAGGTCTCCCGGGAGCCGGGTGCCCGCGCTGTGGGCACCACCATCCGGGTGAAGGACCTGTTCTATAACACCCCCGCCCGCATGAAGTTCCTCAAAAAGGACTCCTCGGAGGGCACCTTTGTGGCCGATAACGTGGCGCATGTGGCCCTCAGCCACCCGGAGGTGAGCGTCAAGTTCATCCGGGAAGGCAAGCTGCAGTATGTCACCCCCGGCGACGGCCAGCTGCGCGGGGCCGCCTATGCGGTGTTGGGCCGTGAGTTCAGCCGCGACCTCATCGAGCTGGAAAACCAGGAGGGTGTCTACCACATTGCGGGCCTCATCACCCCGCCCAAGAGCTGCCGTGCCAGCCGCAGCATGCAGCATTTTTACATCAATGGCCGCTATGTGCGCAACCGCACCATGATGGCCGGTATGGAGATGGCGTTCAAGGGTACCATGATGCAGGGCAAGTTCCCGGGCGGCATTCTGCTGCTGCAGATGCCCGCCGATCTGGTGGATGTGAACGTGCACCCGGCCAAGATCGAGGCCCGTTTTGCCCGGGAAAACGATGTATTTGACGTCGTCTACCATGCCGTCAAGCTGGCACTGGCCCAGCCCGGCACCGGGGAACGGCTTTTCACCTTTGAAGCAGACAAAAAAGAAGAATCTGCCAAAAACGAAAAAACTATCGCAGAAGAAATCAAAAATGATGTAAAGAAAAACAACTTTACGGGGCTTTCTGCCATCATTTCGGGTCAGGCGGACCCCGGCGCTTTGCCGCAGCAGCCCCAGAAACAGGCAGTGGAGCCTGCCCCGGAAATTGTGCGCCCGCAAATGGCGGCAGCCCCGGTGCAGTCCGGCCGTCCGCGCTGGCAAAGTGCTTCTGCCGATGCCGATATTCTGGACCCCTTTGTGACACTGCACAGCCCGTCTGCTGACGCCCAGCCGCAAACGGAACCTTTCCGTACCGCGGCCAACGAAGCGCAGCTGGATGTAGAACCGGAGATGCCGGAAACAAATCTCCATGCAGAGCAGAACCACATGGCTGCCTGGGACCCGGCCCCTGAGATGCCGCCGGAGCAGCCCGCCGCCCCTGTATCGGAGCCGGAAGAAGCACCGACGGAGGAAACGGCAGAGCAGACCGAGCCGGAACAGATGAACTTCGACCCCACGGCCGGGCGGCCTGAACCGCTGCACTATGTGGGCGAAGTGTTCAAGACCTACATTCTGGCCGAGCGCGGTGATGAGCTGTGCCTTATTGATAAGCACGCCGCCCACGAGCGTCAGTTGTTCGAAAAGTTGGCGGCCAATTATGGCAATGTGCCCAGCCAGATGCTGCTGGAACCGATGGCTATCGACCTGGCAGCCGAAGAAAAGCAGGCGCTGCTGGATAACATCCCGCTGCTGGAAAACGCGGGCCTTGAGATCGCGGATTTCGGCGGCGGCACCGTGGTGCTGCGGGCAGTGCCTGCGGACGTGGAGCCGCAGAATGCCGAAAGCCTGCTGATCGAGATCGCCAACAAGCTGCTCAAGGGCGGCCACGATGCGCTGAACGAGCACACCGAGTGGGTGCTGCACTCCATCTCCTGCCGTGCCGCCATCAAGGCAGGGGACAAGTCCTCGCCGCAGGAGCTGATGGCGCTGGCCGAGAAGATTTTGTCCGGCGAGGTGCCGCCGTTCTGCCCCCATGGCCGCCCCTGCGTGCTGAAATTGACCCGAAGGGAGCTGGAGAAGCAGTTTGGACGCATCGTGTAAAAAACACCCGGTGGTGGCTGTCGTCGGCCCAACAGCCACCGGAAAGACCGCGCTGGGCGTGGCGCTGGCACAGCACTTTTCCGGCGAGGTCATCAGCTGCGACTCCATGCAGATCTACAAAGGTCTGGACGTGGGCACGGCCAAGGTGACACCGGAGGAGACCTGCGGCATCCCGCATCACGGGGTGGATATCCTCACGCCGGACAAGCCCTTCAGCGTGGCGGATTTCACCGCCATGGCCGGACGGCTGGAGCGGGAAATTTCTGCCCGGGGCGCGCTGCCCATCCTCGTGGGCGGCACTGGCCTGTATGTGCAGAGCTTTCT
>OJKW01002187.1_pt1 | contig 9995 bp, 10 predicted proteins | sample 1596591 | NCBI WGS metagenome assembly OJKW01 (sample SAMEA4350166, study PRJEB24818) | metagenome | biome: human; feature: gut; material: faeces | place: Denmark | collected 2013-09
GTAGACGTCCAGAATTTCGCGTCCGACCATGCCGCGGATGATTCGCTCTTCGGAAAGCTCGTCCGTCCGCCGGTCCAGCGTTTCGATCGTGCGCCCGTCACGGAGAATTGTGATCTTATCGGAGATCTGCTCCAGCTCATTGAGCTTATGAGAAATAATAATGCTCGTCATGCCCTCGGCTTTCAGCTTGACCAGTAGGTCCAAAAGCCGCTGCGCGTCCGTCTCGTTCAGGGAGGATGTCGGCTCATCCAGGATCAGAAGCCGGACGTTTTTGCTCAGTGCCTTCGCAATTTCCACCAGCTGCTGCTGACCGGGGCTAATATCTTTTACAAGTGTGTAAATGGAGCCCGTATAGCCGACTCTTTTCAGCAGTTCGCCTGCGCGTTTATAGGTCTCGCCCCAGTTGATCACACCGTTATGTTCAATTTCATTGCTTAAAAATACGTTTTCTGCGACTGACAGATACGGGATCAATGCCAGCTCCTGATGAATGATCGCAATACCTTTTGCTTCACTTTCCTTGATCCCCTTGAAGCGGCAGACCTCCCCGTCGAAAATGATCTCGCCGGTATAGCTGCCATAGGGATAAACGCCGCTAAGAATATTCATCAGCGTTGATTTTCCTGCGCCGTTTTCTCCGCACAGGGCATGAATTTCGGTTTCTTCTACAACAAGATTCACATCGTCCAGCGCCTTGACGCCTGGAAACGTCTTTGTGATATGCTGCATTTCAAGAATTGTCTTGCTCAATCTATCACCCTTTTCTTCGTGTATCGGTCTTTCCCTCATATCGGTTCAAGTGACCCGTGTACCGCTAGTGCGGTACACGGGCTGCCTGTATGCAATCTTTACTCGATAATTCCTGCCCAGGTGTCGTCTGCCTTATCGTAGAAACCGCTCTCGAAGAGCTTCATGTAGTTCGATGCGTCGATGTTATCGACTTCGCACAGGTAAGCGGGGACGACCTTCACGCCGTTATCATAGGTCGTGGTGTCGTTGACGGGGATCTCCGTGCCCTTGACCAGCGCATCGACCATCTGCGCGCAGATCTCTGCGGGCTTGCGGAAGTCCTTCCAGACCGTCTGTGCCTGCTCACCGGCAATGATGGACTTGACGGAGGCGACTTCAGCGTCCTGACCGGTGACAATGGGAAGCGGGCGGTCAGCCGTGCCGTAACCGGCGTTCTTCAGAGAGGAAATGACGCCGATGGACAGACCGTCATAGGGAACGAGGACTGCGTCGAGCGTGCTGCCGTCGGAATAGTAGGCGGTGATGAGGTTATCCATACGAGTCTGGGCGACTGCGCCGTCCCAGTTCTGAATGCCGCACTGTTCAATGCCAAACTGACCGGACTTGACAACGATCTTGCCCTCGTCGATGTAGGGCTGGAGCAGCGCGATCGCGCCGTCATAGAAATAATAGGAGTTGTTGTCGTCAGGAGAGCCGCAGAAAATCTCGAGGTTGAACGGACCTTCCGCGCCGGTATCCAGACCGAGCTTTTCGATGATGTACTTTGCTTCGGCTTCGCCGACCTTGGTGTTGTCAAAGGTCACATAGCAGTCTACGTCCGGCGTGTTCATCAGCAGGCGGTCATAAGCGATGACCTTGACGCCCTGCTTTGCAGCCTTCGCCAAGACCTCTGTCAGAGCGCCGCCGTCAACGGAGGCAACGATCAGGACCTTTGCCCCCTTGGTGATCATGTTTTCGATCTGATTGACCTGTGTTGCGGGAACGTCTTCTGCCCACTGCTCATCAAACTTGGTGTAGCCGAGCTTTCTGAGGAAGTCTTTGGTAAATTCACAGTGGCGCAGCCAGCTTTCGTCAGAGTGAGTCGGCATGGAAATGCCAATCAGCACATCGGATGTCTGCCCGTCTGCGGCGGGGGCATCGGCCTGCTTGGCGCAGCCGGCAAACACCAGAAGGGTCGCCAGAGCAAGCAGAATTGCAAGAACTTTTTTCATTTTTCTTACCTCCAGTTAATTTTGTAAGGCATCCAGCGCCTTGACAACAAATTTTTGCGGTGCGGATATCTTAAATTCTCAACCCATCTATATATGTGTACAAGCAAGACAAGACAAAACCGCACCTGTTCAGTCTGCCGGGCGGCATATCATAGCCGCACGACAGACTGGCGTTCGATCAGCTTCGGCTGGTATAGATGCTGGCGCGGCTGCACAATCTCGCCCCGCAGCATCTGCAATAAACAATCGGCAGCGTCCTCGCCCATAATATCCTTGGGGTGCGTGACGGAGGTGATCTGCGGCAGCGAGGCGGCGGCAAGCGCCGTATCGTCGTAGCCGATCACCGAAACATCCTCCGGCACATGCACGCCGATCTGTGCGAAAAAGTGATAGCAATCCACGGCAAGCAGGTCGTTATAGCAGACAATCGCGGTGATCTGCCGGCTTTGCAGCAGCGCCTGCAGCGCAGGCTGGTACTCGCCGTCCGCGTCGAGGATCTGCGGTGTGAGCGAATGCTCTTCCATGGCGCGGCAGTAGCCGCGGGTACGAAAAACAGAATCGCGGTAGCTGCTGCGGAACAGGCCGAGAATCTTCCGATGCCCCATGGCGATCAGATGCTCCGTTGCCAGCTTGCCGCCGTAAACGTCGTCCGTCATATACCCGACAAGGTCCTGATCGCGGAATTTTCCGTCGATGGTGACAACGGGGATGCCTGCCGCTTGGCAGCTCTCCAGCTCCTGCAGAAGCTCCTCGGAAATGTCCTGCACGCGGCGATACGGCTGGATAATGATGCCGGACGTGCCGCGGCTGATGATCTGCTGCAGCAGCTTCTCGAACATTTCCACATTATCGCGCGTATCGTTCAGCACGAGCTGATACCCTTCCCGATCGAGCACACGACCAATGCCGCTGAGAAAATACGGTGCAAAGTAGTTATCACCTGTATCCAGCAGCACGTCAATACTCTTTTTTGCCTGCCGCGGCAGAGCGACGCAAAAGGTTCCCCGCCCACGTTCCTTTGCAAGGCAGCCATTATTGACAAGTTCCGTCAGTGCGGCGCGAACCGTCATTCTGGCAACGTGATAATGCTCCAGCATCTCCGTTTCCGACATCAGCTTATCGCCGATCTTGATCTGCCCGGATAAAATCTGCTGTTCAATATCCCGCTTGATCTGCTGGTACATGGGCTCAAAGCTCTTGCGATCGATCATGGTATCACTCCATTCTGTCAACAGAAATCAAAAAGTTTATACTATCATACCAGATTCGACCGCGTTTTGTAAAGCAGTTACATCAAAGCTGAATGCATTCGATATTCAGCATATCAGCCAGCATTCTCCAGCGGCGGGAAATGTCACCGAGGTTGATGACCTCGTGATGCGTTCCGCCATTGCGGATCCAATTCTCCACGCATTTTGCCGGACCGCAGTCCGGACGCCAGAAGAAATAGGGCATTTCGTTGTTTTTCATCTGGTTATCAGGCAACATATCGCCGTTGCAGACCAGAAGCCGGAAGCGGTCGCCGCAAACAGGTGCGAGGCTGGTCAGCGTTGCGCGCCCAACACGCGGTGTAAAGCGCGGCGTCGGCGGATTGGCAAGCCCACCCTCGCCGAGATAGCGGTCGATGATCTGCGGCGGAACGTCCGTACGGTGTGTTGACCAGTTTCCTTCGCCTGCGTGGCAGAAGATAATGGCGTTGCGCCCAAAGTCCATGGAGTACATCTCGGTAAAGTTGCCGTCATCATCGCCGATGCAATGCGCCGTGGCAACCATCGCCGCGCAGAGGCTGTCGCCTTCCGCTGCATAGCCGTAGCCATCCGCCATCAGGTGTGATGCCGCCAGCAGCGGGAGCTGCTTGAAGCGCCCATCCTCGGCAAAAATATCAAACTGTGCGGTGAATGCGTCCATGCCATGGGCATCCAGATACTTTTTGAAGCCGAAGTACATTTTAATGGCTTCGTAGTGGCTTTCGTAAGAGAGCTTCGGATCGATCACAAAGTGTTCACGATCCCATGCGATCCGTGCGTCGATCTCTTCCTTCGTCGTCTCGTTCATATACTGCACGACGCTGCCGATGCAGTCATAGCGGTATTCAGGACCGATCTTTTTGAGGATCGACATATCGTCCGCCAGAATGTCGTTCATGCCGGGCATCTTGCCGATCACGCCGACCTTCATCCGCCGCAGGAACGTCCAGGTCTGCGCTGCCTTGGCGAAGTCCTGTACAAACGCCTTAAACTCCGGCTCGTGCCGGTTGCCGGCAAAGAACTGGCACTTGAGTCCCATGCGCGTAATGGCACAGGCGTTATCCTGCGCGCCGTGTACGCCCTGATTGACGGTCAGCATCAGCTCATCCCAGTCATCGCCGACGGTCTGGTCCGGCTGCACAACAGCAAAGCCGAGCGGCAGATGGTTTTCCTGCAGTGCGCGCACAAGCCACGAGCCCTGTGAATAGGTCAGAAGGATGATGAGCATACCGTCGAGATCGCGGCTGTTCATGTCGCGCACCTTGGACTCAATATCCGCGCGATTCATGGCTGCACCGGGGAAATAGATCTCCGCGACGTCTGCAAGGTCATGGACAATCTCCCGTGCATACGCCTCCTGACGGGAGGTGATGCCAGGGAAGATCGGTTCATAGCCGTCCGTCATCAGACCGAGCAGCCCGAGACGCGGCAATCTGCGTTCTCTCATATTGATTTCGTTCCTTTCTGAAATAGAATTTCATTACACTGGAATACCTGTTGATAGCGCCGGTAGAACGGTTCATATACCGCATGAACCTGCGCGTTCGGGTGAACGATCTGCGCAATCCTGTTGCAGCGCTGCGCTTCGGTGATCGTCTCCCAATCGCCCATCTGCACGGCAGCGAGCATCGCCGCGCCCATGCTGCCGCATTCATTTTGCTCCATCAGCACCAGCTCTGTGCCGGTGATGTCAGCAATCATCTGATTCCAGAACGCGTTTTTAGAGCCGCCGCCGAAGAAATGTACTCGCTTGGCATCTACGCCGAGCGAACGCAGCAGTTCGAGATTTTCGCGAAGCATGAAACCGATGCTCTCTAATACGGCGCGCACAAGTTCAGCCTTACCGGTGCTCAGCGTCAGTCCGAAGAAGACGCCTGACGCCTCCGGCAGGAGCTTTGGCTGAAGGCTGCCGGAAAAGTACGGTAAAAGCGTCAGCCCGCCCGCACCGGCAGGTGCAGTCGCGGCAAGCGCGCACAGGGTATCATAAATATTCTGGTTTTCTTCCGCACATTTGCGTGCTTCTGCGGCAAAAACCGTATCTTTGAGCCACTTAAAGACGATGCCCGCCGCTGGGCAGAACGGCAGCAGCACGCGCTGCTGCGGCGCATAGCCGCGATAAACGATCATCGGCGGCTGCGGAAGCGCGGACGCATCGTAGCTGCAGGTCATGACCATGGCAGTGCCGATCGTCGCGGTCAGGATTCCCGGCTGCAAACCGCCGCCGCCAATTGCCGCAGCGATCTGGTCCATCGCACCCATCACAACGCGGACGTTTTCGCGCAGCCCCAGAGCCTGTGCCGCCTCCTGACGCAACGCCCCTGCGCACTCACCGCAGGCAAGAATCTGCGGCAGCTTCGCCTCGTCCAGGGAGAGCGCACGCAAAAGCTCCGTCATATACCCGCCAGTCTGCAGACTATACCAGCCTGTAGAGGTTTGCAGGGAGGGCTCGGTCACAAACTGCCCCGTCAGGCGCATGACCAGATAATCCTCCAGCAGTAAAAAACGATGTGCACGCTGGTAGATCTCCGGCTGCTGCTCACGAAACCAGAGCAGCTTACTTAGCGGCAGTGCGCCGCCGAGGTCCGTTACGCCGGTCTGTTCATAAAGGGCTTCAGGGGAAATGACAGCGGCGATCTCTTCTGCCTGCTCGCCTGCGCGGCTGTCAAGCCAGACCACAGCGTTACTCAGCGCGTTGCCCTGCGCATCGACAGGGATCATCGTTTCACCCTGTGTAGTAATGCAGATAGCGGCGACCTGTTCCAGCGAGACTTCCGTTTTCAGATGCGCCACCGCGCGGCACATCGCGTCCCAGTAATCCTCGCTGTTCATCTCGATCCGCCCGCCGTCCGTAATCAGATCGTACTCTTCAATGCACTGTGCGAGCATTTTGAGCTCCGCGTCGATCAGGCCGGCTTTGATGGAGGTTGTGCCGTAATCAAAGGTCAGATAATGATTCATGTTGGCTCTCCATTTCCTGTATGTAAGCCTCATTCTAAGAGCGATTCCGTGAAAAGTCAATAACTTATCTATATGTTTGTATATGTAACTAGAAATCAGGAGTGCGATTTGGTGAAATCGCCTATATTCACGTGCAAGCCTTTTCACTATAATAATTATGCCAATATACCCAGTTTTGATAGGATATATCTGATTTTATTATCCGCGACGCAGAAAAGAAAAACCCGGCATTGACAAAAGCTGTGATCCATGGCATAATGCAACATATACATATAACTGTATATGTCAGGAGGCTATCATGCAGTATCAGGAACAAAAGCTGTACACCGGCAATCCGCGCCAGTTGTTTTCAGTTCGGGAGTCCCGCTTGCTCGGCGGAAAGATGGATGGTGTGCGCGTTGCCGATATTCACAACGGCGGCAATTTGGAGGTGTGCGTGGCGGTGGACCGCTGCATGGACATTCCGGAGATCCGCTATCGCGGGCGCGTGCTCAACTATATTACTCCGAATGGGATCGTGCACCCGTCCTATTATAACTGCTTTGGCGAGGGCTGGAGCGAGGCGTTCGCGGGCGGTCTGCTGTACACTTGCGGGCTGAGCAACACTGGGTTGCGGGAAGACACAGACTGGCTGACGCAGAAGGAGCACGGGTGCATTGCCAACACACCGGCGGAGCAGTTTGCCGTGCGCATCACGGAATCTGGCGACGGACCTGCTGCGGAACTCTCCGGCGTTATGCGCGAGGGGATGCTGGCGGGCATTCGCCTCAAGATGGTGCGGACGATCCGCGTGAGCTACCTGCGCGATGAAATTGAAGTGGTAGATATGGTCAGCAACGAGGGCTTTCGTACCGCGCCGCATATGATCCTGTATCACTGCAACTTGGGCTACCCCCTTTTGCAGCCGGATTCCGCCTTTTTTATCCCGAACCGTGGCGTCCGCGCACGCACACCGTTTGCTGAGACGCATCTGCCGGAACTGAATACAATCCTCCCGCCGCAGGATGAGTTGGAGGAAATGTGCTATTATTACATGCCTGCACCCGATGAAAGCGGCTGGGAGCAGGTCCGCTTGGAAAACCGACGTGAGCATATCGGGCTGACGCTCTCGTTTGACACCGCTACGCTGCCGCATTTTGTGCAGTGGAAGAATTTCGTCAAGGGCGAGTATGTGATGGGCTTGGAGCCTGCCAACTGCACCATTGACGGCCGCAGCGACGCACTTGCACGCGGACAGATGCAGTTCTTAGAACCTGGACAGAGCGCGACCTATCGCCTGAAATTCCATTTTGACGACACAAAGGAGTGAGAACAGATGGAACTGATGAAAAAGCACGTCGATCTCGACCGGCTGGAGGTTCTATACGAGATGCCGTTTGAGCAAGCTGCGCTTGAACGTGACTTTGATGTGCGCGGCGGCTGCTGGACGCTGCAGGATGGTACGCTGATCGGCGCAAATCGAGAAAATAACCCTGGTATGATCATCTCCCGTCAGGATTTTTTCGGGCCTGTCATGCTGGATTTTGAAGCACGTACCATTCTGCCCTGTACGCACGACATCAATTGTATGTGGAGCGGGAGCTGGGATTATGAAACGAACACCCGCGCACTTGCCTACGTCGCTGGTCTGGAGGGTTGGTGGGACGGTAAGGTCGGATTTGAAAAATCACCGGAATACCGGCTGAACTGCGGGACGCAGATGCTGAATTTTGAACCCGGACGGTATTACCACATCCAGTGCGGCTCGATCGGCGGGCACATTTTTGTCATGGTGGACGGTGTACTTGCGCTGGAGGTCACAGATCCTGACCCGATCGACCAGAATCAATTCGGCAAGGTCGGCTTTGAGGCATATTGCAGCCAGATTCAGATCCGCAAATTCAGCGTAAAACGGCTGTCCTATACCGAAACGAGTCCTAAATACATACCCGAATTTTAAGGAGGGCGTCAATATGAAACCAACGATTCGCACCCCGTATTTTGAGGTTGGAACGAAAAACTATGTGTACGGCGACAAGCTCCTGGAGTACGCCAAGGCAGCGGACGCGGCAGCGGAGAAGTACGACATCGACGTGCTGTTCATCTGCCCGGCGCTGGAGGTCCGCCGTGTGGCGGAAAACACGAAGCACCTGTTCGTGCTGGCGACGTATATGGATACGCTCCGCCCCGGCCGCGGCTGCGCGGACATTCTGCCGGAGGGTCTGAAGGCTGCCGGTGCGGTCGGCGTGATGATCAACCACTGCGAAAAGCCCATGAGCCTGCCACAGATGAAAAAGACCATCGACCGCGCGGGAACTGGACTTCCTTGTCTTCGCCTGCGCCGATACGCTGGATGAAGCCAAGGCCATCGCCCAGCTGCACCCCGACATCATCAACCCCGAGCCCTCCGAGATCATCGGCGGCGGCAAGGGCTCGAGCCCCATGGCATACGTCCGGGATTCCATCAAGGTCATCAAGGAGATCGACCCCAATATCATGGTCGAGCAGGCGGCGGGCATCACCTGCGGGCAGGAGGTCTATGACTTCATCATGGCTGGTTCCGAAGCCGCCGGTGCGGCCTCCGGCATCATGAACGCCGCAGACCCCATCGCCATGATCGACGAAATGATCGCCGCCACGCGCCGCGCGGCGGATGATCTGAAAAAACAGGAGGGCTGATATGGTTTACAGAGAAAGTTTGAAGCTCCAGTCGCGTGACCGCGCGGTCTCGTTCCACGATGTGACCCAGCAGGTCAAGGAGATCGCCGCGAAGTCCGGCATGAAAAACGGCATCTGCGTCGTCTACTCGCACCACACCACCTGCTCCGTCATCACGCAGGAATGCGCGTTCGACATGTCCATGACGGGCCTCGAGACGCTGCAACAGGATCTGGTCAACGTCTTTGAGGAGTGGATCCCCACCTGCCGGTATGAGGGCATGTATCTGCATCCCGGCCGCAAGGCGCTGGACTTTGCCGAGTCCGTCGGCGAAGACAACTTCGGCTGCCACAACACCGACGCGCACCTGCGCTCGTCCATCATCGGACGGAACGTGACCGTCGTGATGGAGGACGGCGAGCTGGACCTCGGCGAGTTTGGACGTATCCACTTCATCGACTGGGATCAGACCCGCGCGCGCAAGCGCACCGTGCAGGTCATGCTGATCGGCGAATAAGGCCGCGAATTTATCATACGATTTATATTTGGAGGTCAAACACAATGGAATTCAAGGTTTATCAGAAAGAGCTCGAGCTGCAGTCCCGCGGCTGGATCCCCACCTTCCACGATGTCTCCCGTGAGGTCGTTGAGATCGTCAAGGAATCCGGCATCAAGAACGGCACGGTCTGCATCGCGTCGCACCACACCACCTGCTCCGTCATGATTCAGGAATGCTCCCACGATATCGACTCGTTCGATCTGGAATACCTGCAGCATGATCTGCTCGACATCATGCGCAAGATGATCCCCGACTTCGCCGAGGAGCATCAGTACCGTCACCCCGGCCCCATCCATACGCAGTTTGGCCGCTATGTCAATGAGCCGGGCGACTTCACCAGTATGAACACCGACGGCCACCTGCGCTCCGTCTTCTTCGGCCGCAGTGAGACCATGACCATCAAGGACGGCGTTCTCGACGGCGGCGAGTTCGCGCACATCTACTTCATCGACTGGGATCATGTCCGCGCCCGTCATCGCCAGCTGAACGTCACCGTTATGGGTACGACGGAGGATGTCAATGACCGCAAGTTCCACGGCGGCCAGACCATCAACACCCTCCGCAAATACACCGACGAAGAAAAAGCCCACGACATCCACTACACCCTCCAGCTCGACGCGAGAGAGTTCTGAG
>OJKW01002192.1_pt1 | contig 9986 bp, 9 predicted proteins | sample 1596591 | NCBI WGS metagenome assembly OJKW01 (sample SAMEA4350166, study PRJEB24818) | metagenome | biome: human; feature: gut; material: faeces | place: Denmark | collected 2013-09
TCAAAATCCTCATCGGACAGAAGCTCGTAATTGGTTTCTCCGTAGCTTTCCTCCGGAAGTTCTTCCGGGTTAATAGAAAGAACAGAAATTGATGAGTGCTTGATGGTCACTTCGCCGTGTTTATATGCAGAAGCCTTTCCATCGGTTGTAAGTGCCACATTCGGGTGCTTCAAGATGTCATACTTGAAGTCCATAACGGGGCGTTCTCCACGAATAAACAGAATTGCATATTGGTTATCAAGCATACGAACCTCATCAGGGGTAAGAAGCTCTCGACCGCTAATCTGATAATTTGTGGAGTAGTTGCCGCTTCGCCCGGTACTCTTTCCGAAAGTGTTGGTATCAATGGTTTCCTTGCCGAGAAGCTCGGACACATATTTGTGGGTGCTTTGCTCGTTGCCGCCGAGATACAGAAACTCGTCGCAGTTGCCGACAATACTTTCCCATTGCTTTTCAAACAAGGCTTTTAACTGAGCCAAGTTCTTCAAGATGATACTTACCGATAATCCACGAGAACGCATAACCGACAGTATCTTGTCAAAGTCATCGGGCAGGCTCACATTCGCAAACTCGTCCATCAAAAAATGAACGGGAACGGGAAGCGAGCCGCCGTGAATATGGTCGGCAGCATAAAACAACTGCTGAAAAAGCTGTGTGTAAAGGATAGATACCAAAAAGTTAAAGCTGGAATCGTTGTCCGGTATCAAAGCGAACAGAGCGACCTTTTTCTCTCCGAGTGATGGGAGGTCAAGCTCGTCTGTGGTAGTTAAAGAAGCAAGACTTTCAAGGTTGAACTTTTCCAGTCTTGCCGCAAGGGTTATCTGTATGGACTTTAAGGTTTTCGCCGCACCTGAATGATAGGAACGGTAATACTTCAAAGCAATGTGGTCGGGATTTGACATTTCCAATTCCGCAAACAGTTCATCAAGGGGAGAAGGTCTTGTGTCCTCCTCGTCCTCAATCGCACCGGCTCTGAGCATTTCCATTACCATTGCAAAGTTCTGTTCATCTTCGGGTGCTTCGTAATGAAGATAAAACACAAGTGCAAGCAGAAGCATTGAAGCCGAGGTATCCCAAAAGGGGTCTTGTGCCTGACTTCCTTTCGGAGTGGTACTCTTAAAAAGATTCGTCACGAGCTTTTGCACATCATTGTCGTTCTGCAAATAGACAAACGGGTTATAGCAATGGCTTTTCTCCATTGAAATCAAATCGAGAACACGGACCTCATAGCCTTTGCTTTCAAGCAGCTTTCCGGTATCTCGGAGAATTTCGCCCTTTGGGTCAAGAATGACAAATGATGTGTTGCACTGCATAAGATTCGGCTTACAGTAAAACCTTGTCTTACCGGCTCCCGAACCGCCGCACACAAGGGTGTTTAAGTTTCTTCGGTGCTTCTTCGCATTGAGTCCGATACAGACATTTTGCGTCATCAGCTTATTTGCAGAAGCCGGAGACTGTCTGTATTTTTTGTTTACGGCTCTTGCGTTGCCCCATTTTGCAGAGCCGTGTTCTTCACGCCTTCGGTAATTTTTCTGTGTTGAGAAGTAAATCCCGATACCCATTGCATAGCAGAGAAGCAAAACGAGGACAGTTTTTAGGCTGTCCTCGCATAGCTCAATATGGAATGGGTTGTTGAACGCTGTTAATAGGCTCGGCAGTATTTCCGGCAATCCTCCTTTTACAGAGGGTGCAATCAGAAGTGCCAGCCATACGACCGGGATAATACCGATGACGGAAAGAATGATAGCAGACTGCCTTTCGTTATCTCGATTCACAGGAGCGTTCCTTTTCGATAACTCTGAACTTTTTCTTTGGGGCAGTTCCGACCTTGATGATAAGGTCGTCCACCGCATCGGTAGATTTACCCTCGTTCATCAAATCTGTTTTCTCGTCGTTGAGAGAACGGATTATAATGCCGTGTTCATAATCGTCCAATGCGATATGATACATTTCTTCCTTTGCCATAGTCTCACCTTATCTTTCGTAGTCTTTGCTTCGTTCCTGCTTTTTCTTGTAAAGCTCATCGGAAACACGGGAGTGAATATCCGCCATTGCGTTTCTCGTTTTGGAAAGCTCATAGCGAATATCCTTCGGCTCTTTGCCGGCGAGCTTTTCAGGGATACGGTTGATAGCAAAATTCTGTGTATCGACGCCGTACTTTTTGCAAAGCATATAGCCGATACATACTGCCTGAAAGCCCATATCCGCTCTGCTGTAACTGTCGCTGTTGATGGAGAGCTGTGCGTGGCCAAGCTCCTGTGCTACGCACTGAGCGACTGCTACGCTGTCTCCCACATCACGCTTTAAATACAAGGTCTGTTCCTCGTTGTTGTAAAACGCCGCCATATTGGGATACGGAAGCTCATTTGTTGCTTCCACTTCAACCGGGGAAGAATCCAGCATAACGGTAATGAGTGCTTTCGGGTCTCGGTTGACAGTCGGTGCAGGCGGTCTCTTGCCGTTGGTCTGAGAAACATCAAAGACCTTTTTCACATTGTAGGAAATGCCGGTCGTACCGTCTCTCTTGGCATACTCGACAGGTTCAAGAATGGAAATGCTTTTTGCACCTTTCTGAATTTTCACATTGTCCTTGCTCCAGTCGTCAAAGTTTTTAAGCTGGCTTGCTTCGGGGATCTGCTTGAAAATCAGAAGTGCGTTGACCGCAGAGTATCGGTCAAGACGGCTCTGCGTATCAAGGAAGGCTTTGAACTTTTCCGGGTCGGAAACAATCGCCTTTGCGGTGTCGTCCGCCATCTGATATACGGCTTCTTTTTCCGCTTTCATCTTCTCGGCATATTCCTCTTTGGAAAGTCGTTTGCTCTGCTGTCCTGCCTTAGCAGGGGTAAAATTGTTTGTCATTGTGATTACCTCTCTTTCACATTTTTGCTTTTGGGTTTCGGCTGCTGGTGTACGGTCTGTGCCGGGGCGTTCTTGACCTCCGGCTTGGATACCTCCGGCTCTTTGCGTTCTGCTTCTTTCTGCTGCTTGGACTGTGCCTTGTATCGGTCGAGCTTTGCTTTTACCGACGGCTTTCTCTGTCTGTCGCTTACAGTACCCTTATCAGTTTGCATATCTACCGGCTCGGAGTCGTGCCTTGACGGAGGGTTTTTGTCCGTTTTGGCGACTGTGGGGTTTGACTGGGAATACCCCTCTTTCTGAATAGGTTTTCTGACGGCTTCCTCAGTGATGATTTCGTTTTTGGTTTTCGTCGGCTTGTCTTTCTCCAAAGCTTCACGCTTTTCGACAGCCTTCTGAGACTCAGTGACAATCGCAGCCTTATCAACTTTTCCGAGTTCAAATCTCTCAACGATTCTCTGAATTTTGGAAGCGTCCTCTGCACGGGCAATAATATCAATCGGTACATTATCGCCCTTTGTGTTTTTATCCCTGAGTACGCAGTATAGAACGCCGTAGCGTTTTGCCTGCTCGGTAAACTTCTTCAAGTCCTTGTTTGGGATAGAAAACACCTTCAGCTCCTTGCCCGACTTAATCATATTGGTAAGTCGAGCCTTGCCTTTTGTTTTCTGTTCCTGTTTGAGAACAGAGACTAAAAGAACGGCAATATTCTTTGCTGCCGCTCCGCTTAATTTTGCGGCTACTTCAAAGCCCTCAAGCGATAGCCTGACGACCTGTTCTGCCGCATCACCTCCGTTTGTCATTACGGTTCTGCTCCTTTCTTTCTTGTTTTTCTTCGTAAACTCTAACCGTTTCAAGGTTGGCTTCAATGACCTTTGACCTTTCGGCTATGTCATCACAAAGACCGACCTCTTTGCGGAGAGTCCACAGCTTGCTCGTTATTGCCGCAATCTGCTCTTTGACATTTGATAGCTCATCGTCACTCAAATTTCTTCTTAACTGTTTTCGCAGGTGAGTTCTATCGTCAGTCAAGGCTTTGATTTGCAACAACACGGATTCTTTATATGAGAAAAGCTGCTCGTCGGTAGAAATGTTCTCCCGTCCAAGCAGCCTTGTCTCCTGAGTGATTTTGTCGAGCTTCAGCAAATCTTCTTTCAAAAGATAGTGAAGCCTTGCGGTATTCTGTTTTTTGTATTTCGGCAGATAACCCAGCTTATAGCAGTAATGCAGATACAGCCCATACAGTCCGCCGACCTTTTTGATTTTGTGTTCTCTTGTGGGCATTCGGTACTGCCTGACTCTTACCGTTTCTTTGGCAAAAGGAACGATGAGAACCTTTTGATTTTCCGTCAGCCTACGCTTGATTGCTTCCTCGGTATAATTCTCTCCGAGGGATTTAAGTCGTATCGGCTTCTTGTATCCTTTCGGAACAATCGTCCAATACTTTCGGCTGTCGCTGAGACAATGCTCATAGCCCATCTGCGTGAGAATATAATCAAAGGTCTTTAAGTTGGTGCTGTGTGCAATCGCTTCATCAATGGCGTCACGGGTCATTGAATATCGGCTCGGCATACCTGCTTGCTCCTGCTTATAGTAATAAGAGGATTGCTTACTGCGGTTTGGGTTTGGATTGTAATACAGTCCGTACTTTTCACAGAGACGGTCGGCAACCAAGCGAAACTTGAACCACGCTTTTTCATCGCCCCATAACCGCTTGCCGTCCACAAAGGAAACGGAGTTGATTACATAGTGGCAGTGCAGGTGCTTCGTGTTCAGATGTGTAGTAACCACCACCTGAAATCTTTTGCCCCACACTTCGTTTGCAAATTCCATTCCGATTTTCTGTGCAAGCTCCGGGGATATGTCCTGTTCCTTAAAGCTCAGGTATCCGTGATAGGCTTGAATGCCATCGTCTTTGCCGTATGCTTTTTTCACAGAAACAAACTGGTCTCTTGCGGTAGCCGGATTGCAGTTGATACCCTCAACGAAAAACTCACGCTCGGTTTTTTCTTCGTCCTTTGCGTAGGCAAGCACGTCACGGAGAGCCTGATACTGTTCCTCGGTGTAAATATCTGCCGCAGTCTTTTCGGGATTGGCGGCATAGTCGATTACCTGACCGAGCCTTGATGTGACCGACCACAATTTACTTACTGCCATTTCATATCGCTCTTATCGGGTCTTAAAAAAGTACGCTCCACATCAGCCTGAAACTTATGCCAACGCTCGGCTTCCTTTTTAAGCTGCGGTGCGTCCACAAATCCGAGGGTGTTTGCTTTTGCCGCAAGCTGATTGATGTTGTTGCCGATAGCAGAAAGCTCACGCATAACATCGTAAAATCTTTCGTCGGGCTTTTCTCTCGGCTCGTATCCTTTGAGAAGCAAACGGATAAGACCCGACTCTGACATACAAGAACGCTTTGCTTTTTTCTGTAAGTCCTGAGCTTCATCTCGGCTTAACCTAACAATCTTCTGAATGTTTCTTTTCCTCATTTTTATCGCTGTCCTTTCTGTAAATATAGTGCCTGTCCCGGTTTATCTGAAACAGGCACATTGTTGTTACTCCGAAAAAGCCGCCGATGAGTAACCCGGCGGCAACCAATACTATCTCCCGCATTGCTTATGCTCCTTTCTTGCTTGGGGTCTTAGGGGCAACCCCTAACGAGTGTACCGTTTGGAAACCTGTGGTTATCCAAATGGTCTGCTCGCTAAGATTATGCAGACACTCAGGGTTGCCCCATAGATTGACTCTTATCTCTCCATATCCTTGGAGACCGGCTTATACGGCTTTGCTTCAATACCGTCCAAAGACTTGTAAAACCTCTCCGGATATTTAAACTTTTCCTCGTACTTACGAGCCAGTTCTTTCGGCATACTGAGAAACTTTTCCGACTCAATCGGTGCGTATGCAATGAAGAACTTGCCGGCAATAATGTCGAGCATTTCACGGTTGCTGTCGTCTTTTACATAACATTTTTCAATCTTCCAACCGTCCTTGCCGCCGTGTTCATCAGCCATATATGCTTCCAGTCGCACACATTTATCCGAACCGTCAAGGGAAGAAGCATAGATAGAATATCCGCCCATACCCTCAATGAAAGCCTTATTGTTACTGCTGACAACATAGGTTCTTTGTTCTTCTGTGTAAGGCTTGTCAAAGCTGTCAGCCGTAAAAACAATATATCCGGTCGTGTGGTTTCTTTCTTTTTCTGCCTGCCGGAAATGAGCTTTCAACTGCGGATAACTCATCTCGACATTCTCAGGTTCGGAATAAACCGCCCTGTTCAGCGGCATACCGTTCATCTTTCCTTCCTCGTTGCAGATGATGGCAACCTCGTCCTCAAAGGGCATATATTCTTCAATATCTCCCTCCACAAGAGACTGCATTGCTTCCAGCGTATCCTCAATCTCAATGAGTTTCGGATACCTGCCCGGCTCAACAAAAATGACGGAAATCTTCTCCGGTGCTTCGACCTTTTCAAAGGTATCCTCGTGAATATTCAAAGCAAGAGAGCTTCCGTTTTCCCAACTCATATGAATCTGTCCGGCGTCGTCAACGAACTTTACTGTTCCTTTTAACCCATAGGGCATTTGACTTTCGCCAGCCATTTCAGTGAGTACAATCTGCGTACCCTCCGGGTACATTTCTCTGATTTCTTTTAGTTTCATCGTGCAAAACTCCTTTCGGTTTTATCTTTTATTCCCAAGCGTTTACAAAGAAAGTCGTTGACATCTTTCCCGTATTGGGGAGGGTCGTCAACGACTTCATACTTATCTGAAAGAATAGTCTGCAACGCTTTGGTTGCTTTTCTTCCGGCAATATCATTGTCCAAGTGAAGAACAATTCGCCTGATTGTTTTGTCCTTTTCAAGCAGCCTGCCGAGTGTTACAGGCACTTTTGAGTCCTCGATTTTCTGCTTTGGGGAGTACACTCCCGCAAGAGAAACAAGGTTAAGCTGTCGCCAGTCTTTACCCTCCAGCTTCATCAAGGTTGCATAGGAAAGCAGGTCAATGGCACACTCAAAAAGATGAACTTCTCCGGTGTTTTCGGCAGTCAGGCGGAAAGAATATTGCTTTTTGCTGCCGGTGCAGTCGCCCATAATCCTTGATTGATTTGTTGCTCTGTAAGCGGCGTATTTAGGTTCTTTGTTTTCGTCATAGCCGATAAAAACAGCATTGTGATACGGAAGCGACTCAATGATTAGCTCCTGTTCCAAGCAGTAGTTGATGATTTCAAAATCAATGCCACGCCCGAAAAGGTAATCAAATACCACATCGGCAGTAGGACTTTTTTCAGGCAGAAGCAAGGGTTGTTCCTCATAGCTGTTGATGTTTTCACACGTCGGAAAGCTGACTGAACCGTTTCCCATAATGGTCTGAACCGCCTCCACAAAATCCATTCCACGGACTTTGATAAGGTAATCGAGAGCGGATTTGCCCCCGATACCTCTCGACCACCACATCCATTTGCCGTTGGAAATCTTCAAGCTGTCGTGGGTTCTTGTGGTGTAAGTGTTGCTTGAAAACTTCACAAGCTCGCCCGGTTCATACTCTCTGAGATAGGTTAATAAGTCCATTCGTTTGGCTTCGGTTATGACTTCCGGTGCAATATACGGCATAATTATCACCGCCGTTCTACATCAGCAAATCGGCAACCGCTTTCTGTATCGGTTCGTTGATACTGAGCTTTGCAATGATAATAAGTATCTTATCAACAGGGCAGCCGATGTCATTCCAAACAATCCAAGCACCTTCCGCAAGGTCGTCGTTTTCATACATAGCAATGATTTCTTCCGGCGAAAACACCGTCTCAATGCTCTGTCGAACCAACTCTCCATAGAAAGAAAGCTTTGCATTTCTAAGGGCAAATTCTGCTTCCTTTGCGGGCGGTTTGCTTCTTTTCAATTCGAGATATGTTTTATCAAGTCTCCTGACCACAACCATCATCATTGCATCAAAAGGGTTAATGATTGCTTTTCTGCAAGGGCAGTTTTCTCTTTCCTTATCGGGTGTCATTTTATCGTTCATAGGTTTTCTCCTTTCGTGTGTTCGGCACTTCGCCCTCATCGGGTTCACCGCCGACAATTTCGTTATCTCGTTTATCCATATTGAGCAGAATATTCAGCTCGTCCAATCGGGCAAGCTTTGTTTTCAATTCTTCCTCTTGGATAAACGGTTTTTGGACTTCTTTCTTTGCGGTTTCCAACTGATTTTTGGTGTTCTCAAGGTCATTTTCCGCAAGCGATAAGCTCTCGGCAAATCTCTCAATTCCGTTATCAAGACGGATAATATTGCCGTGTGCGTCATCACCGAGAGGAACATTTCTGCTTGTCGCACCCTTAAGTCGAACCTCATAATTTCGCTCTGCGGTATTAAAAAGCAGCTCCGTTTCAAACCCTCGGTACTTGCCAAGAGGAATAGGGTCGGGGCTGTTCATCTGCTTGCAGGCTTCAATGATTGCTTTACCGGCGTCGGCTTTTTCGGAATAAAAAACACCTTTAACCTCCATACCGACAAAGCGGTCGTCCGTTGGTTTCGGGTGTTGTTTCGCAGTTTCTACATCTTGCTTCAAGCCTTCAATACGGTTTTCCAACGCTGTAATTCGCTGCGGATAATATTTGATTATCTTATCTTCCAATGCATATCTTTCAGAGAGAAAGTTGGATTTTAAGAGCTTCAGCTTTTGGACTTGAATATCCAAATCCATCTTCTCCTTAATATACGGATTGCCGGTGGCAAGCATTTTAATCTCTGCATAGGAAAGGGCGGTTTCATCAATATCCTCGGCAGAACGCACCGGGGATTTGCTCGTCATAATCTGACTGGCGAACTTTTGCTTTCCCTCTACAAGCTGATAGAGATATGCGTCAAAGGTCTGCTCCGTTACATAGCGGTAAATATCTACATCAGGGTTTGAGTTGCCCTGACGGATAATTCGACCGGAACGCTGCTCCAAGTCTGACGGTCTCCACGGACAATCCACATCGTGAAGTGCGATAAGTCTGTCCTGAACATTCGTGCCAGCTCCCATCTTCTGCGTAGAACCGAGAAGCACTCTGACCTCGCCTTTACGGGTCTTTTGGAACAGTTCTTTTTTCTTCACATCGGTATCTGCTTCGTGGATAAAGCGGACTTCGCTTTCGGGGACACCACGCTCTATGAGCTTCTTTCTGATGTCGTTATATACCGAGAATGTGCCGTCGTTTTTTGGCGTTGAGAGGTCGCAGAACACAAGCTGTGCTGATTTTTTATCGGCTGTTTCCTCCCAAATACGGTAGATGTTATCGACGCAGGCGTTGATTTTACTGCCCTCAAAATCAGGCAGCATATCGTTGAGCATACGCTGGTCAAGAGCCAACTTTCTACCGTCGTTTGTGATTTTGAGCATATTATCTACACTCGAATCCACACCGCCACCACGGACTTTCTCGGCTCGCTCCGCAAGGGAAGCAACCATTTCTTTCTGCATTTCAGACGGCTTGACTGCAACATTGTGGAAGTGTGCATCCGGCACAGGCAATTCCAACATATCCGCCGTCTTGATGTCGGCGACCTCCTTAAACATCGCCATAAGCTCCGGAAGGTTATAGAATTTTGCAAAGCGGGTTTTCGCTCTGTAACCCGTTCCCTCCGGGGTAAGCTCAACCGCAGTTACTGTCTCTCCAAAGGTACTTGCCCACGAGTCGAAGTGCTGCAAGTTGTTTTTTACAAGCGTGTTGTACTGCAAGTATCGCTGAATGGTATAGAGTTCCACCATACTGTTTGAGATAGGAGTACCGGTTGCAAATACCGTTCCTCGACCGCCTGTAAGCTCGTCAAGGTATCGGCACTTCATAAACAGGTCGGAGGATTTCTGTGCTTCCGTCTGAGCAATACCGCCCACATTACGCATTTTGGTGTAAAGATAGAGGTTCTTGTAATAATGACTCTCATCAATAAAAAGTCTGTCCACACCGAGTTCTTCAAAGGTAACAACATCGTCCTTTCTGCTTTGGTCGTTGAGCTTTTCCAGCTTTTGCTTCACGGACTTTTTAGACTTTTCAAGCTGCTTAATGGAAAAGTTTTCTCCACGGTTTCGCTTCAAATCCATAATACCGTCTGTCAGTTCTTCAAGCTGCTGCTCAAGAATTGCCC
>OJKW01002196.1_pt1 | contig 9973 bp, 9 predicted proteins | sample 1596591 | NCBI WGS metagenome assembly OJKW01 (sample SAMEA4350166, study PRJEB24818) | metagenome | biome: human; feature: gut; material: faeces | place: Denmark | collected 2013-09
CATCCCGCTGGTATAATTACTCCTGTCGTCAGGCACGACGCCAAGACATCTGGGGGATTAGCTCAGCTGGGAGAGCGCTTGCATGGCATGCAAGAGGTCACCGGTTCGATCCCGGTATTCTCCACCAGACCTAAGACACTGCACAGAAATGTGTGGTGTCTTTTTTGTTTTGCGGCGTTGTGTTGGCCCGGTCCGGCAGATCATTTCCGGCGGTATTCCCGCGGGGTCATCTGGAAGTGCGCCTTGAAGGCGCGGTTGAAGTAGGAGAGGTTCTCGAAGCCGCAGCGCGAAGCGATGGAAAGCACCGTGTCGTCGGTGGTGTGGAGCGCCTCGGCTGCCATGTTCAGGCGGTAGTCGTTCAGGTAGGCGACGAAGCTCTGCCCGGTCATCTGCCGGAACCAGCGCATGAAGTGGCTGGAGCTGAACGAGCAGACCTGCGCGGCGTCGGCAATGTGAAGGTCTTCTGCAGAGTGGGCCGAGAGCCATTGCAGCAGGGCTTTCAGCCGCTGGGTGTCGGTGGTCTCGGCGGAAAGGTGCTGCCTGCCCTGCGCGATGAGCAGGGCGAGAAAATGCAGCAGCTCCCCCTTGACGATCAGCTCATAGCCGGGCAGCTTGGAGCGGTTGGCGTCTTCCACCTCCCGCAGGCAGGCGGCGGCTTTGGGGTAACACAGGTCGTTGGTGCTCAGCCGCCCGGTGAGGGTCAGGCGGCCGCTCTGGAGAGGGAGCAGATACTTTTCGGCGCAGAGGTCTTCCGCGCCGCCCAGAAGCTCCAGATCAAAGATGATGTTTTCATATTCCATGGAGCTGCCGGGCACCTGCCGCAGCGCGTGGAGCGTGCCGGGCGAGAAGACGAAGATGTCGCCGGTGCGGGTGGGGTAGGTGACGGTGCCCATCTGGATGAGCCCTGCGCCCCGCTTGACGAAGACCAGCTCCATGCTGTCGTGCCAGTGGAGCGCCACCTGCGGGAAATCCCCGGGGATGGTGCAGGGGTAAATGTTGAAGGGGAACCGCACGGCACCATGCTGCTTGGTTTCCTGCAAAGAAGCCTGATTTTGCATCGCTGCTACCTCCTGATGATAGGATTGTACCATACCGTGCGCTTATTTGGCAAGATTTTGCCGCTTTTATGTGGTATATCTTGAAGTACAAAGCGTACAGACGTGAAACCTGTTTTCCGCATGATAAGGAGGATTCGTTTATGAACTTCACCGAAATGTTACAGAACCTCACTGGTAAACCGCTGGCAGACTGCACGGATCAGGAGCTGTATCTGGCTCTGCTGGAGATCGTCCGGCAGAAAAGCGCAGACCGCGTCCAGCCCGTCACCGGCCGCAAACTGTATTATATCAGCGCAGAGTTTCTCATCGGAAAGCTGCTGTCCAACAACCTGATCAACCTTGGTCTGTACGACGAAGCCCGCGAGGCCCTGGCCGCCGCAGGCAAGAACCTGTCCGACATTGAAGAAGTGGAGCCCGAACCGTCCCTGGGCAATGGCGGCCTGGGCCGTCTGGCTGCCTGCTTCCTGGATTCGCTGGCAACGCTGAACCTGCCCGGCGACGGCGTGGGCCTGCGCTATCACTTCGGCCTGTTCCACCAGTCCTTTGAGGACGGCATCCAGAACGAGAAGCCCGACCCGTGGCTCACCGCCCACAGCTGGGCCGAGAAGACCGACGTGACCTACCCGGTGGAGCTGGCAGGCAGGGAGTACACCGCCCGCCTGTACAAGCTGGCCGTCACCGGCTACGAGGGCCGCACCAACACCCTGAACCTGTTCGATCTGGACACCATTGACGAGAGCATCGTCCACGACGGCATTGCCTTCGACAAGACCGCCATCGACAAGAACCTGACCCTGTTCCTCTACCCGGATGACTCCGACGAGGCAGGCCGCCGTCTGCGCGTGTACCAGCAGTACCTGATGGTCTCTGCCGGTGCCCAGCTGATCCTGGCCGAGAGCGCTGCCCGCGGCTGCAACTACCACGACCTGGCCGATTACGCCGCCATCCAGATCAACGACACCCACCCCAGCATGGTCATCCGGAGCTGATCCGTCTGCTGGGCGAGAAGGGCATTGCCTTTGAGGAAGCCGTGGAGATCGTCACCAAGACCTGCGCCTACACCAACCACACCATCCTGGCCGAAGCATTGGAAAAGTGGCCCCGCGCCTATCTGGATGCCGTTGTGCCGCAGCTGATGCCCATCATTGAGAAGCTGGACGAGCTGGCCCGCACCCGCACCAAGGACGAGAGCCTTGCCATCATCGACAAGGACGACCGGGTGCACATGGCCCACATGGACATCCACTTCACCCACTCCACCAACGGCGTGGCTGCCCTGCACACCGAGATCCTGAAGAACTCTGAGCTGCACGGCTTCTACGAGCTGTACCCCGAAAAGTTCAACAACAAGACCAACGGCATCACCTTCCGCCGCTGGCTGCTGGAGTGCGATCCGCGCCTGACTGCCGAGCTGGAGCAGCGCATCGGCTCCGGCTTCCGCAAGGACGCTTCCGAGCTGGAAAAGCTGCTGGCCTTTGCAGACGACGAGACCGTGCTGGGCGAGCTGACCGCCGTGAAGAAGGCCAACAAGGAAGCTCTGGCCGACTGGCTGCTGCGCACCCAGAACGTGAAGGTGAACACCGAGGCCGTCTTCGACATCCAGTCCAAGCGCCTGCACGAGTACAAGCGCCAGCAGCTGAACCTGCTGTACCTCATCCATCAGTACTACGAGATCAAGGCCGGTCATCTGCCCGCTGCCCCGCTGGTGAGCATCTTCGGCGCAAAGGCCGCACCTGCCTATATCATCGCAAAGGATATCATCCACGCCCTGCTGACCCTCTCGAAGGTCATTGCCGCCGACCCGGAGGTGTCCAAGTGGCTGCAGGTGGTGTTTGTGGAGAACTACAACGTCACCGCCGCCGAAAAGCTGATCCCGGCCTGCGATCTGTCTGAGCAGATCAGCCTGGCTTCCAAAGAGGCTTCCGGCACCGGCAACATGAAGTTCATGCTGAACGGCGCGCTGACCCTGGGCACCATGGACGGTGCCAACGTGGAGATCAGCCAGCAGGTGGGCGAGGAGAACATCTATATCTTCGGCCAGACCTCCGATCAGGTCATCCACCGCTACGACGCAGGCGATTACATCGCTGCGCAGTGGTATGAGGGCGATGCCAACATCCGCCGTGCCATCGACTTCCTGACCGGGGAGGAGATGCTGGCAGCAGGCCACGCCGAGAACCTGACCCGCCTGCACGACGAGCTGATCCACAAGGACTGGTTCCAGACCCTGCCGGACTTCAACGCCTATGTGGTGCGCAAGGATCAGGCCCTGAGCGACTACGCCTGCGACCCGATGGGCTGGCGGCGCAAGTGTCTGGTGAACATCGCCAAGGCCGGCATGTTCTCCTCTGACCGCACCATTGCCGAGTACGACCGCGACATCTGGCACCTGGGCAAGTGATGCGCTGTACGATGACCTATACCGACCTGATCTTTGACCTGTACGGCACGCTGGTGGACATCCACACGGAGGAAAGTGCGGAGGTCTGGGAAAAGACGGCCCTCTACTTTGGCTTTTACGGTGCCCGCTGCACGGGCGCAGAGCTGAAGCGGGCCTTTGAACGGGAAATGGCCGCCCGCCAGGCGAAGGCCGGGCAGAGCTACGAGTGCTTCCCGGATATCCCGTTCGAGCAGGTGATGGATGCGCTGTTCCGGAAAAAGGGCATCTGCACCGAGGGACTGGGGCAGAATGCGGCGCAGCTGTTCCGCATTGCGTCCATGGAACATCTGCGGCTCTACCCTCATGTTTTGGAAGCGCTGGCTGCGCTGCTGTGCAGGCTGTGACCCCATAAAACCAAAACCCGACTGCTGGCAGAACGCCGACAGCCGGGTTTCTTTGATTTGAAGGGCCGCGTTTATTTATAAGAGGCCGAAGATCACGGCGCTGCAGGACGGAAGCGAAAATTCACCGGTGCAGACGGTGCTTTCGCCCTGCCACAGGGCGGAGGTGGTGCCGTCGCTCAGAAGCTTCCAGCGGCCTTCCGGCAGCGAAACGACATGGGTCTCGGCCAGGGGATCGTAAAATACGCACAGAGCCTTCCAGGCGGCGCGCTCCGGCCCGGCGGGCAGCACCCAGCCCACCAGCGGTGCTTCCACCGGGAGGAACCGGACGGCACGGGGGGTGTCGGGGTCCGGCGCGCTCAGGCGGGGGAAGGCATTGCGCAGCCCGATCAGGCCGCGGTAATACTCCACCAGCCCCTGGCAGGCGGCGGTGCGCTTCCAGTCCAGCTGATTGAGCAGGGCAGAGGAGGCATAGCTGTTGTCCTCGCCTTTTTTGGTGCGGGCAAACTCCTCGCCGGCCTGCCGTTCACATAGCCCGCTTCCCTGGCGTAGAAGCAGTGGCCCTTGATGGCGTCGCGGGTGTTATCGCAGAACACACCGATGCGGTCATCCAGCAGGGAAAGGGCGTCCTTATTGGCGGCGGGCTGCTGCAGCACGCTGGGGCCGCCCTTCCACGGTTCGCCGTACATCAGGATGCTTTCACCGCCCGGCAGCTCATCCAGCGCGGCACGCAGCAGATTCATCGTTTCCACGTCGTAAATTTCCATCAGGTCGAAGCGGAAACCGTCCAGGTGGTATTCCTTCGCCCAGTAGAGGACAGAGTCGATGAGATACCGCCGGGCCATGGGGCGCTCGCTGGCAAACTCGTTGCTGCAGCCGCTGCCACGGCATAGGGGTCGCCGGTCTCCTGCGTTTTGCCGTCGATCTGCACCGTGTAGGTGTAGTAGCGGCCGTTCTGGTCGCCGGGCAGGGTGACGCTCCACACGCCCTGCGCATCCCGCTCCATGGGGTGCACCTCGGGGCGGCCGCCGCCATTCCCGTGGGGATAAAGATTGACCGACACGGCCTCGGCAAGCGGCGTCCAGAGCCGGAAGGTGGTCGCCTCCGGGGTGTAGGCAGCGCCAAGGGGGCCGGAGCAGGTGGTCTCGCGGGCAAAGGCCTCGCTTTCATAGCGCTGCATCCATTCTACAGGGATCTTATGCTTCATCATTTCGTTCCTTTTTGGTGACGGGCTCTGCCCGGGGAATGCGTTTTTTGGCCTGCGGCCGCCGCGGGGCCTTGCCGCAGGAGGAGCGCACGATCAGCTCTGTGTGCAGCTGGATCAGGCTGATGGAAACATCGTGCAGCTGGCTGGACAGGGCAAAGTAGGCACTCTTGCCCAGCTCCGTCCGGTTCTGGCGGATGGTGGTCAGGGGCGGCGGCGTGAACCGGCACAGCGGCAGGTCGTCGAAGCCCAGGATGCTCAGGTCTTCCGGCACGCGGATGCCCCGCTCCTGGCAGTCGATGAGGACGCTGTTGGCAAGGCGGTCATGGCTGCAGACGATGGCCGTGCAGCCCTGCTCCAGCAGTGCGGGCAGGTGCTCCGACAGGCAGACCGAGGTGAAGAAATCGCATTTGCCCAGGCTTTCGCTGCAGGGCAGGCCGTTTGCCTGCGCGGCCCGGAAAAACGCCTGGTAGCGCTGCTGGTAAACGTAGGACTCCAGCGCGTAGCTCAGGTAGCCGATCTTCTTGTGGCCCAGGCTTTTCAGGTAGCGGACGGCCTGATTCATGGCCTCGGCATTGTCCACGCTGATGCTGGTGACCCGGGGGTTCCCCGGCACACAGTTGTCGTAAAGCACGGCAGGGGTCTTGCAGGTCTTGAAGCCCTCCAGCCAGGGGTCGTTGAACGAAAGGCCCAGAAACAGGCCGCCGAGGTAGTTGTGCTGCATCATGTAGGCATCGTAGGGGACGCTGTTTTCCAATGCACAGCTCAGCGGCACGACCACCACCTGGTAGCCGTCCGGCTCGGCCAGCTTCCGGAACCCCGCCAGGATGTCGTAGCCGAAGTCCTCCGGCTTTGCGTAATCCATGTTGGTGATGAAAACTGCGATGCGGCGCGATGCGTCCTTCCGGCAGATGCGGGAATAGCCCAGCTCCACGGCGGTCTCGACCACCGATTTGCGCATGGCATCGCTGACGCCGCCTGCACCGCTCAGCGCCTTGGAAACAGTACCTTTTGAAACGCCCAGCGTGCGGGCGATATCTTCCAAAGTTGCCATCGGATCTCTTCTTTTGCGTTTGTTTCGCAAGTTTCGTGGAATATTTTACCACAGCAGCCGGGTCAAAACAACCCGAAAGGGCATGGTTTTACACGGGAAAAGTTTCGTAATGTTTCTGTTAAGATAATTGGAACATAGATCACAGGAAAAAGCAAGAGAAACCTTGCATAAAAATCTTCAAAATAATTTGGCGGATAGGGAGAACTTTGGTGAACCTTGCAAAAAGAATTGACGGAACACCCAAACGGTACTATACTTTGCAGTGACGAAACTTTGCGAAACATTTGAAAACGGTCACCACACGAGGGAACGAGAATGCGGTTCGTTTACGGAAAACAGGAGCTGTGCACAAGGCAGCGTGCAGAAGACGTCAGTGTCCTGCTGACGAACGGTCTGGGCGGCTATCTGTCCACGACGGCAGCGTTCTCGGCACCGCGGTGCGATCAGGGACTTCTGGCGGCAGCCGTGCAGGCCCCCAACCGCCGCGTGATGCTGGTGCACCGGCTGAAAGAAGTGCTGCGCATCGGGCAGAAGGAGACCTTCCTCTCGACCCAGAGTTTTGCCGAAGAAGCGGCAGAGGACGGCTGGAAAAACCTCAGCAGCTTTACCTATCAATATACGCCCTGCTGGCGGTATCACGTCGGCGGCGTGATGGTGGAGCGGAAGCTCGCCCTGGGCTGGGAGGAAAACACCGCCGCCGCTCTCTACACCGTGGAGAACCGTTCGGGCCGGCCCTGTACACTCGAGATCGTACCGCAGCTGAAGTTCGCCCCCAAAGAGGACGCGCTGAAAAAGCCGGACAAGACCTTCCGCTTTGAAAACGGCAAGGTCACTTCCGGCGGCGAAACGATGTACGTCTTCACGGACGCCGCGCTGGCCGCGCGCCCGGTGCAGTGGGAAAAGCTGCACTACACGGCAGACGAAAAGGACGGCCGCCCTGCATTTGGCTATGCGGCATCCTGTTTTTCCATCACCCGCACCGTGGAGGCGGGCGAGACGGCTCAGTTCGAGGTGGTGTTCTTCACCGGCGAAACGGCGGCTTCGGGCACAGAGCTCCTGCGCCAGCAGGAAATGCGCCTGGCCGCGCTGGAGAAGAAGGCGGGCTTCGCAGACCCGGCCGCTTCGCAGCTGGCTGCGGCGGCCGATGCCTTTATCGCACGGCGGGCCTCCACCAACGGCAAGACCATTCTGGCGGGCTACCCGCTGTTCAGCGACTGGGGCCGCGACACGATGATCGCCTTGCCCGGCTGCTGCCTGGAGACCGGCCGCTATGAGGATGCAAAAAGCATCCTGCGCACCTTCCTGGCTTACGAGAAAGACGGCCTTGTGCCGAACCTTTTCCCGGAGGGCGCACAGAAGCCGATGTACAACACCGTGGACGCGGCGCTCCTCCTCATAGAAGGGGTGTGGCTGTACATTCAGCGCAGCGGCGACCGCGCATTCCTGCACGAAGCCTACCCGGTGATGGAACGCATCATCGCGGCTTACCGGAAGGGGACCCACCACGGCATCCGGATGGATGCGGATGGGCTCATCACCGCCGGTGAGGGACTGGACCAGGTGACCTGGATGGATGTGTGTGTGAACGGCATCCTGCCGACGCCCCGCCACGGCAAACCGGTGGAGGTCAACGCTTACTGGTACAACGCCCTTGCGATCATGGCGGCGTTTGCCAAGCAGCTGGGAAAAGAAGCCGACTACGAGCAGCTGGCCGAAAAGGTGAAGCGCTCTTTCGCAGAAAAATTCTACATGCCGGAGAAGGGATACCTGAAGGACGTGCTCTCGGGCACGGACGCCGACGAGCAGATCCGCTGCAACCAGATCTGGGCGGTGTCGATGTCCTTCTCCGCACTGTCTCCCGAACAGGAAAAGAACGTGGTGGAGACGGTCTACCGGCAGCTCTACACGCCCTGCGGGCTGCGGACGCTCTCGCCGGAAGACCCGCAGTACCACGGCAGCTACGGCGGCGAACAGCTTGCGCGGGACCTGGCGTATCACCAGGGAACGGTGTGGGTGTTCCCGCTGGGTGCCTATTATCGGGCTTATTTAAAGGTACACAACAACACCCCGGAAGCGGCTGCACAGGTCCGCCGAGAGCTGGACGCGGTGCTTCCCATGCTGCGGGAAGGCTGCATCGGCCAGCTGCCCGAGATCTACAGCGGCGACTTCCCGGCGGAAAGCAAAGGCTGCTTTGCGCAGGCATGGAGCGTCGGCGAGATGCTGCGGGTCTATGCGGCGCTGGAAAGGATCGAAGGTGCAGGAGGAAAACATGGAACGAGTGGCACTTGATAAGAGCCGCTGCGGCTGGTGGAAATCGGCCGTGTTCTATGAACTGTATCCCAAGAGCTTTCAGGATACGACCGGCAGCGGCACCGGCGATCTGCGGGGCATCCTCTCGCATCTGGATTACCTCGAAACGCTGGGTGTGGACGCCATCTGGCTGTGCCCCATCTGCGCATCGCCGCAGGTGGACAATGGCTACGATATCTCGGACTTCTGCGCCATCGAGCCGAGCTTCGGCACCATGGCGGACATGGACGAGCTCATTGCCGAGAGCAAAAAGCGGGGCATCGGCATCCTCATCGACCTGACCCTGAACCACTGTTCGGACCAGCACCGCTGGTTCCGGGCGGCAAAAAGCTCCCGCGACAACCCCTATCACGATTACTTCCTCTGGCGGGACGGCACGCCGGACTGCCCGCCCAGCGGGATGCGCAGCGTCTTCGGCGGTTCGGCATGGACCTATGTGCCGGAGATCGGCCAGTGGTACTTCCACCAGTTCGCGCCGGAACAGCCGGATATGAACTGGGAAAACCCGAAACTGCGGCAAGAACTTTACGATGTGATGAAGTTCTGGGTCAAGAAAGGCGTGGCAGGCTTCCGCCTGGACGTCATTGACCAGATCGCGAAAGAGCCGGACAAGGATATCACCATCAACGGCCCGCGGCTGCATGAATATCTGCGCGGCATTTCCGAGAACGTTCTCACCGACGAAGGTCTGGTGACGGTGGGCGAAGCGTGGGGTGCAGACACCGAACGCGCCAAGCGCTACAGCGCGCCGGACGGCAGCGAGCTGAGCATGGTGTTCCAGTTCGAGCACATCGGTCTCGACCAGGAACCGGGCAAGGACAAGTGGGATATGATCCCGCTGGAGCTGCCCCGCCTGAAGGAATGCCTGCGCCGCTGGCAGCAGGAGCTGTACGGCTGCGGCTGGAACAGCCTGTTCTTCAACAACCACGATCTGCCCCGCATCGTTTCCCGCTGGGGCAACGACAAAGAGTACCGCGTGGAGTCGGCCAAAATGCTGGCCACCATGCTTTACGGCCTGCAGGGCACGCCCTACATCTACCAGGGCGAGGAGCTCGGCATGACGAACATCCGCCTGCCGCTGGAACAGTATCAGGATCTGGAGATCCACAACATGTACAAAGAGCGGACAGAGCGCGGCGACTCGCCCGAGAGCGTCATGCAGTCCATCTGGGCCCGGGGCCGCGACAACGCCCGCACCCCCATGCAGTGGACGGCAGGGGAGAACGCAGGTTTCACCACCGGCACGCCCTGGCTGCCCGTGAACGAGAACCACACCGTCATCAATGCCGAGGCTGCTCTGGCCGACCCGGATTCCATCTTCTACTATTACAAAAAGCTCATTGCCCTGCGCAAGGAGCTGCCGGTCTTCCGGGATGGGCGGTTCACGCTGCTGTGCCCCGAGGACGAGCAGCTGTTTGCCTACACCCGCGACACCGAAACGGAGCACCTGCTGGTGGTCTGCAACTTCTCCGGGCGCGAAGCTTCCTTCGACTTCCCGGCGGAATACCGCGGCGCGGAGTGCCTTGTCTCCAACTACAAAGAACCGTCTGTCCAGACCATTCGCCC
>OJKW01002202.1_pt1 | contig 9954 bp, 9 predicted proteins | sample 1596591 | NCBI WGS metagenome assembly OJKW01 (sample SAMEA4350166, study PRJEB24818) | metagenome | biome: human; feature: gut; material: faeces | place: Denmark | collected 2013-09
GATCAATTAAGCCAAGCCGCAAATGTGGCTTTTGACTGGTTCAGTACTTGCTATGGAGCGTTTACATTTCTTACATAACTGTTTATTCTTATACATATAAGCATCTGCATCATCCAATAACATCTGCATTGTACACGCCATATCATCGGAGGATAATGCCCATCCGCATGCATAGTCGATTGGTAATTGATTTTCACAACTATTTAATCTCTCTTTTTCTCTTGACAATGATTTTAATATCTCCTTAATTTCCGCCTCACTCGTATGATAAATAACTGCTATAAACTCATCTCCGCCATATCTTCCAACAAATTCCTTTGACGGTATGACATTTCTTAATATATTGGCAAAATTAACAATCAACTGGTCACCAACAGAATGTCCTAATGTGTCATTTGCAATCTTCAGATTATTAAGGTCAAACATTATACAAGCAACATTCCTGTCAAGAAATCTTAAATCGTGGAATACCTCTTCACATCTGCTCTTATTAGGAAGTCCTGTATGAGCATCCAGATATGCTTTCTGTTCAAGCACTTTATTCTTTCTTACAATTATAATTGCCTGTATCATCTGAATAATTATAAGTAAAAGCAGCCCTGCCATATCAATAACTGTAATTGTCTCTATAAAATGGATATTGTCGGCTATGCCCTCTGAATATCTTTCTGCCGCAGATACTGTCTGGTCTGCAAGCGAAAAATACATCTCACTCATATCAACAATATCTGAATTATCAACTCCGTTTTCCCTTACATTATTAATCTCATTCTTAAGCTTACCCCAGTAATCAATCTGTATATCAAGCTTCTTCTGGTAGTCTGTATCGCGTAAGCTTACAAGATTATACTCACCATCTTCATACTTCAAATCTGCAAGGACATCATCAAGATATTCTATTAGCTCATCATCGGAATTACCGATAACTTCAAGCTTAACTACCCTCTGTGTTGCACCTCTCACAAGTCCTGCATAATTAATTACTCTTGCAGTTCCCTGAAGATTTTTAATCTCTACCATCATATTAGCAACCAATACAATAAGTATAATAATCAATGCACTCTGTATCATCATATTTACTGTTCTTATCTTACTGTTTTTCTTAAGATCTTTATTAACCATTATACTACCTTCTTAATCTTTATTAGCTCTCAATTAAATATTATAAGTTCCAAACATAAACTGCATTATACAATATACCTTTATACAAGGCAATAGAAGTTTATGAGAAAAGTATGAATAATTAGGGACTAAAGTACTATATCTGTACCTTAGTCCCTGTAGTATTTACTATATATTTATATTTCAAATATAGAATAATATTACATTGCTATAATATAATCAATAATAACAGCATTAAACTGCATAACTATAAGCCCCAGTCTGCCCTGCTGTCTTCCTGCTTAGAAGACACCCCCTCTGCAAGTACCTTTAATTCAAAATGTGCATTTTCTGGAATATCACCTGCATATGTGACATTATTAATCAAACGTGAGGTCATATCCCCCGGTGCAACCGGCACACTATAATAATAATATCTCTCATTATCATCAGATGAAGAATTATCCATATAGAACCAGCTTCCGGTTAAATCTTCATTATCCTGAATATCTTTATTGACATCATCTTTACTCTTTAACTCATTGGCATAAGAATAACTGACCTTGCCCCTCATATCAACAGCGGCTATATTTCCTGCAATTCCCGCCTTAATATTTTCCTTGCTGTCATCGTATATAATCATAGGTACTAACCTTACTCTCACATAAGTATCAGTTGTAGGATACTCCTCTGAATTAATATTCTTTACAGCTATTTCTTTGGTTCTCGTAGTATTGTCGTCTTTGATTCTATCATAAACGTCATTAATATTATCCGTAAGCTGTTCACCCATATCTTCATATATTATTGTATTATCATCGGTGAATTGCTCAACTACACCTATATTAACCACCGCACCTGCGAACTGGTTAGCCACTGTCACTGTCCTTGCATTAAGCAGTGCATAAGCAGTCCCGGCAGCAGCACTCATAAGTAATACAGTTATTCCAGCCACCAGTGCAGTCTTTTTTAACTTTCCCATATACTTCTGACTTCCTTCCAGTTATTTTTTCTAATTATTACCTCTTATGAACTTTATAAATTTTATAACCTGTAAACCATTCATAATATACAGTATAACTATTGAGAAGCTTAATACCTATAAGGCTCTCTCTATCTTAAAATGTATCCAAGATATGGCACGTTTAGCACCACTTTCCCCACAACCTTATCATAAGCTACACTTCCGCCATCTTCTATCTCATTCGCATCTCCTTTGGTTCGAAAGCTCTCAGTGTCATCATCTTTATCAACAACCCTGTGTGTGACGACTGTATTATCATTAATATAAAATGTAATAACATCACCAACCTCAATATCATCAATTAATGATTTTTCCACATATACAACACTTCCAACGTGATATTCAGGCTCCATGCTTCCCGACAGCACCTTATAAGTCTTAAGTCCCATAAGCCTTGGAATATATAGAACTGCCGCCATAACCAACACAATCACCAACAGAATATCCGTGACAATTTTTATAAACTTTTTCATATTCCCCTCTCGTGCATTATCTTATAAACTTATTAACTGCTGATGCTGCATCTCTTAACCAGTTATAATTCTTCTTAATAACATTGCTAAAATCTGCCTGTGCCTTATCTCCATCAGCAGTATTTCCATAATGCAGTTTATCAAGCCCGAAGAATTCCGGTTTTGTGCCATCTATTCTCTTTCCTATAAATATATCCTCACATTCCTTATAGGAGTCATTGCCAGAATAGTTATCACTCTTTTTAATTAAGGTATATTCCGGTGTCCAGCTTTCTTCCTCTATAACACTATAAAAGCCTTTCTTTAAACCAGTCACTGTACTTGTCGCTGACAATACATCACCATTGGCATCAAATGAAGCTGTGGCATAGAATACCGCCTCTAATGCACCCTTGTTCTCTGTATTATCTTCATTCACAACACCATACTGCTCTATTCTGAATATAAATGTCTGGTTAGCTCTTATAACTTTGTTATCAATATACTGCTCATCAATATATTTAGTTATATCAAGCTGCCCCTTAACAACCTTTATTCTATAGCACGCACAATCACTGCCATAATGATCACCTGGCTCGTCATTGTTGTATATTATGCTGCTTGCTATATGTCCATCTGTATTAATAGTACACTCATCGCTATTACTTACAGGTGTTACATTATAAAATCCTTTCACATAATATACGCTGTCACTTCCTGTGCTGGCATTACTATTAATTCTGTTAATAACATCTGCCTTAGTTATAACACTTCCTAATGTTCCATTATTATCCTCATACCACTCCGTATAATAATCCTGCTCTGTTAATGCATTTCCGTCTTCACGGATATTGCCGTTAAGTTTGAACATTTCGGACATTTCATAATCTGCTGAGGTAATATTTTCTCCGTAAAATATTACATTTTCCCTGCACTTAAGAGTTCCGTTAACTTTTACATTAACCGTCGGTGTATCGAATTCCTTAATACCTCCATTGATAATTACACCAGAAGCCGAAGCATTAGTCGTGACATTATTACCACCTATATAATTGTCCTTTGCCTTTACGAATATGCTTTTCTCCCAGGTATACAGCTTACTATCAGAATACTGTACTGACTGGTTATCCCATTCTACATACAGAAGATTTCTTTCCTTATCATACTTTATATTACCGCCATTCACACTGTATGGCTGGTCAGCCGCTTTATCAGCCGTAACTATCTCGTTATTATCAGCTATAATGTCAAATCTCGAATCAATGTAATCTCTTATTATTACATTATTAATCACATCACCTTCTGCATAGCTTCCATTATTATTGCTGATACCTGTCATAAGATTAATCTTATATGTGCGGTTATCCCAATCCTCTACCCTTACCTGCTTATCAACGATAAAATCCTCTATGCTTACATTTCTTGTATTGACAATACTGCTGTTAAATACATTTTCAACCGCATAACTCTTCTTGCCGTCTATATACTGTACTTTAGTTCTTGTAACAGCAATTACATTTCCACTGTTGTCAGTGAGTGTGGCTATAGCTGTTGAACTGTCATTCTCATCAAGTACAACCTCGACATTGTATTCCTCACCTGAACCTGTGTAGCCGTCTGGTGCTGTTATTTCTTTTAAAATGTATTTTCCAACTGGAAGATTATCAAAGCTTACTATACCATTCTTATCAGATACACTTGTTTTAGTTAAAGCATTTTCCTTATTATCTTTACTTGTAATTCCAAACACTGCATTAGCAAGCCCATTACCCCTATCATCAATCTTTTTAAAATTAAGATTGCCACTATCCGCAATATCAATTCTTGCTGAATTAGGAACAATAAACTTCATATTACAGTTAGAGGCATTACCACCTCTCTCCATATAAAGAACTGTTATTGTGTGGTTAGTTGACATATTTACTTTATCCCTGCTTGCAACAGTCTGTAATTCCCTCGCTATAGGCCCTGTCTGCCAGAGGTCTACATCACCGCCACATTCAGGATGTATTCCACCAAGATCAAGAACAAGCTCACCATCGACAAATACCCACAAATCATCATCACCTGTGAACTTATATAAAAGTTCGCCTGTATAACCATTAAGCGAGAATGAAATATCATATCTCATTCCAAAATAATAGTTAGTACCCTTCTGTCCATCAGCCGCATTATAACCGCAGTCTAACACATTGGAGTCCGCATTATTTAATGGGAAGAAATTATCTCCCGCCAATGTCACATCGCCTGATGGCGAAGTTACGCTTTTTAATGTGTAAGTGCTGCTGTCATTACCATTATCCTGTTTATCAAATGTCAATTTATAATTGTTATATATTGTCTTTCCTGTCTTCTTAGCATCAGAAAATAATCCCGGCTCATCAACATTGAACAATACATTTTTATAATTTTCCTTATCAAGCCCCTCAATAATTCCCTGAGAAGCATTCATATAATCTTTCTTTATTCCACTGAATGAGCCTGTTGTCTTAATACCACCATTGTAATATATACAGGTGTTGACATTAAGGCTATTAACGTAACAATTGTGCTGGTTAGCCCTGAAGTTCTGGTCTATGGTTCCAACAGTAAGCTTTGGCTTTCCATTGTCAGCGTAATTAGATGAAGTATTAATACTTCTCTTTGGATATTCCTTATAACCCCAGCCATACACATTTCCTTTATATGGTGCAACTACATAATCATAAAATGTGCAATATCCCTCAAGCACGTTATCTGATGCCGCCAATTTACTAACACCTGGTGTATCCGCATTTCCCGTAGTATCTGTACTACCTGCCTTATCCATATTTCCTGTAGTGTCTGTACCTTCTGATGTATCTGCACTTCCTGCCTTATCATTAGAATACACCTGTATTGCATTAACATTTTTTATATTACTGCTGCCTGCTCCAAATGCTGTATACATCATTGCTGTTATAGCTGTCACACACAATAACACACACATCACAATAGAAACAATAACCTTCCTGTGCTTCCAGTTAATTCCCATGTCAGCTCCTTTCACCTTTCCATTACTACTGTATTCTTTCTATTGCGTACTCTATACTCTCATCAAGCTTTTTTACTCTAAGATTTCCTTTAATCCTTCTGACAACAACTAACGCATTGTTATAATCACACTGCGTAAGCATAATCACATACTGCCATTTATTGTACTGTGAAATCAGATCTCCTTCCCTTAATGAAGCCAGCAATGTATTCTTTATATGTGCGCTGTTCCTGCCATTTACAGTGACAAGCACAATTGTAAAAAAACAATTACTTCTCTGTCTTCTTCTAAGTTCCAATTCAAAGCTTTTCTTAAAACTATTATAATCGCAGAATAAAGCCCCCTTTAAAGCTGTCCTGCCTGCATAAAGCTCTCTTCTTACAGTCCTTATATCCGATCTGGCTGAATGTGTCATTATAAGAAGCTGGTTATATAGTTCCATTAACTTTCTTCCAGGGCTTACATTAAGCTGTTCTTTTAACAACTCCTTCACCTTCTCATAATGCCCAGCCGCTTCTGCTATTTTATTCTTAGCAATCAGTGACTTAATATAATAGAATTGTATATCTTCATCTAATCCATCTATCATTATGGCTCTATGTCCGATTTGTTCAATCCTGTCATAATCACCCTCACCATATAAATCCTGCAATACATTTTTAACAACCTCTAGATACCTTGAATGATAATACACGCTGAATGTGACAACCCAGTATTCATATGAATATTTATTAAAGAATTTCTTTTTATAAATGTCTATTGCATAAGCACTGTATGATATACGCTCTTTAATATCCAGCTCACATTCTGCCCTGCTGCACAGCTTCTCGAACTGCTCAGTATCTATAACTGTATTAACAATATCATTCCAGCAGTAGCTTCCCATTAATGTCTTTATAGGGTTGATTCCAAGCTGGCTTTTTAATACGCTTCTTGCCCTGTATACAAGATTTTTAAGTGCATTGGCAGGGTCGTCACATTCACCCTCTGTCCAAAGGACATCAGATAACTCCCCGACACTCACAACATTTTCCTTATGACATATAAGATATGCCAGAAGTCTTGTCACCTTATCAGAATTGATACTCTTTTGTGAAAGCTCTTTATCTTTATAAGTGATTTTAAAATCATCTAAAAACGTAACTTTCAACTCCTGCGTATCAGTTTCTGATTTATACATTATTACTGCCTGTTCCTCTGCCTCATTACAACAACACCAGCTATTCCTGCTATGCCTGCAAGTGCCACAATTATATATAATAATATATTATTACTATCGCCTGTCTTTACCGCTGTAATCACATTATTGCTTACTGTATCCTGCACATCTGGCTGTTCTGCATTAACCGTAATCTCCAACTGTCCCTGCTTATTCATATAAGAATTGTCCATAGAACGACCATCTATATACAATACAAGCTTTATATCACAGCTCTCACCCTTACTTAATTGTGCAATCCTGACATCTTCATCAAAAAACGACTTGTCAGACTGTGTCTTACTGCTGTTACCTATAAGTTCATTATAAAAAGGCTCTGTATCTGTATTTTTATAAAGCTTAATTCCATATACTGCCGTCTGATCTCCAGTTCCTTTATCTGCAAGGTTATCAAGAACCTTTCCATTAATATAGAATTCCATATTCTCTGCTGAACTGTTGGATATCTTAATAACTGAACTTCTCTCCTCTCCTGGGAGCATATCCCTGTACTCAAGATTCTTATCAATCACTACGAATTTCTTAGCTGTTTCATCAAGTGTTATAACCGTATCATCTGCCAAGACTTTAACATATGGCACTGCAATAACAACTACGGCAGATACTACCGCCACTAATTTCTTTAAAAGCATATCTCCTCCTACCTGTCCGATACAGCTTTAAGGCTGCCATCATCACCTAATTCGGCTTCAACTCCCCATTCTGTCAGCATAGCATCACCGGCCGCAACTGTCTGGACTGCTTCTGCATCCCAATTAATATTAATAGTCTTTCCGCTGTATTTATTAGTATTCTCAGATTTCGAATCAAAGAGTATTATTGAATCCATAAGCTCTGGTGTTCTCTCACCTGGATTTAATACCTTATTATAATATACATATATATTTTCACTATCTGTATGATTATCTGGTACTATCCAATCATCTTTATTAATCAAATTGATATTAACCCAGTTATCCTTGCTAATCTTTACACGGACATATTGTGCCTTCTCTCCACTATTAAGCACAGATACTCTCTGTTCAATAGTGTCATCTATTGTGTTAATTCCGTTAGTCTGCATATTGCCCTTATCATCAATTCCCGCACCACTTACACACAAGCTTAAGTCTAACGAAGATGTCGTAACTGTCTTATCAACGTATGCTGACACACGATTTTTCGCCATTGTCTTACCCGTGTATAAACCAGCAATAACAAGTATTGCCGTACCAACTAATATGAATCTTTTCATATACTTCCTCTCATTTCATTTAATTAAGGGGCAAATTATTAATCTGCCCCTGACATCATTACATTTATTATTATATTGGGCTGGTGTAATATATATGACAACTTTTGCTGCATATTAATAACGCTTGAATTACTTTAAGCTTTTTTCAATAGCCACATTGCCCCAGCCTGTAATATTACCAGCTTCATCAGTTACAGGTGTAAAATTATCAGACTGGATAAATTCTGCCTTAACGTTAATATTAAATGTTATTCCTGCAATCTCATTGCCCCATTCTGTTGGAATAGTAACTTTAGAGAATACTTTTGATGAATTGATTGCTCCTGTTTTATTAGAAAGTATCTCATTATAGTAATAATAACCATCCTCTGACTTAGTCCAGCCAGCACTAATATCAAGATTATTCTCAATAGCTAATGCCTGCTCCTTAGTAAGTCCCTCATAATTAATGCTCACTCTTACATAAGCATCTTCTGACTCTTTATCAAGTGTCACTGTCGGATCTTTATCAAGCACATCACCCGGCTTTACATTCGTATAATCTTTACCTGTCGTATTATCATCTCGCATATGCTCATCTGTTTCTGTCAAAGTTCCTGTAACGTGTCCTATAGTTATTACATTTGCTCTTGTATCCTTATCTGTAAAATATGCAAGTGTTCCGTAAGTCACCCCTGTAATGCAAAGTATCAAAGCTGCTACACCGGCAGTTAATTTCTTCTTATTAACCATATATCCTCTTTCCTGAATAAATAAATATGATACTGTTATTGTTCAATTCCAACGATATAATACAATTTCAATAATGTAACGCAAAAAGCACTGTCCGATTTATTCAATATAATACATTTTATTAGAACTGTGCATCATCAGATGTCTTGCTGTTTACAAGCTTGATAAGTTCTGGCTGTGCCTCGTTGTAATCAGCAAATGTTGATGCCTGAACTGCAAAACCTGTAACCTTAATATTGAATGTAGGAAGTGTACCTGCACTTACAATATTACCGTCTGCATCCTTGTATACAACAGTTGGGTCGTACTGTTCCTTAGTTGTATCAATTATTGATAACTTATTGCCGTCTGCATCACACTTATAGATAGTTGTTGTCTTAGCTGCACTTGACCATTCTTCTGTTATTCCAGTATTAACTGTAACATTGTTAAATAATGCTTCTGTTGACTCTCCTGCTTCAACGGCTGTCATATATATCCACACTTCACTTCCGTCTGAATTGACTGTCGCCATTTTCCAGTTATCATTGTCGTAATCTGTAATTGAGGCATATTTTTTAAATTCTTCTGCACTCATAAGATTGCCATTATCATCTAAATAATCAACCTTAACTGCCATATAGACAGGCTGGTCTGATTCGTTATTCATAACAGGATTTTTCTTTATTACATCTCCTGGAAGATAATTCTTTCCTGAATCACTGGTCCATTCTGTTTCTGTAAGTGTTGTTGTAATATTACGGCTTGAAGTAAATGTATTGGTCTTAGTTTCTGTTACTGCATTAAGATATGCTAATGTACCTCCTACTGCAAGACCTGCTGACAGTACCATAGCTGCTGCTGTTAATGTAATCTTCTTACAAGTTGTCATAATAATTAATCCTCCCTAACAATACTCATTTCCAATAACGAATTCTTTGCTTCCTCTACTGATACGCCCTCTGCCTGAACTGCATATGCCGTAACCTTGATATTAAACTCAGGTAATCTCTTAGTTGTGTTATCTGCAGTAATTTCATTGCTTAAATGCACTTTAGTAAATAAAGGCTTTGAAATATTTTCTTTAATATCTGTGTTGGCATTATCTTTATCAAGCGGCTTATTATACATATACATAAGCCGGCTTGCATATTCATCATTTTCTAAATCTGAATTGGCATTTCCAATAAATGTCCAATC
>OJKW01002205.1_pt1 | contig 9946 bp, 3 predicted proteins | sample 1596591 | NCBI WGS metagenome assembly OJKW01 (sample SAMEA4350166, study PRJEB24818) | metagenome | biome: human; feature: gut; material: faeces | place: Denmark | collected 2013-09
CCCTGACTTAAAGCCGACAAGCGATTCTGTGAAGACTTCTACCATGCTTTTACTGCCTATACCAACTTCCGTACAGCAAAATAAATGTTTTTTGTCAGGCAGAAGGCTCAATTTGAGATCGGAGTCCGTCGCGTGGGCTCGGAGTTGTGTACAAGAGACAGGTCTTAATGTCCAACGCCTCACGAAACAGGTTCATCAGCTCCGGCAGGTTAAAGAACTTGGCAAACCGCGTCCGCGCCCGGTAGCCCGTACCCTCCGGGGCAAGCTCGATGGCGGTGGTGGTTTCCCCAAAGGCGGAGGCCCAGCAGTCGAAGTGGGTCAGACTGTTGCGCTTGAGCATATCATGCTGCAAATACCGCATCATGGTATACAATTCCGTCATGGAATTTGAGATGGGCGTACCCGTGGCAAAGGTGACGCCCTTGCCGTGGGTAAGCTCGTCGATATAGCGGCATTTGAGCAGCATATCCGAGGACTTCTGGGCGTCGGTGGTGGAAAGCCCCGCCACGTTTCGCATTTTTGTGTAGAGGAACAGGTTTTTGAAGCTGTGCGCCTCGTCCACATACAGCCGGTCTACGCCGAGCTGTTCAAAGGTCACAACATCGTCCTTGCGGGCGGCGTCGTGGAGCTTTTGCAGCTTGGCCTTCAGATTTTTCTTGGTGCGCTCCAGCTCCTTGATGGTAAAGCGCTCGGCGCGGCTGGCCTTGAGCTCCGAAATGCCGTCCTCGATCTCCCATATCTGCTCCTGCAAGAGCCGTTCCTGCCGCTCTCTGGACACGGGGATGCGCTCAAACTGGCTGTGGCCGATGATAACGGCGTCATAGTCGCCGGTGGCAATGCGGGCGCAAAACTTCTTGCGGTTACGGGTTTCAAAATCCTTTTTGGTGGCCACAAGGATATTGGCGGAGGGGTAGAGCCGCAGGAACTCCGACGCCCACTGCTCCGTCAGGTGGTTTGGCACCGCAAAGAGGGATTTCTGGCACAGGCCGAGGCGCTTTCCCTCCATGGCTGCGGCGATCATCTCAAAGGTCTTGCCCGCGCCCACCTCATGGGCAAGGAGCGTGTTGCCGCCGTAGAGGTCGTGGGCGATGGCGTTGAGCTGATGCTCCCGCAGCGTGATCTCAGGATTCATGCCCGGAAAGATCAGATGCCTGCCGTCATATTCCCGGGGACGGGTGGAATTGAAGCGCTCATTGTAGAGCTGCACCAGCTCCCGCCGCCTGTCGGGGTCGCGCCATATCCAGTCCCGGAACGCCTCCTTGATGGCCTGCTGCTTCTGCTGGGCGAGGGTGGTTTCCTTGCTGTTAAGGACGCGCTTTTCCGTGCCGTCCGCATCCCTTACGGTGTCGTAGATGCGCACGTCGCGCAGGTTCAGCGTATCTTCAAGGATTTTGTAGGCGTTGGCGCAGTCGGTGCCGTAGGTTATACGAGCGTTGATGTCGTTGTAGGGGATGCTGTTCTTGCCGGAGATGTTCCACTCCGCCGTGAACTCCGAGTAGTTGACCTCCAAGGAGCGGCGGGCATACAGAGGCGGCTCCAACAGCTCGAACATGAACTGCTGAATGTACTTCTTGTCGATCCACGTCGCGCCGAGGCGCACCTCGATCTCCGAAGCGTCAAGGTCTTTCGGCTGTGCGGCGCGCAATGCCTCCACGTTGGGCAGATAGCCGGGGCTGTCAACGGCGGCGTTCTCCGCCTCCCGCAGCTTCTGCCGGACGTTGCCGGAGAGGTATTCGTCCGCTGTCTGCCAGTCGCCGTAAACAGGGTCGAGGAAAATGACGCCGTTCAGCTCGTCGATGATGTCGTCCTCACTCTTGCCGGTGAGCTGGGACATATACGCCATATCCACGCGGGCTTTTTCCCCAATGGACAGGGCGAGGGCTTCTGCGGCGGTGTCCACGCTGGTAACGGACTGCCGCTGCCGGATGGTGCGCTTGGTGAACATATCCGCCTTGCCCTTGAGCTTGGTCTTGTCCTCATCGTCCAGCATTTCAAGGGAGCAGAGCAGGTAGTAGGAGCTGTCGTCTGCAAAGGCGAGGGCGTTGCCCCGGCTGTTGATGAGGCCATATTTCTCGGTGAAGCGGTCATAGAGGCGGTTGAGCTTCTGCTGCTCGGCGCGTATGGAAATGTCGTCGGATTCCCACATCTGAAGGTCGATGAGCCGGTGAACGCAGTCCCGCAGCTCTGCCATTCCCTTGACGCGCTCCTTTGCGGTGGCGTTCAGGTTGGGCTTGACCATGACGGAGTTCTCACGGTAGTACACCTCGCCGTCCACCACGGCATAGCTGTAATTCTTCACGTTGGGGTCTGCGGGAATGGTATCCTGTATGGTTTCGTTCTCACCGAGGTCAGGCAACTCTGCGGCTTCGTACTTGCCGCCGATATTCTGAATGGCGTATCTGAGCTGCGTGGCAAGGTCCAAATCCTCATACGGTTCCACAGTAAAGTCCTGTCTGCCGTACTGCGTACTCTCCGAGGTCTGTCGGCCTAATACCATTTCGGGGTTGTCGATGAAATACTGATTGATGGAAAATCCGTCCTCATTTTCACCGAGATGCACCCAGTCAGGTTCAATGTCGATGGGTCTGTCACGCTTTTGCAGGAAGATGATGTCGGACACCACCTCCGTACCGGCGTTGGCCTTGAACGCATTGTTGGGCAGGCGGATCGCACCCAACAGCTCCGCCCGCTGCGCGATGTACTTACGGACTTCGGGAGATTGTTTGTCCATCGTATAGCGGGAGGTCACAAAGGCGATCACGCCGCCGGGTCGAACTTGATCGAGCGTCTTGGCAAAAAAGTAGTCGTGAATGGAAAAACCGAGCTTGTTGTAAGCCCGGTCGTTGACCTGGTACTGTCCAAAGGGCACGTTGCCGATGGCAAGGTCGAAGAAATCCCGTCTGTCGGTGGTTTCAAAGCCTGCCACGGTAATGTCTGCCTTGGGATAGAGCTGCTTGGCGATGCGTCCCGTAATGGAATCCAGCTCCACGCCGTAGAGCCTGCTGCTTTTCATGCTCTCCGGCAGCATACCGAAGAAGTTGCCCACGCCCATGGCAGGCTCCAAGATGTTGCCGGTCTGGAAGCCCATGTTGCCCACCGCCTCATAGATCGCCTTGATAACCGTGGGGCTGGTGTAGTGAGCGTTCAGCGTGGAAGCTCTGGCGGCGGCGTATTCCTCCGGGGATAGCGTGGCGTACAGCTCCGCAAATTCGTCTTTCCAGTTATCCTTGCTTTCATCAAAAGCATCCGCAAGACCGCCCCAGCCGACATAGCGGGAGAGAATTTCCTGCTGTTCAGGCGTGGCCTGTGCGCCCTCAAACTCCAGCTCCTTCAGGAGATTGATTGCCGCCATATTCGCCCGGAACTTCGCCTTTGCGCCGCCGATGCCTAAATTGTCATCCGTGATACGGAAGTTTTCCGCAGGCGGCAGCGGTGCGGGCGGGTCATGTTCCGGCTCGTCAAAGTGCAGGGTACGAATCTCTACATCATAGGGGAGGTTGTTTTTGTCACCGGGATATACCGCCACGGTTTCCGTGGTAAACTGTGGCTGCTCCGGTTCAGTCGCCTCCGATGCTGGCTGTTCAGGATGAGAAATATCTGGTTCAGGCTGTGCCTGTGTCCGGCTCTGCGCCTGCGCTTCCTCCAGAAAAACGGCGCGCAGCACGGGAGCGGCGTCCGGCCACAACAATCCGAGGGCGTGTACGCCCTTTTCCCCATGCACCTGTGCCTGAAAGCCGCTTCTCGAGGTGATGAAATCTGCCTCGGTGCCGTCCTCCAGCGTCATGGTGTCCGCGTCCGACGCGGCGAAAACGTTGGAAAGATACGCACCGATGGCGGCGTTGCCCTCGCCCTGCCGGAACAGCTCCCGCACCTCGTCCCGGATGTCAGGCGTGAGGATGCCGTTCATCAGGAGGTCGCGGAGGTCGTCGTTTCTGTTCCGTGCGGGAAGGAAATCTGTCATGGCGGCGTTTCTCTCATCCCGGCGCAGCAGCTGCTCAAAGTTCTCGCGGCTTTCGGCGCGGAATACGGGATAGCGGAGCGCAGGGTCACGAAGCTGCACATTGAGTGCGCCGACCTCCGTGATCTCAAAGGGTGTGTTGTCCAGATAGACGGTATCGCCCACGGCATACGGCGCACGGAAAATCATGTTTTCCTGTTCGTTTTCGGCAGTGACCTCCTTGACAGGTTGCGTCTGCTCCGTAGCGAAGAAATAGCCGGTGTCGAGGTAACGCTCAAAAACGGTGCGGTCTACGCTGACCGTTTCCTGCTCCGGGACGCTTGGCAGAGTGTACCAAACATTATCTTCGTCTACACGCTCGACCACCATCAGAGTATCCCGCTGTTCGGCTGCGGTGGAAGAAAAGCCGTCGCCCATGCGATAGGTATTCCCCAGCGGCGTTGTGAAAACCGGCGCGTCCGGCTCCATACCGCGGCTGCGCTGAATACTGGAGAGGTAGTCAATGGCGTTAGATTTCTCCGCGAAGCGAAGCACCTGCCCACCCTCCTCATAGAAGCGGTCAAGGGCCGAGTCCCAGATGCCGGTAATGCCGCCCTCGTTGGGGTGCAGACGGATGGAAAAACGGTCCGGTGAGTCCATGTACGCCGCCTGCGCTTCCTGCGCCGCGATCTGCTCCACATCCGCCATGACCTGCCGGACGAAGGGGCTGTTGCGATTAGCCTCCGCATCCACAACCTGCCCATTTACAATACCTCGTTCAGCAAGCGCTTCCCGGATGGCGATGGGGTCAATATTGTCAAAGTTGTCCTGCTCCTGCTCGGTGTAGAAGTTGTCGTCCTTGATAAGCTGCGCGATCCGCCGCTGCACCTTGGCCCATGACAGCGTGATCGGCTCGGAATTTCCCACGGAGATTTGCAGCGGCTTGGAGCTGTCGCCAACGCCGTATTCCGCTGCCAGCCATGCGGCGGTGTCCCGGTCGCGGGCGTGAGCCTTCATATAGCGGACAACTGCGTGCTTGCTTTCAATACTGCCGTTCCACTGCTGCAAGGCCGCGTCGATGTCCTCCTGTGTCACCTTGTAGGGCGAGGGGGTTATCGTGGTCGCCAGCGTGGGGTAAAGTTCGTCCAAAAGCTCCTGATGCAGCCGGTTGTGGAACGCGGGCATATCGAAATAGAGCCGTGTGAGCTGCAAATCGCCGGATTCTGTGACGATGCGCCGGATTGCCGCCGCGCCCTCCAGATAGGCGTTTTGACGGTCGGAATTGCGGCAGGCGTTGAGGAAAGCGTCGTCCGCGACAAGCGTGTTGCCCACGGTCAGCTTATACTGTTCAAACAGCTCGGCCACGGTCGGCTGCGGCTGAACTGCGGCGGGGTCGCGGAACACCCTTGTCCCATCCGCGCCGAACTCTGCTTCATAGGCATTGATGGCGGCTTCTGCTTCATGGTCGATAGAGCGCAGCGTGTAAATGTGGCGCTCACCTCTAAAGTCTGGCGCTTCGGCAATCGTCACATCATACTTATCGCGCAATTTCTCCACATACATCTCTAAATTGTGCAACGGTACGCCGCACATCTCCACACGCCCAGCACCGGGTATCGCTCTTGTGGTGAGGTTGAGGGCAAGCAGCTCCGCCGCCTGTTTTGCGTCCTCGCCGTACATCTCGAAGAAATCGCCCACCTGAAACAGCACGATGTCGTCCGGGTGGGCTTCCTTGATGGCATTGTAGTCGGTCTGTGCCTGTGTTGGCAGTTCACGCTCTGCTTCCTTTTCCCGCTGAAGCTGGGCGTAGCGCTCCTTTTCCCTTGGAGAGAGGAAGCGGTCCTTCTGAATGAGGCTGTCAATCCTTGCGGCCACCTTCGTCCAGCTTAGCTCCACATTGGCGCAGTCTGCCTTTTTCAGCGTAATTCCGCGGCTGTCGTGGCTTTCATCACTATGGGATGCACCGGAAACGGCATGGGAGCGCCCGCCTATGCCGTACTCATCTTTGAGGAAAGCTGCCTTTTCCTTGCCGGTATGGTCGGCGGTGAAGTATTCGTAGACTCTGCCCTTGCCGCCCTCCACGCCGCTGCCGCGGTCAAGGGCGTGGTCGATCTCGTCCTCCGTGATGAAGCGCCCCAGCTCCGGCACTGCGGTCATTTCGGAGGAATACTCCCTGCGGGGCAAGGACAGGTCCCGCAGGCTCTGCCAGATGTTCTCCAGCTTGTGGTAATGGAAGCGCAGCAGGCTTCTGTCCTGCTCATGGGCGGCGTAAAACTGCGCGAACTCGCCGGAGAGCGTTTCACGGAAATCTGTGTTTGTCAGTTGCTCCGCCAGCCGCGCCGTTTCATCAGGGAATCCGCCGCCCCGCAGCGTATCCATACAGGAGAGATAGCCCTGCTCCCGCGCCTCGTCGCTCAGGTCGTGTTTCAGATACCAGAGGGCTTGGGCAAGCTGCATCCGCTCATGCTGCCCTGCCTCGGCAAGCTCCACATTGGAGGCATACGCGCCGCTGTCCATAAGCTGGGAAATGCGCGCGGCGGCGTTCTGCCATGCGATTACCTGCGCGCTGCGCACATACTCCGCGCTTCTGCCGGGGGCGATGTGGATGCCGTCTACGGCGTACCACGCGGAAAGCTCGCCCTCCGGCGTCTTAAAGCCGTTGCCGCCGTGAAAGGTGTTTTGCAGCAGCGCGGCAATGTCCTCCGTGGACTTCTGCTTCTGGAACGCGGCGGCAATGACCATGCGGGTATCGTCCTCGTTGCCGCCCAGCCGCAGCACATGGTCAAGCTGCGCCTGAGAAACGGAAAAAGCGAAGGGCGTCTGCGCAACGCTCTCCGCTTCTTCTATGGCTGTAATCTGTTCCGCTTCGGTGGGGAAAAAGGATAGCTGACCGCCCCGCGTGGGGTGTTCTGTTATGCGTAGATCAGCTCCGCGAGAATCACTTCCTCCGCCTGCGCCTTGCAGGTGTTCATCAGGCCCACCCATTTCATTGGGTCGCGGGCTTTCAGAGCTTCCGTCGCTCCGGCCTCCGACGCCAGCTTCGGCATCATCTGCTCTAAGCGGCTCTGCGCTGCCTGCTCGATCTCCAGCAGGTGCGGAAACAGGGTCTCCTCCAAGATCATCTGGTTCCAGAGGATGGGGCGATGCTCCTTCAGGTACTTCTGGCGCATCCGTCCGTACTTGCCGAGGGGCTGCTCCGGCACCTCGATCTTCAGGTCGGGAATCATGTAATCTCCGTTCATCGTGTAAGTCAGGTTGTTCTCCATGCTCTGCCGTCCTTTCCGCGCTGTGTTCGCGCTCATAATTTCGTATGGTGACTTCGATCTGCCGCAAAACCTGTTCGTTGATCTCGCTGACCGCCGTGCCGAGTGCCGCCACCGTGCGCGGGGTGTTGAAATCAAAGATGCTGAAAAAATCCTCGTGTTCAAAGTGATCCTCCGGCTGCATCCCGCAGCGGGACATGAGGGAGTAGGTGATGCTGACCGCCGCGGCGTTTTTGAACGCCACCTCGATGTTGTAATCATCATACTCCTCCAGATAGGAATCCGCAACGATGCCGAGAATGTCGCGGGAATGGTCGCGCCAGTATTCCGCAGCAAGCTGAGAAGCGACGCTCTCGAACTGCTCCGCAAGGCCGTTTTTGCCGGAAACGCCGTAATTACGCTCCAGCATGGCGCTCACGCTGTCGGTATGCGCGTCTTTCAGCTCCCACAAGTTGACGCGGCGGGCGTTTTCCTTGCCGCCGGTGTCGGAAACGTCAAAGACGTATTTGAGCCGCGGCTTGTAGCCGGTAGCGTCGATGAGGGCGATGCCCGTGCTGCCGCGCCGGACATAGCGCCCCATCTTCTCGTTCCAGAAGTCATACTCCGCGCAGGCGGTGGCCTCCGGGCGCTGCATATAGATCATGAGCTGCTCGTTGTAGGGGTATTTATACAGCCTTGCGGCGGTGGTCAGGAACGCCGTCCACGCCAGATGGCTGCCGGTGATCTGCCGCGCGGTGCGCTCCGCCTGCTCCGCGTAGGCTTGCAGTTTGTTTGGCATAAGCAAAATCCTCCCTTCATGGTTTTCTGTTGAAGCCGTTTCTTTTTGCCGCCTCCCTCGCCGCCTGTTTCCGTTTCTCACTGTACGGCGCGGTCAGGCGGAAGGACAAGCGCCCCTTGCGGATGGTGAACTCCATGTCGCCTGTGTCGGGGTCTGCGTCCAGTTGACAGCACTCTGCGGGGTGCTGCACGGCGTAGGCGGTAAGGCGGTTCTTGAGGTCAGTATTGTGGGTGCGGATATGGATAAGGGATTCTTTCTCGTCAAAGGTGATCTCCGTGATTTTCTGAGCTTTTGTCAGTCCTGTTCTCATAAATGGCCTTTCTGCGTTTCCTGCGCGAAGCAGGCGCGATTTTGGGGTATTTTCTCCGGCTCATGACTTGGGAAAAACGGCGATTTTCAAACAGAAACGCGCCGGATGATACATTCCTCATCCGGCGCGCTCCCAGCGGCGAATCTGCGATTTTTCCGGCTCTTGACCGTAAAACAGTCAGCTTTGCTCAGAGGTCAAAATCCGGCGTCAGGTCAAGGGCGGCGTACTCCGCGTCGGTAATGTCGCGCAGCTTTGCGAGGGCGCTGTCCGTCAGCTCCCGCAGCTCGGCCTCCTCCGCGTCCAGATACCCCCGCATTTCTGTGAGGGCTGCGATCAGGCCCTCGCGGGTGCCTGCCGCGTTGTAGATGCTCATAAGGCTGACTTCATCGTGGGTGAAATGCTTGTCGTTCATATCAAAGCTCTCTTTCCGCGCTCCGTTTGGGCGCTGTTTTATTCTTCGACTGCTCCGGCGTCTTTTCCCTGAGCTTTTCCAGCACGGAGGGCTTCTTCTGTTCGCGGTGGGAGGCCGCAGCCAGCTCCGTCAGGGAGATGGAAAAGCCCGCCTTGACCTGCGCCTCCAAATCGGCCACGGTGGGCTGCTTAGGGCCGTTGTTGATGATGCCGTCGATCATGCCATAGTCGTCCTCCAGCAGCATCTCCACATTTTTGAGATAATTCTCCGGCTTCAGAAAATTGGGAAGCTCCCGGAAGCCGATGCTGTCAACGTAATGACAGGATACTACGCCGTTTTGCTTTAGGGCAACGATGTCGCTGACCGACAGGCTGTGTCCCTTGAAATCCGCGGGGTGATCCACGTTGAACCGCTGATAAATCATATCCAGATTGGTTTTGTTGTCCCCATAGTCGGCAAGCCCGCCGGTGTAGATCGCGTCGTAGCCGCCGCGCTCCGGCGTGACGCCCTTGCTCTGCAAGTAGTCGTAGTTCATGAAGCGGTAAGCGTCCAATTCACCGCCGCGCCGAATCTGATAGATGAGGAAAGCGTCCTGCGGGTTTTCCAGAAACAGCTTTTCCGTGTCTGCCTGTTCGCTCAGCGTCACAACGCCGCGCACCGCGTCCCATTCCTCTCGCTCCACGCCGAACACGCCGGTGTGGGAGGAAATGTCATCTGCGTCCAGCGCCATGGCCTCGGTGTTGTCGCCGTAGAGCAGAAACACGGGAACGTCCTGCATGAACAGCTCCATGGCGCGCTCCTTTGTCAACGGCAGCATGGCGTTGCCGTCCGTGTAGCCGTACTGATACATCTCTGAAAAGCCGATGCCGGTATCCGGCATGGGATAGCCCTGCTCCAGCTCCGGTAGGGGCGGCATCTCATCCTCAACATTCGGCGTTTCTGTTTCAATCTCCGGCTGCGGTTTCTCCTTTGCCCGCCATTCCTGACGGGACAGGCCGTTGAAGCGTTCCAGAAGCCCATGAGAGCCGTCGTCAATGCCGATCTCGTCTGCCAGCTTGACGAAATCCTCCAGCTCCTTCCGCAGCTCTGCGCCCTCGCCGGCAAGCAGCCTGTCCGCCACCGCCTCCGCCGTGGGTTTGTCCGCGCTGTCGGGAACGTTCAGACCCCGGCGCAGGAACGCCGCGTAGTCGGCGGCAAATGCCAGCGCGTCGGCGCGGGAGGGCGGGATGGTGACAAGCTCATATTC
>OJKW01002223.1_pt1 | contig 9886 bp, 8 predicted proteins | sample 1596591 | NCBI WGS metagenome assembly OJKW01 (sample SAMEA4350166, study PRJEB24818) | metagenome | biome: human; feature: gut; material: faeces | place: Denmark | collected 2013-09
ATTCTGTTCTGATATCAGACTTCGATACGGACTTTCCTCTTCTGCACTGTCCGTCAGGATATATTTTACCGAAAGCAGCGAGGAAGTAAGCATCGTTGCACCATTATAGCAGTAATAATTCTTACCGCCTTCCATTCCCATCTCCCGGTAGAAATCTGCCACATCTTTATTTATAAGAGAAGAAAAAATAGATGCGGATGCATAGTTTGAAAGTGCCGACTCATTCTTCGTCATCCGGTTAAACTTATCCATACGGAAGAAACCGTCATCCTCTGCTCCTGCTGTCTCCGCCAGTGTTTTATAATCCTCTAAATGCTGGGTATACAGCGTCCGGCTGGTAGTAGAAATACTGGTCGTGTCAAGATTTACGCCTGCCTCGGCACATACCAGAATCACCGCAAATATCGATACGATAGTCCGCATCGTCTTATCCTTCCGCCGATAGAATAACAGCAGAAGTGCATAACCTAAAATCAAAAGTCCTGTTAAAAGCATCTGCTCCGGTGTCACCTGCTCTAAATCTGTAAACCGGAAACATAAAACCAATACCAGCTCCGCTAACAGGAATGCAAATAGGATTTTAAAAATGCTATTGCCTCTTTCTTCCCGCACTGCTTCATAACCTAAGGTCAGCAGTAAAAATGCAAATAAAAAGGTCTGTCTTGCCGGAAGTCCATCCGGAAAATGAAAGCCATGCCAGATAAAATCCAGTTTATTATTTGCAAAACTCACAAAGAAAAATGCCACCAGTAAGAGTCTTGGAATCTTTGCACCAATTCGGATCCTGCGATTCAAAAGATAAAGGAATAATAATAATAAAATTGCCGCTCCGCAGTAAAGATTTGGCATATGTCCTACCGTAGAAGACGGCTCGACACCAATGCAGAACCTTGCTGCTTCATCCAGCAGGCCAAAATACCACTCCATTTTTTCCGGAAAAGAGATTCCACCGGAACCACTTCCGCTTAATGCCACAATCTCCGGCAGAATCAGTATTGCTCCCATACCGCCTGCCAGGATGGAGCCGGTCGCAAATTTAAGAATTGCTTTTCCTATTCCGCTTTTCTGCTCTAATATCAGAATCAAAAAATAAAGCACCAGATAGATGCAGACCATAATGGAAATATAGTAGTTTGAAAGAATCGAAACCGCCAGTGTTACCACATAAAGCGTCATCTTCTTTCCTTCTACCAATCTTTCCAGACCCAGCAAAATAAGCGGCAATAACACCACCGTATCCAGCCACATAATATCCCAGTTATAAGCACACATAAAACCGGATAACGCATAAAATACCGCAAATAAAGCAATGCGATATCCATTATCTTTATAATGCCGGTTTAGGTAAAATGCAAAAGTAAGTCCGCTAAGTCCAGTCTTAATTAAAATCAATACCGTCATAAATTCGATTACCAGATTAGACGGACATAATAATAACAGCCAGTTAAAAGGACTGGAAAGATAATATGCCATCAGAGATACAAAATCTGTACCAAGCCCCAGATTCCATGTATATAATAACCCGCTTCCGCTCTTTAACTTATTCATGAATTCCGTAAAAAACGGTGCATACTGGTGATACATATCAATATGCAGAAAACACTGATTGCCAAAAGGATAAATCTCATGGCCGATACAGACTCCCAGTGCAAGAAAAAACGGAATGCAAAAAGCCAGTATTAACGGCATCTTCTTATTGTTTTTGATTCGAAGTAATCTTTCCTTCATTTCTATTTTTCTCCATCCCAGTCAAATAAAAGATAATACTGCAGCGTCTGATAATTAAGCCACGCATCACTGCCTTCTGCTTCCGTATGCTGCGTGGAAATCAATGGCATCTCCTTCTTTTGTTCCAGTAAATAATTCTGATAATCCGACAACGGAATTCCTGCTGCTTCCATCATCTGTGCCCCCAGATAGTTGGCACTGCTCTCCTGATTTACCGCCTCATCAATATCATAATTTGCCCAGATAACATAAGGCACCTTATAACGAAGCTGATTTTCTTCTTCTGTTAAATCAGAGGATGATTTGCCTTCTAAATTCCAGATTGGCTCCACCACCGCATCTGTCGGCTGGTGGTCACCAAAGAATACGATAACCGTAGGTTCGTCCTGTGTCTCAAAATAATCAATCAGCTTTTCCAATGCAGCATCCGATAATTTTACCAGTGTCAGATATTCCGATAATTGGGCAGATACCGTTTCATCTACTGTAACATTTCCCTGAAGATTCTGATAGCCGTCGGTATATGGGCTGTGATTCTGCATGGTTACATTAAAGATAAATGCCGGCGTTCCTGCATCCTTCTTCTCATATGTCTCAATAATCTTATCCACACAGGATGAATCATCAATATAGCCCCGCTCATAGGTGGAACCATAGAAATCCGTGGAAGAATAAAAGCTGTCAAATCCCAGAAGCGGATATATCTTATCCCGGTTCCAGCCGGACGCATAATACGGATGCATGGCATATGTCTCATAGCCCAAGCTCTTTAGATAGGATGCCATGCTTGGTGTATTCTTCGTAATATACTGCTGATACGGAATACTACCAGCCGGAAGAAATGCCATGGTATCTCCCGTTAAAAATTCAAATTCCGTATTTGCTGTATTTCCACCCTTCACCGATACATTCAAATATCCGGTCTGGGTATTTTCTTCCCCCTGTTGCAGGCTGTGAATAAACGGCATATAGTCTTCATTTACCGGAAGTGCCTCATCGGACAGGACCCCCAAATCAGAAAAGGCTTCATCCATGATAACGATAACATTCGGAAGCTGGTCTGTTGTTTCTTTCTGATTAGCGAATTCCTCTCCAAAATTATTTCTCTGGTCGTATGCCGTCCATTCAAGACCATCCTCTTTTTCTAATAATTTCTTTGCCTTTTCAACGGAATATCCTTCCGGCTTCTCCACCTTAAGATACTGCATATCCATAAGAAACGTCACAGCAAAGCCATTTCGTTCATACATGACTGTAGGCGTAAAAAGAAACGGATAAAGCTGTAATTCACTTACCATTGCATCATCCTGTACCATCCAGCCAATTCCTGCCATACAGGCAATAGAAATCACAGCACTACCTGCACGGAGCAATATCTTTTTCCGTGAAATATGAATCTTTGCATAACGCTCCGTAAATGCCAGAAAGAGCATCAGAAGAATCAATGCAATCTGACGGGGCGGCAAAGTATAATCATAGCCTCCGGCAACACTGGCTGCCGTTCCAAGAGACAGTAAATCCCACGGAACCACCGGAGAACCACGGAAGGAAATGACATAATAATTCGCAATGCTCAGTGCAATTCCAAGAATTGTCTCCGTGCGAAGTGCAATCACTGCACTTCCGGTAATCGCCAGCAGCAGCCACACAAAAGCCTCAAATAAAAGGAGATTTAGAATTTGTGCTCTCCACCTGGTTCTTACAAAAGGATTATATGTCATAAATGCAGTAATATAAAAAAGCAGAACCGGATATCCGAATAGTATCGCATATTTCAACCACTTTGGTGCTTCTGCATGATAAATCCTTTTTATGAAATTTTTCTCTTTTCTGCTTTCTTCCTGCATAGCCTGTTTCCTCAACTTTCCATTCTCATTGCCATAACCTGCTGGTACTGCCACTGACAGTTCTTTCCTAATACCCGGCAACAGAAAAAGGAGTTTCAAAACAACTGTTTTGAAACTCCCACATATTTCGCATGAAATTATACTCTGGATAAATACTCACCAGTTCTTGTATCGATTTTAATGACATCATCCTGCTCTACGAATAATGGAACCATTACAGTTGCACCAGTCTCAACAGTTGCAGGTTTTGTTGCACCTGTTGCAGTATCACCCTTGAATCCAGGTTCTGTCTCTGTAATCTGAAGTTCAACAAACAATGGTGGTTCAACAGCAAATACGTTGCCATTGTGAGAACAGATTTTACACATTTCGTTCTCTTTTACAAATTTTAAGGTATCACCGATGGTTGTCTTATCTAAAGCAATCTGCTCATAGTTTTCAACATCCATGAAGTAATACAAATCTCCGTCAGAATATAAATACTGCATATCTTTACGGTCGATACGTGCCTGTGGGCATTTCTCTGTTGGACGGAAAGTTTTCTCAACTACACCGCCACTCTTGATATTCTTTAATTTGGTTCTGACAAATGCAGCACCCTTTCCAGGTTTAACGTGCTGGAATTCAATAATCTGATAAATATTTCCTTCTAATTCGATTGTAATTCCGTTTCTGAAATCTCCTGCTGAAATCATCGATATTCCTCCTAATTTTCGTTGCTAAGCACCATAAGACGCTGCCATCGACAGGTTCTTACGGGTATTGGAAAAAATTCTCATTCCAAACTTGTCACTCACTCGTTCTATTCTATAATAAAACAAGCCATTTTTCAACCTTTTTTTATGACTTTACCCTATCTTGATTCAATTTCGTGAATCATGGCAATACGTTTTTCATGTCTGCCACCCTGAAATTCTGCATTCAGGTATGCTTTTACAATATCTTTTGCCTTCTCGATTCCAACAATTCTTGCTCCAAATGCGATGATATTGGCATTGTTATGTTCTTTTACCAGATGCGCAGTTGTTACATCAGAACATACTGCTGCACGGACACCTTTTACCTTATTCGCAGCTAAAGAGATTCCAACCCCGGTACCACAGATTAATACGCCACAGTCTACTTCCCCGGCTGCAACTGCGCGTCCTACTTTTTCACCATACTCCGGATAGTCACAGCTCTCGGTAGAATCTGTTCCGTAATTTACAACTTCATGTCCCATTTCCTCTAAATACTTTTTAATTGCGAATTTCATTTCGACTGCACTGTGGTCATTTCCAATTCCGATTTTCATAATTTTCCTTCCTTCTTTCTCTTCCTTGTATAAAAAAATAACACAATTTTCTCCAGGTATCTCTTTAAAACAATCTGTATTTCTTCTTTCGGATGTATCGGTTTTACCAGAATTGTACGGATTCCCGCACGGTTTGCCCCATACACATCAGTAAATATCTGGTCTCCCACAAATAACGTATTCTCCGTGGTGGTTCCCATCTCTTCCATTGCCTTAAGATAATTTTTCGTTGACGGTTTTCCTGCCTTGTAAATATAAGAAACATTTACCGCATCATTGAACATCTTCACCCGTGGTTCCTTGTTATTCGATAACAGCATACAATGATAACCCAGCTCTTTTAAATGAGCAAACAGCTTTTTTGCCCGCTCATCCGCCGGTGCTCCGTGTGGAACAAGTGTATTATCAATATCAAAAATAATGCCCCGGTATCCCTCTTCATAAAGTTTATCAAAGTCAATGACATAGGCAGAATCCAGATATTCATCGGGATAAAATCTTTGCAGCATATCCTGTCTCCTTTATTTAATCAGTGCAGAAATCTGTTTAAATACCGGTCCGCCTGCCTTACGTGTCAATTCAAATAAAATAGCTTCCTTAGATGTAATCAGAATGCCTTCCTGTTCTGCTCTCTTTAAACCAAGTTCCTTATCCAGTTCTTTTCTTGAAGATACACAGTCTGCTACGATAACCGGCTGATACCCTGCTGCCTTTAAATCAATGGCTGTCTGAAGTACACAGATATGTGCTTCAATTCCACAAATCAGGACATTTTTACGCTCTTTATCCATTGCTTCATATACCGCTTCTGTTTCATATGCAGAAAATGTGGTCTTGTCATATGCCACATCACTTCCAATTGCTTCACAAATCTCCGGAATATTATTTCCTAATCCCTTGGCATACTGTGTGGTCAATACCATCGGTATTTCCAATAAATTAAGTCCCTTTAATAATGCAGCAGAATTTGCCACAAGTTCCTCTCTTCCTGACATTGCCGGCAAAATCTTCTCCTGATAGTCAATTACAATACATGATGTATTTTCAGCTAAAATTCTCATTTCTAATCTCCATTTCTGTTTTTTTCATCCTACAGTATAGCAGAAGTTTTCATTCTTGCAAATAAAAAAGAACATCTAAAATATGGTTTTCTAATGTGGTCTGAAACAACAACAGTTACATAAAAGATTCAATAACAGCATACTCATGCACCAGCCGCTGCTGCCGGAATATGGCCGTTCATATTCGCCGCCTCTGCTCTGATACCATGTTCCACCAAACTCTAACTGCTGCTGCAGCTGACGATATTCCATATTACTCGGTTCCATATTGACAGCCTGACTGGCATGCTCCTTTGCCGTTACATTATTACCGCTTCCGGCATTGGCAATTGCACTGTAATAATACCAGCGTGCCGTTCTGTCCGAAATACCATCTAACACATGCAATGCTTCTTTAAAACAACGATTCCGGATGTAATTTGCAGCCGCCTGCATCTCTACCGATTCACCGGAAGCACTGCTGCCATAACCGCTGTTTCCATATGCACCATTGGTTCTGCCATAGCCAAAACCACCATAACCGTAGGCGCCACCGCCGCCGTAACCGCTTCCATAGCTGTAACCCTGCTGTTTCTGTTTCATAATCTGGTCATACGCCATCTGTACTTCTTTAAATTTTTCTTCTGCCTGTGCACGGTCAGGATTATTTACATTGGCATCCGGATGATATTTGCGGCTCAGATTCCGGTATGCCCGTTTGATTTCTTCATCTGTTGCTCCCGGAGCTATGCCCAGCACCTTGTATGGGTCCATACTACTTACTCCTTCTTAATTCTTAACTTCACTTTGTTGCACTTTTCCTGTCTGCCTTCTGTTTTTCGGCTTTCTGTTTTTCAAGAAGCTTCTGCTGCTTCCGCTCACGTTTCAGTCTGTTGTACTCATATTTCGTCCAGACTCCGGAATATAATACATTCCGCAGAATGTCTGCATGCATAAGAATTGGCAGACGTTCAAAGGACTTGGCACACTCTGACATCATACTGGTCAGCAACAGCTTCACAAAGGTATCCAGATTCTGCATATCCTCTTTCCGCTGTACCCGGAAAACATTGTATGCATTTTTACGCTTATCTGTTTCAAAATCCTCATAGGCATCCATCAGATAAACAAACTTCCCTAAATAGAATCCAAAATATCTGAGTTCTTCTGCCCATATATCTTCCCGCCATGCAAAAATTTCGCCCAGCATGGTTCCTGTCAGTCCTGATATTTTATCAATATTGGATTCCTGTGCATCCTCTGCCTTACCCAGTTCTTCGATATAGGTTTCTACTGCCTTTACCTGTCTTGGGTATTTTGCCATGATGCGATTATAATCTTTTCCCAGCATTCTGGCAAATGCTTTTTTCGAATAAGAACGATTGTCTCTCCAGTCATCTTCAAAATTCTGGTAGGAAAGAATAATATTCATATCCGCAGCATATTCTGTTGCTTCATTGATTCTGGCTGTCCGTTTTTTCGTCGGATGCAGCGCACATACAAAATCTGTGCTTTTATCCTCCAGCTCATAAAGTCCGGTCAGAAGCACTACCAGAAATGTCATGTCATAGTTTAAAAGCATCTGGCCTTTACGGCCGGAAACCTCCTTTAGTTTCTGACAAAGTCCGCAGTAATAACCCTGGTAAATCTTTTTATTTTCATCTGATAATTCATTACGATTGATATTTACATATCCAAACATACTGCTTCCTCCAAATAGCTACAGCTTAACTTTTCTTTATGAATTCCATTCTGCATTTTGGACAGGTAATGCAGATTTTACCTTTTCCCTTTGGGACACGAACCTTCTGTTTACATCCCGGACAACGATAAAACCGGTAAATCTTACGCTGCTGCCACTGTTTCTTCCATGCATCCTTTTTTACCACCGCACGATATTTTGCATTCAAATACTTCTGATTCTGTGCATACATCTTGGAAATGTTCTTCGAAAACATACGATAATAAGTATACGCCAGAAGAACAATTCCAGCTATATAAAATATACCAAGGTGGCTAAAAATTGAAACTACCAGTAATATCAGTGCAATTCCAAGATATAATCTTGATAACTGATCTACTCCATATCTTCCTGACATAAATCTCGCTAACTTCTCTTTCAAATATAAGACCTCTCTTCTTTTTATATCTACGCACCTGCCACCGGCAGTTCCTTACGGATGCTTACGCAAAAATATGGTGATATGTATGTTCACATATCACCATACCCTGATATTCATCTTAAGTCCCCTGCTTTTCTGTGTCAACAGAGTTATTGTCTTTTAAGAAACATTTTAGAATTACATTAGATTTGATAGTAAGAAACCAAGCAGGGCTGTAAGCCGGGTTATGTTGAAAATGGTCATCTATCTAGGACGGCTGTTGCCAACCGCCTCAAGCAACCTACCTTAAGCTGGCGGGCCACGTCAATGCTTAAATCTGGTCTTGCTTCGAATGGGGTTTACAGAGCCATCTCTGTTACCAGAGATGCGGTAGTCTCTTACACTGCCTTTCCACCCTTACCAGTTACCTGGCGGTACATTTCTGTTGCACTTTCCTTGGAGTTGCCTCCACCGGACGTTATCCGGCATCCTGCCCTGCGAAGCCCGGACTTTCCTCGTCTGTATGTCTTTCGACAATGCAGCCGCGACCATTCACCCTACTTGGTTCTTCATGGTTTTATTATATGGTAACGTTACCAGTTTTTCAACCCTTTTTTGATTTTACAGATTGCTTTTCCGGTCTTATACAATTTCGTCCCCAGTTTTTCAATAAATATTTTTTCTTTTCTTCTAATCCAAATCAAACAGCGTTGTTCCTAATATTTTCATAGATGTACTGCTCTGCGGTATGCTCTTGGCATTTTCACCCAGACCATAGCTGTCTCCATAATAGTCAAAGGTACTGACTGCATGGACTGCAATCCGCATATTACCATTGGTAATTGCCTCCTGTACTTTTGTATCCGTCAGGTTATGAACTGTGGCTTTATACACTTCCCCGCTCTTTAAGCCTCTCAGTCTTCCGGCAGAATCTGTCGTAACCGTATCTCCGTTTACTGCTTCTGTTGTGATATACACCTGATTTTCTGCTGCCTGTACCGGAATTGCAATACTGCTGCCATTCTTATCTACCATGGAATAATCCACACTGATTTCCTTATCCGATGTGACGAGATTCGAATCTGTTACGGTATAATAAAAACTTACTTCATTTTCCAGTGCCTTATTTCCGATGGCATTATCAGTATGTACATAAACAGCTTCCTTTTCTGCTGAAGTACGGCTTCCATTCTCTAAAAGCTTTACTACCGGATCTTTGATTCTTGTCTTGTACGCTGCAACAATGGTATTAAAGAATAACTGCTTCTCATTCACGTTACTTATTGTACTGTGTCCCACACCGGAATAGGTAATATTTCCAATGTTGTAAATATAATAATTGTTCCGCACATCATTCGGGGAACTGGTATAAATCGCCGAACCATCACCGGATGCTCCCAGACAGTACCACACTACAATATCACTGTTTTCATCTCCATCCATATCCTCATCCATATTCAGCTGATAATACTGGTAATGGGTATTAGCTATCGTAATCTGACTGCCAATCTCATATGGATAATGGGTAATCTGTCCATCATTTACCTGGGTTGCATACATGCTGGCATTGTTTTTCAGGTTTCCAAGAGAAACATCATTTCTTTGTGTTGGTAACGGAAGTGTACGCCACATCATGTACTGGTTATAAGCATACTTTGCTTCCGTTGTACACTGCCACGGAGCATTATAATAATAATGGAAATTGATTGCTCCATAAGTATAACCCTGTGTCTGTCCATAGGACTGCTTCTGATTCGTTCCCGGTACATACGCAATATCCTTATCACTTCCTAATACTGCAGAAGTCAGTGCCCCGCTGCCATCCGGATTCTCTCTTGTGGTTACGCCACCATGTGCCGTATCAATGGTTCCGGT
>OJKW01002226.1_pt1 | contig 9875 bp, 5 predicted proteins | sample 1596591 | NCBI WGS metagenome assembly OJKW01 (sample SAMEA4350166, study PRJEB24818) | metagenome | biome: human; feature: gut; material: faeces | place: Denmark | collected 2013-09
CATCCGCACCGTGGGCGGCATTGCAGATTTTGACACCCGCTGCCGTGATGATGCTGCAGCTGGCAAGCTGCTGGCACCGCGCATCCTTGCTGCCAACGAAGGCATTTCGGTGCCCGGGGGACACATGGCGGGCTCGGTGGCAGTTGCGGCCCATAACAATGCCGAAGCACTTGCTCAGCTCAAAAAGGCCAGCGGACAGAAGGTGGATCTTGTCAAGCTGATGATCACCGGCGGTGTGCTGGATGCCACCGAAAAGGGAACGCCCGGAGAGCTGAAAATGAAGCCGGAGATGATCAAAGCCGTCTGCGACGAAGCCCACAGGCTGGGCTATACCGTGGCGGCACACACCGAATCGCCGGAGGGCGTAAAGGTGGCGCTGGAAAACGGGGTGGATTCCATTGAGCACGGTGCAAAGATGGACGATGAGACCATCCGGCTTTACAAGGAGCGGGGAGCCTTTGTGTGCACCACCATCTCCCCGGCGCTGCCCTACGCACTGTTTGATACGGCGGTTCCCGGTGCATCGGAAAAGGACCAGTATAACGGCAAGATCGTGTTTGACGGCGTGGTGGAAAGCGCAAAGACCGCCCTTGCCAACGGCATCCCGGTGGCCTTGGGCAACGATGTGGGCTGCCCATACATCACTCAGTACGATTTCTGGCGGGAGCTGTGCTACTTCCACAAATACTGCGGTGTAAGCAACCAGTTCGCCCTGTACACGGCCACCCTGCGCAATGCTCAGCTGGCCGGAGTAGGAGACGTGACCGGTTCCATTGAGCCGGGCAAGAGCGCAGATTTTATTGTGACAAAGCACAACCCACTGGACGACCTGCGTGCGCTGCAGCATCTGGAACTGGTGGTCTGCCGCGGCCATGTGATCAAAAAGCCGAACCCCAAGCGGAACAAAACGGTGGATGCCCTGCTGGACCCGTACCTCGAATAATACTGAAAAAGCAAGGAGAGACGATCGGTCTTTCCTTGCTTTTTCGTTCACATGCCTGCCATCACGGCCATGATGCTTTGCCAGCTCTTGTTGCGGGCAGCGGGCACAGTGGTGCGGCGGCGTGCGGGTGCAGAGCCGGAAGAGACCGTATTCATGGCAGTCATCGGCACCGACGGATGGAAGAATACGGCTGTATCACCGGCCAGCCACTGGGCGGCAAGGCGGGCTGCCTGCGGGTCGGCCTGCAGGGTGCGGCGCTCGGCACCGGCCAGATGATCCGCCAGCCAGTAGAGGATGGCACCCAGCGGCAGGCTGGGCAGAACATCCTGACTCCAGTAGGTCCAGCGGGCACCGGCCCCTACAAAACTCTCCACGGTAATAACGGCACCGGTGCGGGCGTTCTGCGGGATGCTGCCCTGATAATCGATACCGGCGCACTGGCGAAGCTCGGCAGTGATGCGCTGGGTGCGTGCCAGATCCAGCCTGTCCTCACGGCAGTAGGCGCGGAAATCGGTCTCGTCGATCAGGCCGTCGGCGCTGGAAGGGAAGCGGCCCACCAGCTGGCCATCGGCGTTGTGGCACAGCTGCCAGCCCTTGCGGAACAGCTGAAAGTTCAGGCAGCGGCGACCCATGGTGGAGTAGCACAGAATGGAGGTGCTCTCACCGGGCAGCTGCTTCAGCTCCAGGCAGGCATCGTTGCCGCAGGTGTCCTGCAGCTTTACCGTTAACAGCAGCTGCGCACCGGCGTGCTGAGCTGACATAGCGTTGTGCATGGCATCAAAATAACGGTTGGCATCCATGATCGGTTCCCTCCTGAAACTATAACACAGCAGTTCGTTGTATAACGGATGGGCACTGCGCCAAACGACCCGGTGCACAGCAGGCGGCTTACGCAGGAATGTTTTATTGACTGAACATAGTATAGCATACTTCACAACGAAAAACAACTATAAGTTTGTAGAAAAACAAAATATTTCCGCGCATCCTGCAACAACGACCCGAAACATGGTTGTTGCAAGAGCGAATCAGTTGTGTTCTGTATCAAAAACAGCCCACAGACGGCAAGGCCAAAGCCTCCCATCTGTGGGCTGTTCTGGTAAAATATGGTTCAATCGCCCAGTTCACGGATCTCGTTCTGGATCAGCCGCCCGGCCGCGCGGGCCAGTTGGTCCATGCCGCGGATACGGGCCATGTTTTTGCCGTAGATCTGTGCAGCGGCACCGGCAGAGCTGTCCTCACCCATGAACACAGCCGACACCCGGATGCCCATGCGCTGCAGCGCACGCACCTGCGCGGCAGTGTCAGCCACACCGGCAGCGTCCTCGTAACCGCAGCCCAGCGGGTTTTCTGCACTGGGCGGGATGCGGCGGCTGTCGTTGGGCGAAGCGTCCGTCAGCACGATGAGCAGATGCCGCGGCGCAGGACCGGGCGCAAACCGCAAAAGATCGCCTGCTGCCCGCAGGGCAAGGCCGTCACGGTTCCAGCCGGAAGCAAAATATCGGTTGATGTTCTGCAGGTTTTTGTCTGCAAAGCCTTTGAGCACCCGCAGTACGGTGTAGCCCCGCAGGCTGCTGAAGCTGGACACCCGCACCGGGATCCCGCAGGCCGCAAGGCTCTGGGCCAAAATGGATCCTTGAGCCGCGATCACTTCCTGACAGTGCAGGCGGGAAGCGGATGCGTCCAATAAAAGGTCTACCGTAAAAGAGGGCTGGTTCTCTTCCTCGGCACACAAAAACACCCGGTCATCGTTCAAAAGTGGTGCGCGCCAGATGCGCCCAGCGTTCAGGTTGCCGCTGCGGGCAACACGGGCGTTGGGCTGCTGGTGCACAAGGATGCAGTTGCGGATCTGCTCGGTAAGCCGCAGCACCACACTGCGGTGCAGTTCCCGATTTTTGGCGTAATAAGCGCGGTTGCGGTCAGCCTGCAGCTCAGCCTGTTCAGCCAGATGTTTTGCCTCCGGGGTGGGGGCCTGCTCCGGGCTTGGCACACCGGCACTGAACCACAAATGGCACCCCAGATGGTCGCCCACACAAAGCTCCTGCTCAGCCTTGCGCAGCCGTTCCGGCGGGTAGAGGGAGCGGCCGAAGCAGCTTTCGATGTAGGCTCTGTCCTGCGCGGCATTCTGCTTCAGGGTGATGTGGGCCCGGCGCTTGTCCACCGCCAGCCCGCCGCCCACAGCATCCACGGAGCTTGAGTGTTCCACGGTCACGCGGTCCGTTTTGATCATCTGGGTGGGCATGGCTTTGGTGGCAAGCTTTGCCAGCAGGCCGTCCAGATGCAGATGCAAAGCTGCTCTCTGGTGCACAGTGCCGTCGAACAGGTTGAATTTTGCGTAGATCGATAAAATTTCGGCTTTCAGCTGTTCCGGCTCCGGCACATGCTCCGGGGCCAGCGCGGCGGCAAGGCCGGACTCGTAAGGTGTCATCATCGGGTCGGCACGGCCCAGCACACGCCGCCAGCGTGCAGCCTGCATGGTGTACACCAGCTGATTTTTTGCCATCCACTCCTGCCGCGAAAGCTTGTACTGGATGGCAAAGAAATAATCTGCATGGGCATGGCGCAGCGCTTCCAGCACCGGGCGGCGGGGCAGCTCCAGCCGATAGGCTGCATTTTCCAGATACAGCCATGTCATGTCGTCCAGCATGGTCTGCCGCAGATCACCGTCCCATGCATCAAAGATGCTGCGAATCAGCGCGTCACCGTAATATTTATGGATGAGGCCCACGACCGTGTTCATGTAAAAATCGGTGGTGCCGTCGGTATAGCGGGCCAGAAACAGCGGCTCAAAGCCATAGGCTCCTGCAGCAGCCCAGACCTGATTGGCCGCACGCCGCTCCTGCGCGGTGTAACTCTGGGCGTCCATCAGCCAAAGAGCTTGGCGGCATCCAGCTTGGCCGGAATGCGCGCTGCGATCACATCACGGATCAGGCCCTGCTCGTAGGAGTCAAAGGCCTTGTTGGTGATGCCCATATCCAGTGCCGCGCCTGCCGGGATGCCGCGCCGGATCAGCCGCAGGGCATCCAGCATACCGCGCAGATCCAGCGCCTTGGTGGAAATTTCTGCACTGTCGCACTTTTTCTGCAGGTCAAGGAACAGCAGTGCAAACTGGCGCACATACTTGGAAGCAAGATCGGGGAACTGCGTCCGCAGCAGCTTTTCCAGATCGTCCTGCGTAATGGTGGGCATCTGGATGACCACGAAACGGGAGGTGAGTGCCTCGTTCAGCTCACGGGTGCCGGCATAACCGTAGTTCATGGTGGCAATAAAGCGGGTCTCCTCCGCCAGCGGGATGCGGTCGTAGCCGGGTACATCGATGGCGCGGCGGAAGTCCAGCACCGCGTGCAGCACGGCCAGCGCTTCGTTTTTGGCCATGTTGATCTCATCCAGCACACCAAAGCCGCCGCACTGGGCGCAGCGGTATACCGGGCCGGGCCGGAACACCACCTGACCGTCCGCAAAAGTGTCCATGCCAATGAGGGATGCTGCGTCCATGTTCACATGGAAGGAGATGTCCCATGCGGGACGGCCAAAGGCGGCGGCAAGGTTCTCGGCCAGCACGTTTTTGCCGGTGGCTTTTCCGCCTGCCAGCAGCAGGTTTTCGCCGCAGAGCAGCGCCGCCAGCGCCTGCTCCCACACCTGTTTGCCATAGTAGGTAAAGGCAGGGGAAGGGATGCGCGGGCGCAGTGCGTCCGGCAGGGCATGGGCAGTGCGGTACTGTTGGACTGCTTCCAGCAGAGCGGGGTCTACCCCTTCCTGCTGCAGAGTTTCAAGGAGATCAGACATTTGTACAAACACCTCGATTTTGCCGGTTGTCTGGCACAAACCGGCTGTTCAGCTTTATCATAGCACAATCGTGGGGATTTGTGTAGGGGGCACGTGGCGAAAAAATAGCAAAGAGAGGCGGCCCCAAACAGGGACCGCCTCTCTTCATGAAGAAAGAAGAAATGGAAAAACGCTTAAGTTGTGCCGGAAAACCGCGCTGGATCAGGCGTTATCCAGACCCGCCATCTGCTTGACGGCCTTCATGGCGAAGGTCAGGGTGCGGCCCATGGCCACACCAGCCATCAGGCAGGGGTAGTTGTTGGCAAAGAAGCTGCCGGACATATCACCGGTGATATACAGGCCCTCCATGGGCTGGTTGTTGTTGTCCAGCGCCTGACCCTTTTCGTTGATGGCAATGCCCTGCTCGGTGGTCAGCAGAGAGGCACCCAGCCAGCAGCCATAGAAGGGCGCGGTGCGGATGGCACTCAGGCGGTAAGCGGGCTTGCCGAAATCCTCATCGTTCTGCTTGTCGTACAGCTCATTGTAGCGCTCCACGGTAGCAAGGAAGGTGTCCTTGGCAGCACCGGTAAAGCCCATCTTGTCAGCCAGCTCGTCCAGCGTATCGCACTTGAACAATGCACCGGCCTCAATAGCCTCGTCCATCTTACCCTGAATGTACTTCTCGCCGCCGTTGCGGGTCTGGGCAGAGCAGCCGATGGTGTGGAAACGCTTTGCGTCCTCCAGAATGTTGGCATCGCAGATCTGTGCGTAGACGCGGCCCGGCTGGTGGGCGGCAGCGTAGACGATATCGTTGTAGGGGCAGCTCTCGTTGGCAAAGCGCTCGCCGTTGCGGTTCACCTTCAGGAAGGGCTGGGTACCGGGGTTGTACTGGCGGATCTTGCCGGGGAAGGCCTTGCCGCCAAAGGCAGTGTCGCTATCCACATAGCCGCCATCCACGCCGGGGGCAACAACGCCGCGGTCAAACAGCATGGGAGCGGCTTCCTTGTCCAGATTGGCACCGGCCCACACAGCAGCGCGGATGCCGTAGCCCTTGTCGGCGGGGGAGTAGGAGCAGGCGGTGGTCACGCTGGTGCCAAGCGGGTCCAGCTGCTCCATCATGTAGGGGTTGCCGGGGAAACCGCCGCAGGCCAGCAGCACGCCCTTGTTGGCGTTGTAGCGGATAAAGTGGTCATCTTCGGTGCTCTGGGCGATGATGCCGGTAATGCGGCCCTCGCTGTTCTTTTCCAGTTTGGCCAGACTGGTCTTGAAGTCCACATCGTAGCCCAGCTCCTGAATGTACTGCAGCAGCAGCTCGTTGCGGGCAGCACCGCTGCTGCGGTCGTAGGTGTACTCGATCTCAGGATACATGAAATCGGTGTTATGTTCGGCGTTCTCTGCGGGCCACTTGGCCTCGTCACCATAGGTGTAGATCATGTTCACGCCGTACTTCTCGGTCATGATCTCGCGTACAAAACCGATCATCTCGGCGGACTCGTTGATCCAGGTCTTGACAACGCGCTGATCGCACTTACCGGAGGCGTAGCGGGAGATCTCGCTCAGCAGCTTAGCGCGATCCATCTGGATGCCCTGTTCCTGTGCACCAAAGCCGTCCACAGCACCTACCCAGTGGCGGGTGTCCTGTACGTTGGCGTTCTGCTCAACGACACGGAAGTTCAAACCATTCTTAGCAGCATAGGCGGCAGCAAACATACCGCCGTTGCCTGCACCCACAATGAGGATGTCGGTGTCCACGGTCTCAGTGATGGCAGTCTCGTCGATATCAGGCTCTTTGCCCAGCCAGTCGTTTGCGTCGCCTGTGGGCAGCTGCACGCTGGACACCACGGCCTCACCCTTTGCCTGTGCATAGCAGCTCTTGGCGGCCTTCATCACAGCATCGGAGGTGATGGTAGAGCCGGAAACGCCGTCGATTTCGGCAGAACCGGCAGAAAGCAGCTGCTCACGCAGCTCATCGGCAGCGGCAGCGCCGAAAGAAGCGGTTTCGCCGGAGGTGTCCACCACCACGTCGGTGACAGCGCTGTCAGAGAAGGTCATGGTGACCTTGACGGTGGAGGAGATGCCCTCGGCGGTGCCCTCGTAGGTGCCGGGGATGTACTGACCGGCAGCACCGGAGGCAGTGGAGCTGGAGGCGGAATTGCAGGCAGCCAGTGCGCCGGCAGTGACACCGCTCATGGCGGCGGCAGCGGCGATCTTCAGAAAGCCCTTGCGGGAAATCTTGTTCATAGGTACGCTCTCTTTCTCTTTTCTCTTCTTATCGTGCAGCAGGGTAAAAACCACTTTGCTGAATCTTTAACAATTGTAGCGTAGAGTGACGCACTTTACAATTCAATTATGTTATATTATAATTTAGGAAATCCTAATGTAAGAAAGCGAGGATGCGCAGATGAACCAGAGTGCACTGGAAGGATTTGTGAAGATCGTAGAGATGGACAGTTTTTCGGCAGCAGCAGAGGCACTGTATCTTTCGCAGTCGGCGCTTTCGCAGCAGATCCGCACGCTGGAAGGGCAACTGCAGTTTGAACTGTTCCAGCATGTACCGCGCCGGGTGATCCTGACCCCGGCAGGCCGGGACTTTTACCCCAAGGCAAAGCAGTTGACGGCCTTATATCAGGAGGCAGTGCGCCATGCCCGTGCGGTACAGCAGCAGGAAAATCCGCCGGAACGGCATCTGGTCATTGCATGGAGCCATGAGGCGATGCGGATGTTCGGGTACGACCTGTTTTCTCTGACGAACGAGCTGTGTCTGCAATACACGTCTATTATGATGCAGTGCGCCAGTCGCAGCGAGGTCTGGCGCAGTCTGAAAAAAGGGGACGCGGACCTTTCTTTCCAGTTGGAAAGTGCGGAATTTTACGCGCAGGGGTTCACTTTCATCCCGCTGCTTTATGCGCCGGAGCTGTGCATTCCCATCCACCCGCCCGCCGATATGCCGGTGGGCAGGCTGAGTCTGGAGCAGGCGCTGCAATACCGCTGGCTGCCCGTCAAAGAGATGTACCAGACCGTCTACGAGACCAGCCTGCTGCAGGAGGGGCTGGAGCGCGGAGTGAACTTTACGCCGGTGGGCGGCATCCGCAGCGCATCCTATGGGGATCCTGCGCTCAAGATGGTTCCTGCAGTCTATTACCGCAGACCGGATCTCAGCTTTGCGCGGGTGCTGGACTGGGGCAGGGGACACCGGTTCGGCGTCGTGCTGGGACAAAAGCGCGAGGACCCGGTGGTAATGGCCTATGTCCGCGCTTTGCAGCAGCTGCTGCCGTCCCTCTCGGAAAAGCTGTTCGGCCTGAAGCTGGAAGCGGTGGAGGAATAAAGAAAAAAGAAAACCCTCTCAGGCGCATTCGCGCCAGCTCTCCCGAAGGGAGAGCTCTATTGCAGCTGACCGGTAACTGCTGAAAAGCTCCCCCTCTCGGGGGAGCTGGCATCGCGTAGCGATGACTGAGAGGGTAAACAAATAGCACCTGCTGCCTTCCTTTCCGAAGGCAGCAGGTGCTCTTTTTGTGCTTATACTGCGATGACGGGCAGCTTACTCCACCACGTCCTCGAACTGGCTGTTGTACAGGTCGGCGTAGAAGCCGCCTGCTTCGATCAGCTGGTCGTGGGTGCCCTGCTCCACAATGTCGCCATCTCGCATCACAAGGATGAGGTCGGCATCCCGGATGGTGGAAAGACGGTGTGCGATCACAAAGCTGGTGCGGCCCTCCATCAGGCGGTCCATGGCGGTTTGGATGCGCTGCTCGGTGCGGGTATCCACACTGCTGGTGGCCTCGTCCAAAATCAGGATGCGGTTATCTGCCAGAATGGTGCGGGCGATGGTGAGCAGCTGCTTCTGGCCCTGACTCACGTTGGAAGCGTCCTCGTTCAGCTCCATCTGGTAGCCGCCGGGCAGGGTGCGGATGAAGTGGTCGGCGTTGGCAGCCTTGGCGGCGGCGATCACTTCTTCGTCGGTAGCATCCAGACGGCCATAGCGGATGTTCTCCATGATGGTGCCCTTGAACAGCCATGTGTCCTGCAGCACCATGCCGAAGCCCTCGCGCAGAGCGCTGCGGTCAAAGTCACGCACATCGTGGCCGTTCAGGGTGATGGAACCGGAATCCACATCATAGAAGCGCATGAGCAGCTTGACCATGGTAGTTTTGCCCGCGCCGGTAGGGCCGACGATAGCCACCTTCTGGCCGGGCTTGACCTCACAGCTGAAATCGCGGATGACGGTCTTGTCCGGGGTGTAGCCGAAGCGAACATGACTGAATGTCACCTGACCGTTGATGCAGCCGGGGTCGGCGCGGCGGGCCGGGTCTGCCTGCTGATCCTCTTCCGGCTCGTTCAGAAACTCGAACACCCGCTCAGCGGCAGCGGCCATGCTCTGCAGCATGTTGGACACCTGAGAAAGCTGCTGGATGGGCTGGGTGAAGTTCTTGACGTACTGGATGAAGGCCTGAATGTCACCGATGGTAATGGTGCCGTTTGCCGCAAAAATGCTGCCCACGATGGCCACTGCCACGTAGCCCAGATTGCCCACAAAGTTCATAATGGGCATCATCAGGCCGGAGAGAAACTGGCTCTTCCATGCGGATTCGTACAGCTTGTCGTTGGCGGCGTTGAAGTCGTTCAGCACCACGGCCTCGCGGTTGAAGGCTTTGACCACGTTGTGGCCGGAGTAGACTTCTTCCACCTGACCGTTCACAACGCCCAGAATGGCCTGCTGGGCCTTGAAGTATTTCTGGCTGAACTTGACCACGATGAGCACCAGCACCAGCGAGACCGGCAGGATCAGCAGGGCGATCAGGGTCATCTTCGGGCTGATGGACAGCATCATGACCAGCACGCCGATCATGGTGGTCACACTGGTGATGAGCTGGGTGATGCTCTGGTTCAGGCTCTGGCCCAGCGTGTCCACATCGTTGGTGATGCGGGACAGCACCTCGCCCACGGTGCGCTTTTCAAAGTAGGCAAGGGGCAGGCGGTTGATCTTTTCGCTGATCTGCTTGCGGAAGTCGTAGCAGACTTTCTGGGAAAGGCCGGTCATGAGCCAGCCCTGAATAAAGCTGAAGGCGCTGCTCAGCAGGTACATGCCCAGCAAAAACAGCAGGATGCGGCCGATATACACAAAGTCGATGCTGCCGGTGCCGCGCAGCTTGGCGATCCAGCCGGTGGCAAG
>OJKW01002228.1_pt1 | contig 9868 bp, 7 predicted proteins | sample 1596591 | NCBI WGS metagenome assembly OJKW01 (sample SAMEA4350166, study PRJEB24818) | metagenome | biome: human; feature: gut; material: faeces | place: Denmark | collected 2013-09
TTATTTATTATAGTGTCGTAAATAGATATGAAGCTGATGAGCTCTAGTGCGGTTTAGTTGTTTCGTCCTCGACTAGAATGGATAATATGTTTTTTGTTTCAAGCAGAAGACGGCATACGAGATAGGAGTCCGTCGCGTGGGCTCGGATATGTGTATCAGAGACAGGGCACTGTTTGTGCTGTTGGCGCTGTTTGCCCCACTGGTTTACCGCAGAATTGCGGGCAAACTGATTGAAAAATTCCGTCCACATCAGCCGCAGTGGATCAGCATCATTCTGGATAGCTACCTGAGCCCAACAACGATCTTGCTGCGCGCCGTGTTTATTTATGCTGCACTGTGGGTTTTGCCGCTGGAACTGAACACCCCCACATACCGCAGCGTATTGGCGCGCATCATGCAGGTAACCGCAATCTGCCTGATTGCCTGGGGCGCATGGATGGCTGCCCCTGTGTGCCGCCTTTTGCTGCGCAGCGCAGAAAACAAGCTGGATATTGCTACCAACCGCACAATGGGGCGCTTTTTTGAAAATATCTTCCGAGCTGTTGTAGGCGTTGTGGCGGGCATTGCGGTGTTGGATGCATTGGGCATTCCCGTTACCGGCCTGCTGACAGGTGCTGGCGTTGCCGGTATCGGTATTACCCTGGCGGCGCAGTCCACCATGTCAAACCTGATTGCAGGGGTAGCGCTGGTGCTGGAACATCCCTTTGGCATTGGTGACTATGTGATTCTGGGCAGCTATGAGGGCACGGTGGAGGATATCTCGTTCCGCTCCACCCGTATCCGCACGCCGGACCATGCAGTGATTACGGTAGAAAACTCCAAGGTGTGTGGCGAATACATCCAGAATGTTACTGACCGGACCAACCGACTGTGGCAGTTTACGATCGGTGTCACCTATGATATCCCGCGCGAAAAAGTTGAAACGCTGTGTGCAGATCTGAAAGAACTGCTCAGTGCGGATGCACAGATCAGCTCGGACGCAATGACTGTTACCCTGAATGAATTTAGCGCTTCCAGCATGGATATTCTGGTACGTTGCTATGTGACGGCGGTGGATTATACGGGCTATTTACAACTGAAAAGCCGCATGAATCTGGCCATCATGGACCTGATGAAGCGGGATGGATGCGACTTCGCCTTCCCTTCCACCAGCGTTTACCTGGAAAAAATGCCGCCGCAGAAAGGCAAATCCTGATTTGGCAGAAACAGCTCATCAAGTGCCCAAGTTAGCAATTTGAACCAAACAATATAACAAAACCGCCACGAACCAATCTAACAGGTTCGTGGCGGTTTTTATGTACGTTTAAGTTTTACGCGGCAATCTCAGATCAGAGCAGCAGTGATGAGGCTCATCTTGTAGACTTCCTCAGCATCGCAGCCACGGGACAGGTCGTTGATGGGAGCATTCAGACCCTGCAGGATGGGGCCGTATGCAGCAAAGCCGCCCAGACGCTGTGCGATCTTATAGCCGATGTTGCCGGCGTTGATGTTCGGGAAGATAAAGACGTTAGCTTCGCCAGCAACGGTGGAGTTGGGAGCCTTCAGCTTGCCAACTTCCGGTGCAACGGCGGCGTCAAACTGCAGTTCACCGTCAACCTTCAGTTCGGGATGTGCTTCCTGAACGCGCAGGGTGGCGTTGCGCATCTTATCAACGGTCTCGCCCTTGCCGGAACCCTTGGTGGAGTAGCTCAGCAGAGCAACCTTCGGGTCGATACCGAAAATCTCAGCGGTATGAGCAGTCTCAACGGTGCTCTCGACGATCTCATCCTCAGAAGGATCGATATTGATAGCGCAGTCGCCCATCGCCAGCTTCTCGTTGCCGCGGACCATAATGAAGCAGGAGCTGACGGACTTGATGCCGGGCTTGCACTTGATCAGCTGCAGAGCCGGGCGAACGGTATCAGCGGTAGAATAGGTAGCGCCGCCCAGCAGGCAGTCAGCCTTACCCATCTTGACCAGCATGGTGCCGAAGTAGTTGGACTTGGACAGTGCAGCGCGGCACTGCTCCTCGGTCATCTTACCCTTGCGCAGTTCAACCATTTTGGCAACCATTGCGTCAAATTCAGGGTAAGAGGTCGGGTCGCAGATCTCTGCGCCGGTAATGTCAAAGCCACCCTCAGCAGCAGCCTTTTTGACTGCTTCCGGGTTGCCCAGCAGCAAAACGTTCAAAATCTTGCCAGCCAGCAGCTTGGATGCTGCGGACAGGATACGGGCATCAGTGCCCTCAGTAAATACGATGGTTTTAGGATTTGCTTTCAACTGATTTTCAAAATTTTCAAAAACGTCCATGATAATACCTCCGTATCAATCTGGTGCCGGGTATCCGTGGATCCCGCACACACTAGTACAGATACAATTATAGCACGATTTGAATTATTTGCAAATGGTGCAAGGACAAAACATATGTTTTTTGCGCAAAAAAAGTCTGAACTGGCTAAAAACGCAAAAATTCATGCGTTTGACGCAAAAATATCAGGCGAGATTGACAAAACTATATCAAACGGTGCGCGGGATGGAATTCTCTCCTTCCGGAGCAGAAAACCCATAAGAACGATAAAAATCGGCAACATCCTGTGGGCTGTGCACAACAACAGCCTGCAAAAGCCGGTCCGTGCCGGGCTGGCGGAAGCCGATGATGGTTTCACCTGTACAAATGCTGCTTTGCGTTGCAATATCCGCCGGGCCAAGGCCCGGCGGCGGCTGCAACGCGGCGCAGGTTTTGCGGTGGTTAAAGAACATGGTGCATAACGCCTCCCCTGCTTTTCTTTCAGCATAGCGCAGGTTTGGGCAAAAAGCAAGTGCAATACAAAAAAGCCTTCCGGCACACAGGAGGGCTGCAATACCGGAAGGCATATGTAGGGAAATATAGAGAATGTCAGAATAAATCAGTCGAGGAATTCCTCGTTCAGCTGAACGCCAAAATCATGGGCAATGGCACGCAGGTCATCATCGGTGATGGTCTGGCGGATCAGGCCGCCGCCCATGGAGAGAACTTTGACATAGATCTCAGCACTCTTTTCAATCGTGTGGGCCAGGCCGAAAGTAATATCAAAATCGGGGCCGGAAGCAAACAAACCGTGCTGTGCCCAAATGGCAGCCTGGTATTTTTTCATCAGCTCACTGGTAGCCATGGCAATGTCAGCACCGCCGGGCACCATCCAGGGGCAGACGCCGACACCCTCCGGGAAAACGACCGGGCATTCAGTAGCGCTCTGCCACAAAGCACGGGTAAAATCACGGTCAGTCAGCGGCAGAATGTAGGTCAGGGCAATTACGTTGGTAGCATGGCAGTGGTAGATCACGCGGTTGGCACCGTTGGTGGCGGCCTTGCGCACGCTGTGGTTCATAAAGTGGCTGGGAAACTCGGAAGTCGGCTTTGCGCCATCGGCCAGGCCCCAGACAATGCGCCAGCTGTCGCCCTTATCATTGATCTCAACAATGCCGATGCTGTGGATAGGGTCCGGCTCCACATTGCGGAAGAACTTGCCGGAACCGGTGGTGATGAAATATTCCCCGGCCAGGTTATCAGCCTGAACGCCCATGTTGACCCACTCGCGCGGGGCTTCGTCAAAGAAAGGACGGCATGCGGCAACATCTTCCTCGGTCATGCGGTAGGTCAGGTTGCCGCCGTTGCGCTCATGCCAGCCCTGCAGCCAGCCGTCGTTGCACATACGGATAAAACCTTTTACGTTTGCTACATCATAAATCGTGCTCATAATACTGCTCCTTTACTCCATTGCCTTTTATCGTAACTGTTGCCTGCGGCTTACCGCGTGATGATATCAACAGGGACATTAAAGATCTTTGCCACTTTCAGGATGGTATCAATGTGGCGGCCGGTGGCTGCTGCCATGTGGTGGGTGGGGCCGGCTTCGCTCCAGCGGTTGCAGAACTCACGCGCACCGCAGCTGAAGCGGGTACGCATGTTGGTATCGCCAAAGGTAAAGATGGGGCCGGGTTCATTGACGCCCTCGGCAACCACAAACTTGAAGTGGCCGTCCTTATCCTGCGTGATGGCCAGATAGGTCACATCGCCAACCGGTGGATAGAATTGGGTCAGATAGCCGCCACCAGTCTTGCCGTGGAACACGGGCACGATCTTCATGGTCGGCTTTTTTGCCTTGGAGATATCGGCATCACCGGAGCCGGAATGGCCGATGATGCAGATATCCTCGTTGAAGTCGATGGAGTACATCTCGCTCAGCTGGCCGCAGCCCGCAATGGTTTTCAGGATGGACATTGCCATCGAAACCTTGATATCGCCCTCAACCGCGCAGGCAGTGCCCTGCTTGATGAGCATCGAGAATGCAGGAATCAGCATGGAGTCCAGTTTGCCGGCCACACCCTTGGCAAAACCGTCGTAGTGGGAAGCCACAAACGCAATCTTTTCGTCCTTGACCCACTGCTCAAAGGCAACAACATAACGGGCCATATCCCAGACCTTTTCGATCGTGCCGCCGCCCTCAATATCAAAGGTATCCAGAATATCCTGTGCCTTGGCACGAATCGCTTCTTCATCGGTGATGTTATCGGCAATGGCCCACATTTTTTCCCAGTCAAACTGCTTGGTGTAAAGCCACATGCGGTTGTATAGGTTGGTTTCGTCAATGTACAGGTCCATCATGCCGGGGTACGGGCGGCCGATCTGGGCAAGGTTGGTATCGCGGAAGCGGCGGCGCACCTGTGCAGCACGGCACCAATCTTCAATTTCAGCCTGCACACCGGGGTCACCGCCCTCGACCACGCCGGTGATAACGGCATGGCGCTTACCGGCGCGTTCCAGGTCGGCAACCATTTCACCAACGGCACCACAGGCGTACAGTTCACCTAGCCAGGTTGGTGTATCAGTGTTGGCATAATCCGGGGCTTTCTTCTTCTGCACATTGACCAGTACAATGGGTACATCCAGATCGCGCACGGCGGGCAGCATGTTGTAAGAGGTTGCATAGGTTAGCAGCTGCAGAATAACCAGGTCAACGTCTGCGGTACGGAACTTATCGCCCGCTGCCATGGACTGCTCTTTGGTGGTAACAATGCCGCCGTCAATGACCTCAACGGTATTGGGAATGGTCTTTTTGAAAGCGGCATACTGACCCTCAAATTCAGGAACCAGGGTTGGGAACTGCGGCAGATAGGCACCCAGAGCAATGGCAAACACGCCAACACGGGCTTTGGTTTCAACTAACATGGATATTACCCCCTGTAATAAAATTTATTGCGGATCACATTCCAAAATAGTGAACGACTTTTTGATGGAGGCGCGTGCATCCGCAAGGTCTTTGAACTCCCCTGCACGGATCATCTGCACCATCAGGTTGCCAAGGGCGGTACCCTCGGTAGGGCCTGCAAACACGGGCAGCTGGGTGGCATTTGCGGTCATCTGGTTCAGGTACATATCCTGGCTACCGCCGCCCACAATATTGATGCTGGTATATTCTTTGCCGGTCAGGCTTTGCAGCTCTTGAATAGCAGCCTGATAATCATGCGAAAGCGAGTTGTAAATGGCCTGCATCACTTCGCCGGTGGTGGCGGGAACCGGTTTGCCGCCGTCTTTGCAGGCAGCCTTGACTTCTTTGATCATGGATTTCGGCGCCAGGAAGCGGTCGTCGCCAGTGGATACGATCCCGGCAAAGCTGCTGGCTTCCTGCGCGGCGGCAATCAATTCCGGGAAAGACGGGCGGGTTCCGGTCTGCTCGCCAAGTTCACGCCGCACAGACTGGATCATCCACAGGCCCATAATGTTCTTAAGGTAACGGTAGCGGTATTCATAGCCGCCCTCGTTGGTAAAATTGGCCTGCATGCTGGCAGGGGTCGTGATGGGGTCTTTGTTTTCCACACCCAGCAGGCTCCATGTGCCGCTGGAAAGATAAACGGCCTTATCATCCCTTGCGGGAACAGCCAAAAAGGCGGAGCCGGTATCATGTGTAGCGGGCAGTACGACGGTGCAGTCAAAGCCGACATAATCCTTGACGGCGGAGCTCAAATTTCCCAGTTTGGTGCCGGGGGTGCTGATTCTGCCAAAGATTTTGCGCGGCAGACCAAGCCGGTTGATGATTTCATCGTCCCAATCCTTGCTTATAGCGCCCACCAGGGCAGTGGTGGAAGCATTGGTGTACTCGTTGGCCATCACGCCGGTCAGGCGGTAATTCAGGTAATCCGGCACCATCAAAAAATGCTCGGCAGCGGCAAGCTGTTCCGGGTGCTCTTTCTTTAAGGCACACAGTTGGTAAACCGTGTTGAACGACTGGTACTGGATGCCGGTACGGGCGTAAAGTTTTGTAAACGGCAGAATGGGTTCCAGTTCCTCCCGCATGGCGGCGGTGCGGCCATCGCGGTAAGCAACGGGGTCCCCGATAGGGGTACCATCGGCATCCAGAAGCAGAAAGTCAACAGCCCAGGTATCAATACCGACCGTTGTGGGCGTATAGCCTGCATCGTGGGCGGCTTTCAGCCCCTCGATCACATTCTGAACCAGGCCTTCCATATCCCAGCAAAGGTGACCGTTCTTTTCAATCAGGCGGTTTTCAAAGCGGTAGACTTCATGCAGGGCCATAACACCATGTTCCACGGTGCCAATAATGTGCCGGCCGCTGGATGCTCCGATATCTACAGCAAGATAACAGGTTTGCATCTTTCTCTCCTTTTTGGTAAAATACGAATCAGGCGAACTGCCTTATGCTATTAGTATAGCGGCATAATATCCGGCATTCCATGGTTTGAAGTGGACTGTTTTTTGTGAAAATTCTACTTTGCCATTCCCTGCTGGCAAAGGCGGTTTCGCTGCTTTTGCTTGACTTATAGTTATGGGAAAAAATTAAGTCTGTGTTTTTTCGATGACAAGGCGAAGCTTGTTGTAATACTGTCGCAGTGCCCGGCGAAAATGCTAAAAATAAAAATAAAAAAAGCCCCGCCTGCCGGGCAGAACATTCTGCATCCGGCAGGTGGGGCTTTTGGTTGTTGCAAATAGATAAATGAAAATTTACTGCCTTTTCTGCATCCGCAGCAGGCTGTACGGCATCAAGGGCGTGGCACAGGGAATGGTATACTGCATCATCGGGTGCGGGGTGGCATCCACCGCTTCCCCTTCCGCGTTTTTGATCCATTCAGGGGTTACGGGCACGACCGAACCATCTGGCTGCAAAATTTCCAGCGAATCTCCCAGGCAGAACTTGCTGCGCTGGGTGCAATGGGCAACGCCGTCTTCCCACGAATCCACAGTGCCGATGAAATCCCAATCTCGCACATAAGTATGGCTGGGCGTCTGCAGGGCTTTCTCTTTGCCAAAATAGAAACCGGGTGAATAATGGCGGTGGCTGGTACGGTTCAGCTCATCCAGCACGGAATCCGGTAAATCAAACGTATCACTGGCGGGGTTTGCCAGGTACTGGTCCAGCGCTTTGCGGTAAGCGGCGGTAACGGACGCAACGTAATAGAACGTTTTGGCGCGCCCCTCAATTTTCAGAGAATCCACACCAGCCTTGCAGATCAGGTCCAAAAACGGTGCGGTGCATAGGTCGTTGGCGTTCAGGATGTAGCTGCCTTCCTCATTTTCGCCAATGGGCATATACTGGCCGGGGCGGTTTTCTTCTACAAGATAGTATTTCCAGCGGCAGGGCTGGGCACATTCGCCGCGGTTGCCGCTGCGCCCGGTCATATAGCTGGAAAGCAGGCACCGACCAGAAACGCTCATGCACATGGCGCCGTGCACAAAGGCTTCCAGTTCCAGCTCCGGCGGGGTGTTATCGCGGATCTGGGCAATATCGGTCAGGGTCAGCTCGCGCGCCAGCACCACACGCTTGGCGCCCAGGTTGTAGGCCATGGTTGCAGCAGCATAATTGGTGATGCCTGCCTGGGTGGAAAAATGCACATCCACATCCGGAGCATACTGTTTGGCAAGGCTCAGTACGCCAAGGTCCGCAATGATAAAGGCATCCACCCCGGCTTCGGCCGCGTCCTTGATATACTGCGGCAGCTCGGAAAGCTCATCGTTGGTGGGCAGGTTGTTCAGGGTCAGGTATACTTTTTTGCCGCGAGCATGGGCAAAAATGCAGCCATCATGAAGCTCGCCAATGGTCAGGTTGACCGGTGCGGCGCGCATACCAAAGCGCGGCAGTGCGCAGTATACGGCATCGGCACCATACATGACGGCATATTTCAGGGCTTCAAGGCTGCCGGCAGGCGACAGCAGTTCCGGACAGGACAACATAAGATAACGGCTCCTTTGTTCAGTGAAGTTCAGCTTTTATCAGCCCCAACCGGCGATGATGCAGTTCTGATGGTGTTCGTCTGCCGTTTTGGCATAGAAATATTCGCCAGGGTGGTCGCCGTTCGGGTTGCCAGTAACAAAGAAATAATAGCCTTCGTCCAGATATTCCTGGTCGGGATTCAGCGCGGCGGCAATGGCATCAATACCGGGATTGGTGATGGCACCGGCGGGCAGGCCGCTGATGCGGTAGGTGTCGTAATGAGCAAGCACATCATCCGGAATAGCACCCTGTTCCGGCCAGCCGTAATAAGCGGCGGTGGGCGAATTCCACAGGTAGTTATTGTCGCTATCGTTCATGATATAGCTGCTGGCATTGGATTCCAGCTTATGCTCTGCCCACTGCGGGTCATCGGATTCCAAACGATTGTGGAAGCAGGCGGAAACCTTGGCGTCTTCTGCGGGCATACCGGCTTCTTCCTGAATAAAGCTGGCCAGAATGACAACATCATTCATTGTGGTGCCCTTTTCGTTGATGGTATCCCACAGGTCGGAAGTTTTGGCGTCGAATTCCTTATAGAAGGTGTTGACGTAATTATAGACCGAGTCATCGGTGAAGAACTCGTAAGTGTCCGGGAACAGGTAGCCCTCGCACTTCATCAGGCGGCCTTCGGTATCCGGGATGGCATTCCAGAAATCATACTGGCTGAAATCGGAACCATCCTCGCCGTTGGCGCAGGCAAGGAAATCATCCACCGAGCACAAGCCATTTTCTTCCATCTTCTGGGCAATAGCAACGGCTGTGTAGCCTTCGGGGAATGTGATGGTAATAGTCTTGCGCTTGACCTGCTGCACGCTGAGGGTTTTCAGGATCGTGTTATAATCCATGCCGGAGCGCAGGGTAAAATCGCCATACTGCAAACCGGAAGCGCGGCCGCTGTATTTGGCATACAGCTTGAACAGCCAGTCATACTGGATGACGCCATCCTCTTTCAAAACGTTTGTGATGTCTGCAACAGTGGAACCCTGTTCAATGGTAACGGTCTGCTCCGGGCCGAGTTCGCCGTTGCCGGCAACTTCGCCGTAGAACTGGAACACTTTCCAGCCGCCGATGCCGACGATAGCCAAAATGACAACAAGAACCACAAGCCCAATGGGAAAACGGCGGCGGACGGGTTCATCATCGTCATCCTCTGCGTACTCGTCTGGACCTTCAGCGTCTTCGTACAGGTCCTGCGGGTCAGGATCAGGCTGTACCGGGCGCTTTGGTGCGGGGGCTGGCGCAGCATGATAAGCCTGGCGCGACTGCGAGCCCTTGTCTTGGGAATCACCACGATTGATTTTCATTCCAAATCTCCTTTACCAGGCAGCAGAACTGCCCTGTTTCACGTATGCACGGTCTTACAGCAACAGGCGGAAATAAACGTCCGTAACGGGGAACGGCTGCCCAAGGTAACAAATCATGCCGTAACCACAGCGCTTACCCTCGCCCAGGTACAAAAACTGATTTTCCGCCAGCAGCAGCCGTGCTTTGGTCAGACCGGTATGTTCCCGCGCGGCCTGCAGCAGAATATCAGCCGAATGGTCGTTATCGGCCTGCAGCTCCATAAAAAGCAGCTCGTCCTTTTCCTGGCAATAGAGGCCGTAACCGCGCTGGTTGGAAAC
>OJKW01002232.1_pt1 | contig 9849 bp, 4 predicted proteins | sample 1596591 | NCBI WGS metagenome assembly OJKW01 (sample SAMEA4350166, study PRJEB24818) | metagenome | biome: human; feature: gut; material: faeces | place: Denmark | collected 2013-09
CCGCCGACGGAATTGGGCGAAGCATGAGCAGCGAATTAAACACCGACGGAATCATCAACCGCGACGCGCTCTATGCGCTGCGGGAGCTTCCGGGCGAAAGCGTGAATTGCTGCGTCACAAGCCCGCCCTACTATGCACTTAGGGACTACGGGCTTGACGCACAGATTGGGCGGGAGGACACGCCGGAGCAGTACATTGACAGGCTTGTAGAAGTATTCCGGGAACTGCGCCGGGTACTGAAAGACGACGGGACGTTTTGGCTGAATATCGCAGATACCTACTGCGGCACAGGCATGAAAGCGGGCTGCAAGCAAAAGGACTTAATCGGTATTCCCTGGCTTTTAGCTTTTGCCCTGCGCGCTGACGGGTGGTATCTGCGGAGTGATATTATCTGGCAGAAAGAAAACCCCATGCCGGAAAGCTGCCGCGACCGTCCGAGCCGCTGCTATGAGCATATCTTTTTACTGACGAAATCAAAGAAATACTACTATGACGCTGCCGCCATTGCGGAGCCGATCGCGCCGGGAACGGCTGCGCGGTACCGACAGGGGCGCAGCGCAGGACACAAATACGCCGAGGAAGTACCGGGACAGGGCAAGGTACAGGGTATCAATAAAACCCGCAGCGGCGGCTATTATGACGACGCCCTTATGCCGACCACAAGGAACAAGCGGGACGTTTGGCTTATCAATACCGTACCGTATAAGGGCGGGCATTTTGCCGCCTATCCCCCGAAGCTCGCGGAAACGTGCATACTGGCGGGCTGTCCGGCAGGCGGCGTTGTCCTTGACCCTTTCTTTGGAAGCGGCACCACCGGGCTTGCAGCGAAAAGCCTTGACCGCCGCTATATCGGCATTGAACTGAACGCCGAGTATTGTGCCCTTGCAGGGGCGCGGATTGGAGGTGGTAACACTTGAAAGACCCATTAAAGCCCCGTGATAAAATCACGCAGAAAATGACCCGCGACGGAGCTATCACAGAAAATCAAACGACGGGCGAAACAGAACGTATCAGCAAACGGACACAGGACGCAGAGTTACAGAAAACGCCAGAGCAACAGGCAGCACAGGACGCAGCGCAGCTACAAGGTGCAGCTTCCCCGACTTCTCCCTTGCCCCATGTGCCGGGAGCTGCCCCCAAAGCGGACACAGGCAAAACGGAGCGCGTCATGGAGCATATCGAAGCCGCCCATATCCGCAAAGCGTCTAAAAAAGCGGTACGAAAGGCACAGGCAGAAGCTACCGCCGGGACGAAATCTTCCCGGCTGCAATTTACCGACGAGGAACGCGCTGCCCCGGAGCTTGAAAAGTATATCAAGAAATCCGATAATGCCGCCGACCGCTTGGATAAGGCAAAGGCCGCTATCCCCAAAGAAAAGAAACTGGTAAAAGAGCGCACCTTTGACGAAACCACCGGGAAAGGCAAGACCCGCCTGCACTTTGAGGAAAAGGACAAGCCGCCCGGATTTAAGGAGAAGCACAACCCGCTATCCCGCCCCACACAGGAAGCCGGGATTTTGGTACATAACAAAATCCATTCTGTCGAAAAGGATAATTCCGGCGTGGAGGGCGCACACAAGAGCGAGGAAGCCGCAGAACGGGGATTGAAGTACGGGGCGCGGAAAATCAAGCAGGGCTACCGCAGCCATAAGCTGAAACCCTACCGGGAAGCGGCAAAGGCAGAAAAAGCGGCTTTTCGGGCAAATGTGGATTTTCAGTATCACAAGACCCTGCATGAGAACCCGCAGCTTACCTCTAACCCCATTTCCCGGTTTTGGCAGAAGCAGAAAATCAAGCGGCAGTATGCAAAGGAAGCCCGCAATACCGCAAAGGGTATCAAGGGCGCGGCAGAACGCACCCGCAAGGCGGCAGCCAAAGCCGCCGAGAAAACGAAGCAGACCGCAGCATTTGTGGCAAGGCACCCGGCGGGTGTGGCAATCGCTGTCGGGGTGCTGCTGCTCTTTATCATGGTTATGTCCGGGCTGTCCTCTTGTGGTGCAATGTTTTCCGGCACCTTAAACGGCGTGCTTGGAACGTCCTATACCTCCGAGGACAGCGACCTTGTGGAGGTGGAAAACAGCTACGCCGGATTGGAAAACGAGCTGCAAAGCAGGATTGACAATATCGAGCGCGACAATCCGGGCTATGACGAGTACCGCTATGACCTTGCAAATATCGGACATAACCCACACGAATTAGCGTCCTATCTGACCGCAAAATATCAGAGCTACACCCGCGCCGAGGTACAAAGCGAATTACAGCGGATTTTCAATCAGCAATACAAGCTGACGCTGACCGAGGAAGTGGAAATACGCTACCGGGAGGAAGAACGCACCGACACATGGACAGACGAGGACGGCAACGAGCATACGGACACCTACACGGTACAAGTGCCTTATGAGTATTACATCTTAAACGTCAAGCTGACGAACACCCCGTTATCCACGATTGCAGAAAACAATCTGACCCCGGAACAGCTTGAAATGTACCGGGTGTACTTACAGACAAGCGGAAACAAGCCCCTTATCTTTGGCGGCGGTTCTTCCGATACTTCCGCGTCCGAGGATTTAAGCGGCGTGGATTTTGTGAACGGAACGCGCCCCGGCAATACCGCTATCGTTGACCTTGCAAAGCAGCAAGTCGGAAATGTGGGCGGCTATCCGTATTGGAGCTGGTACGGCTTCAACTCCCGCGTGGAATGGTGCGCCTGTTTTGTGTCCTGGTGCTACGGGCAAATGGGGCTTTCCGAACCGCGCTTTGCCGCCTGCCAGTCGCAGGGTATTCCGTGGTTTACCTCTCACGGACAATGGGGAGCGCGGGGCTATGAAAACATTGCCCCCGGCGACGCTATCTTTTTTGACTGGGATTTAGACGGCAGCGCAGACCATGTAGGACTTGTTATCGGCAGGGACGAAAGCCGCGTCTATACCGTGGAGGGCAATTCCGGCGACGCCTGCAAGATTAAGAGCTATCCCCTTGACTATGCCTGTATCAAAGGGTACGGGCTGATGAACTGGAACTGACATATTTTTTGAAAATCGAAAGGAGAAAAATTTTATGGCAATGAGTAAAATCGAAAGAATTGACAAGGAAATCCAAAAGACCCGTGAGAAAATCACGGAGTATCAGAACAAGCTGCGCGGACTGGAAGCACAGAAAACCGAAGCGGAAAATCTGCAAATCGTTCAGCTTGTGCGCTCTGTGCGCCTGACCCCGCAGGGGCTTACCGCTATGCGTGCGGGCGGCGGTATTCCGGGCATTGCCCCTATGCCCGCAGACTATGAGGAACAGGAGGACAATGCAGATGAAGAATAAAATCCTTGCAAGCCTTACCGCACTTTGCGCCGCCCTTGTCCTTGTGGGCGGCTTTTCCGTTACCGCCTATGCACAGACCCCGACGGAAGAAACCGACGACAGCGGCGTAATCGTGGAAACCGAGCCGCAGCCCTTGACCCCGGAGGGCAACATGACCCTTGTGGACGACATTGACGGGGACGCTGCCGAGGATAAGCAGTTTATCGTCGTGAAAAGCAAAGGCGGCAACTATTTTTACATTATCGTTGACCGGGCAGCCGAGGGGGAAAATTCCGTCCACTTCCTAAATCAAGTAGACGAAAGCGACCTTATGGCGATTATCGGGGAGGAACAGACCGAACAACCCCCGGCTGTCTGCAACTGTACCGAGAAATGCAAGGCGGGCGAAGTAAACACCGCCTGCCCCGCCTGCTCTGTCAACATGGATAGCTGCACAGGCAAGGAAGCCACGCCGGAGGAACCCGCCGAGCAGGAGCAGCCCCAGAACGGCATGGGCGGGCTTTTGATTTTCCTTGTCGTGGGCTTGCTTGGCGGCGGCGCAGCCCTCTACTACGTTAAGTTTATGAAACCGAAACAGAACGTGAAAGGCAGCACCGACCTTGACGAGTTCGATTTTGACGAATACGACGAGGACGAGCCGGAAGAAGCTGACAGCGCAGACACCGAACAGGAGGACGAGGAAGAATGAAACTTGTGATTTGTGAGAAACCCAGCGTCGGGGCGGCGGTTGCCGCCGCCCTTGGCGTAAGGGAGAAGAAAGACGGATATATCGAGGGGAACGGTTATGTTATCTCTTGGTGTATCGGGCATTTGGTAGGACTTGCGGAAGCTGCCGCCTATGGGGAACAGTACAGGAAATGGAGCTATGACAGCTTACCCATTCTGCCGCAGGAATGGCAGTACACCGTAGCTGCCGACAAGGGAAAGCAATTCAAAATCTTAAAAGACCTCATGCAGCGCAGCGACGTTTCGGAAGTCGTGAACGCCTGCGACGCAGGACGCGAGGGAGAATTGATTTTCCGCTTTGTCTATCATCAAGCGGGCTGCAAGAAGCCCTTTACCCGTCTTTGGATTTCCTCTATGGAAACGGACGCCATCAAAAGCGGCTTTGACAATCTGAAGGACGGGCGCAGGTATGACGCTCTCTATCATTCCGCATTATGCAGGGCAAAGGCTGACTGGCTTATCGGCATTAACGCGACCCGCCTTTTCTCCTGCCTGTATGGAAAAACCTTGAACGTGGGACGTGTGCAGACCCCGACCCTAAAAATGCTTGTAGACCGGGACGCTGCCATTATGAACTTCAAGAAAGAAAAATATTACCATGTGCGCCTTATGCTCCCCGGCGCAGAAGCGGCAAGCGCGAAGATCTGCGCCGCTGATGAAGCGGGCAAACTGAAAGCGGCCTGCGAAGCGTCGGCGGCTGTCTGCACTTCCTTGACCCGTGAAAATAAAACCGCTATACCGCCGAAGCTCTTTGACCTTACCTCTCTGCAAAGGGAAGCAAACCGTATCTACGGGTACACGGCAAAGCAGACCCTTGACCTTGCACAGACACTTTATGAAAAGAAGCTGCTTACTTATCCGAGAACGGACAGCAACTATCTGACCGACGACATGGGCGACACAGCGGCGAGTATCGTATCGCTGCTTTGCTGCAAGCTGCCCTTTATGGCGAGCGCAGCCTATGAACAGAGTATTTCCCGCGTTCTGAACAGCAAAAAAGTATCAGACCACCACGCCATTATCCCCACTATGGAACTTGCAAAAACTGACCTTACTACGCTGCCGGAAAGTGAAAGAAATATCCTTATCCTTACCGGGGCGCGTCTACTCATGGCGACCGCAGAGCCGCACGTTTACGAAGCGGTAACGGCGGTTTTCTCCTGCGCCGACCATGATTTTACGGCAAGGGGCAGGACGGTAATCGCTGCCGGGTGGAAAGACATGGAACGTCTTTACCGGGCAACCCTCAAAAAGAAGCCGGACAGCGACGACGAAAACGAACTTGTTTTAGATGTGCCGGACTTTACCGAGGGACAGACCTTTGAAAACCCTGCTGCAAAGGTTACGGAGCATGACACTACACCCCCGAAGCCCCACAATGAAGCGTCCTTACTTTCTGCTATGGAACGCGCCGGGAATGAGGACACCGACCCGGACGCAGAACGCCGGGGGCTTGGTACGCCCGCTACCCGCGCCGCTGTCATTGAAAAGTTAGTGGGAGGCGGCTTTGTGGAGCGCAAGGGCAAGCAGCTACTTCCTACCAAAGACGGCACAAACCTTGTCTGCGTCCTGCCGGACAGCTTAACTTCTCCGCAGCTTACGGCTGCATGGGAAAACAATCTGACGCAGATTGCAAAGGGCAACGCCGACCCGGACACTTTCATGCAGGCGATTGAAGCAATGGCGCAGGAGCTTGTAAAAACCTATGCTTCCGTGTTGGGCGAAAAGCCGGAGCTTTTCAAGACAGAAAAAACAGAGCTTGGGAAGTGTCCCCGCTGCAAGTCCCCGGTCTATGAGGGAAAGAAAAACTACTACTGTTCCAACAAGGAGTGCAGCTTTACCATGTGGAAAAATGACCGCTTCTTTGAGGAACGCAAAACCGCCTTTACCCCGAAGATTGCCGCTGCACTCTTGAAATCCGGCAAGGCAAAAGTCAAAAAGCTGTATTCCGTAAAAACGGGCAAAACCTATGACGGAACGGTACTTTTAGCCGACACGGGCGGCAAATATGTGAATTACAAAGTAACCATTTCAAAGGACAAAGAACTTGAATAGCAAGCATAGGAAGCGGGTACCCACTTCCGTAAAATCCCTGCCACTCATGTAGAGCTTGGCGGGGATTTTGCTTGTTGGGAAGTTTCCCAAACCCTCTAAAAATCCTCAAAAATCTTTGGCAGAAATGCGGGCGCACCGTAGTGGGACTATGTAACCACAAACGCAGCGTCCGCGCTGCCATACGCGAAAGGAGGTTTTACACATGGCAAGTTTGCGCGACAGCGTAAAGGACTATCAAGAGGAACTTAGGGACGGTATTGCATGGGTAGCATTTTGGAAACAGGGACGTTCATGGAACGCCGAGCTGTTTCATCTTGAAGTGGACGGTACTTTAGAACCGTTTGACAGGAGCCGGTTAGAGGAAATCAAAGCGGCTGACCCCGCCGCCGTTATTCTAAATGGCTACTACTGCGGGCATTTAGGCGAGGATATGAGCCTTGACGAGCTGACCGCCGGAGTGCGCTATCACTATGAAAACAGCATGAACGACCTTGACGGTTTTATCGGGGCGCATGACGACAGGCTTCCCCCGGAGGTTATCGAGGAAGCAAGAGCCGCCGCCCATGCAGCGGGGCTTCCCTTTTCCGAAAAGCCCTACCGGGACGGGGAAGATTTTGACCCTTATATATTTGACGGAAGCATGAGCATTGAGGACTACGAGCTTATGCACCGCATGATTGAAAAAGAAAGGAGCGAGCAAATGGACGAATGGAAAACAGGTTATTCCTCATACGACCATGACAGACTGGAAGCCGCCGACAAGATGAAGATTGAGCGCGGTATCTATTTTGACACGAAAAACGCGGACATTTCCCCGCTGACCGCCTTACCCCTTGCCGAGCTTATGAAGCTGCGGGAGGAAAGCGCGGCTGCGGAGCAGACCGTATTTGAAAATCTGAAAGTACAGGCTTCCGCATGGGAGGAACAGGCGGGAAAGACCCTGCTATTTGACAAGGCGATTGAGTATGCGAGAATACCCGAAGTGAAGCATACGGCGAACAAGTGGCAGGACGAGGACAACGACCGCCACACCATCAGCAACCGGGTATATAAAATGAGCTACCATGTGTATGAAAATACCCGATACGACAAGGCAGCACAGAAATCTATCCCGTATTCCTATACGCTGTCTTGGAACATCTACACCAACAGCCCCCACGGGTACGGACAGGCGAAAATCGCCGGACAGGACAGAAAGGTATTTGCTGACCGGGCAGCTATGGAAAAATATCTGAATGGGCGTATCAAGGCGTATGAAAAACTTTTTACGGAAATCTCCCCGGCTATCCCGCCGGAATACGCGGAACAGTTTAGGGTAAACGGGCAGCTCTTACCGGGCTACACCGTAGAGGGCGAGGAAATCAAGCAGCCCGCCGCCGACATTCCCGCCGCTGCACCGAGAACCGAGCCGGGACAGGAAACGGAACAATTTGCAATCCTGATTGACAGCCGCACCCGCTTTGAAACGGGAGAACCGGGCGGCTACTGGCTTTCCATGCCCGCCACAAAGAAAGAACTTCACAAAGCTATGCAAAGCGTAGGCATTACCACTGACAATCCGCAGGATTTTTTCATTCACGGCTACTCTGACCGGGAGGACAGGCACATTGCCCTGCCTTATGACATGGTATGCGCGGCACAGGTGGACGAGCTGAATTTCCTTGCGGCACGACTGGAAACCCTTGACGCTTCCGGGATTACCGCGCTGAACGCCGCCACGCAGCGCAGGAATGGTTTTGAGAATATCGGGCAGCTCATTGACTTTACCTATAACGAGGACTTTTTCGTGCATATCCCCGAAGTACATAATCCCCGCGAATTGGGCGATTATTACCTTAACAAATCCGGCATGGTGCAAATGCCCGCTGAATGGAAAAACAGCATTGACCTTATCGCCTTTGGACGAAACGCCGCCGCACAGGAAAAAGGCAGCTTTACGGAATACGGCTACCTTGTGGAAAGCGGCGACGCATGGGAGCAGCACTTTGAGGGGCGCGATGTGCCGGAGGACTACCGCATTATGAGCTACCCGCAGCCAACCGTCGAACTGGACGCAGCCCCGGCAGTACAGGCGACTGTTCCCGAAGCAACGCCGCAGGAGCCGCGCCCGGTTATCCCCATTGTCTTAACTTCCGAGAAACCCGCCGAAAAGCTCAAAGAAATAACTGACCGCTTGGAGCAGGGTATTACGGAGCTGTTCGACAGCGAGCGTTACAAGGAATATCTGCGCGTCATGTCAAAGTTTCATAATTACAGCTTTAACAATACGCTGCTGATCGCCATGCAAAAGCCCGACGCTTCCCTTATCGCCGGATTTTCCGCATGGAAAAATAACTTTGGACGAAACGTGATGAAAGGACAAAAGGGTATCAAAATCCTTGCCCCGTCGCCGTTCAAGATTAAAAAAGAAATGGAGAAAATCGACCCGCAGACACAGAAAGCCATTATCGGCAAAGACGGAAAGCCCGTAACCGAGGAAAAGGAAATCACAATCCCCGCCTTTAAGGTGGTATCGGTCTTTGACGTATCGCAGACCGAGGGCAGGGAAATCCCCGATATTGCCGTAAATATGCTGACCGGGGACGTGGAGCATTACAAGGAGGTTTTCGCTGCCCTTGAAAAGACTTCTCCTGTTCCTGTCGGCTTTGAAAAAATCGAGGGCGGCGCACATGGTTACTACCACTTGGAGGACAAGCGTATTGCCCTTGATGAGGGCATGAGCGAGCTGCAAACCTTAAAGACACTTATCCATGAAATCGCCCATGCGAAGCTGCACGACATTGACCTAAACGCCCCTTTAGAGGACTTGGAGAACAGACCCGACCGACGCACCCGTGAGGTACAGGCAGAAAGTAGCGCCTATACCGTGTGCCAGCATTACGGGCTTGATACCTCTGATTATTCCTTTGGATATGTTGCCGGGTGGAGTGCCGGACGGGAGCTTGCTGAACTGAAAAGCTCTCTTGAAACAATCCGCAGCACCGCAGCGGAAATCATCAACAGCATTGATGAACAAATCGCAGAGCTGCAAAAGACGCAGGAACAGGCGCAGACTTCCGAGGTACAGGAAGTGACGCAGGACGCGCCGCCGCAGGAGAAGCCGGAAATCCCCGTACCCGACGCCACTATCAGCGTAAAGGAAATGCAGGACTACGGCTATTCTTGGGACGGTATGTTTCCGCTGAAACAGGAAGCCGCCGAGCGTTTGTTTACACAGGACGGTATCGAGGTTTTCCGTATCTATGAGGACGGCACCGAGGGAGCCGTTACCAGTCTGACCGATTTACAGGAACACGCAGAAAAAGGCGGCTTGTTCGGTGTAGAAAAGGAAACTTGGGAAGCCCTGCATGAATACAACGCCATGAAGCAGCAGCTACGGGAAAGTGAGCCGACAAAGGAAGCTCTTTTACTCTATGGCAAAGAGGACAGCTACGGGATTTATCAGTTAGCCCACGGCGACGCTACAAGGGACTTGCGCTTTGAGCCTTACGACCGCCTGCAGGCGACGGGACACACCGTAGACCGGGCGAATTATGAGCTTATCTACACCGCGCCCCTTACGGCAGACATTACCCTTAACAGCATTTGGGAAAAATTCAATATCGACCACCCGAAAGATTTTAAGGGACACAGCCTTTCCATTTCCGATATTGTGGTGCTTCATCAGAACGGCAAAAATACCGCCCACTATGTAGACAGTATCGGTTTTCAAAAAGTGCCGGAGTTTTTACAGGAAAAGCAGCCGCAGCTTACC
>OJKW01002244.1_pt1 | contig 9804 bp, 11 predicted proteins | sample 1596591 | NCBI WGS metagenome assembly OJKW01 (sample SAMEA4350166, study PRJEB24818) | metagenome | biome: human; feature: gut; material: faeces | place: Denmark | collected 2013-09
CGCTCTTTTCAATGGGGTACTATGATTTTCACATCCACCATGGCTGCGGATATTCTGTTTTATTCGCTGTGCGAGTGGGCGCTGTATGCCAATGAATCGCAGGTCGAAATGATGGGCGGCATGCAGATCAAGCGGGGGATGAGGGTCGGCAAAGACTTTAATCGCCAACAGGGCTGCTTTCTTGACCCATCGCACTGTTTCCTGATTACCATCGGTGATGATGTGACCATGAGCATCCGCGTGACTGTCATGGCGCACGACGCCAGTACAAAGAAGACACTTGGCTATACAAAAATCGGGCAGGTGCATATTGGAAACCATGTTTTCATCGGAGCCAATACAACCATCCTGCCCGGGGTTACTATTGGAGATTATGCGGTAATCGGAGCGGGTAGCGTTGTTACGCATGATATTCCTGCTCGAACGGTTGCGGCTGGTGTTCCGGCCAAAGGAATCTGCGATGTGAATGCATACGCCGAGCGCTTTCGGGCGCAGATGAGTGCGGAAAATACGTTTGGTGATGCGTATCGGATGGGATACGGTCTGGATGAAACCAAGAAAAAGGAGATCCTTGCCGCAACAGAAGGCAAGATCGCCTTTATTAAGTGAGCAGAAGGTGCAGCTATGGCAACGCAAAAGTCGATCACCGTTTTCACACCAACCTATAACCGAGCCTATATTCTGTCGAAGTGTTATGAGAGTCTGTGCCATCAAACCTGCAAGGACTTTGAATGGCTGATTATAGACGATGGCTCGACGGACGGAACAAAAGAGCTTGTCGCTCGATGGCAGGCGCATGAGAACGGCTATCCGATCCGTTACATTTACAAGCAGAATGGTGGCCTGCACACGGGATATAACACCGCTATTGCCAATATGGATACAGAGCTGTCCGTCTGCATTGATTCTGATGATTCTATGCCAGAGGATGCGATAGAACGTATCCTCACTGAGTGGCAGAGTGTGAAAGATAGCGGGGCTGCTGGGCTGATTGGCTTGGATTTGGATCAGACCGGAAAATTGATCGGCAAACCTCTGCCGGAAGGCGAGTTAATCAATGCGGCATCCCTGCTCTGTATTCCGGGGATGGGTGACAAAAAATACGTTGTACGCAATGATCTCTTGCGCACCGTGGCTCCTATGCCGGTGTTTGAGGGAGAAAAGAACTTTAATCCGCATTATCTGATTATCAAACTGTCGAAGGAGCATTGCTTTCATCCGGTTAATCAATGCTTCTGCCTCGTGGAGTATCAGCCTGATGGTATGACGGCGAATATCTGGAAACAATATATCAACAGCCCCCGCAGCTTTGCCGAGTTGCGGCGTGCGATTATGGAGGTCCCGGGCTTGACATGGGAGTATCTCCTTAAGACTATCATCCACTATTGTTCCAGTAGCCAGATTGCCGGAAACCGGCACTATATCAAGGAATCCCCCCGCAAGCTGCTGACGGTGCTGTGTACACCGGCAGGATGGGCGCTGACTGCATTTATAAACAAAAAAGTAGGACTGTTGCGGTAGAATAAAACTCAGAGGTGTAGCTATGCTTGAAGATCATAAGCAATTACGAAAATTGCAACTGGAACAGTACAAGATTTTACAAAGCGTGAATGACCTGTGCTCAAAATACGGCATCGAGTACTATTTGCTGTATGGTACTCTGCTGGGTGCTGTGCGCCACTCGAAGTTTATCCCGTGGGATTATGACATAGATATCGCGATGGAAAGAATGCAATTTAACCGATTTAAGAGCGTTGTTCAAGAACTTCCAGACTGGTTGGAGGTGTGGGATATATGTTATAGCTCTATAGAGTATGCCGGATTGTCGAGAGTTGTAAAGCCTAAGGACTGCGTATTTGGAGATATTCACATAGATATATTCATAATCGATAACGCTCGTATAACTTCAAATATATGTACTAAAATTAATGGAGCGTTGGGGCGCTTTTTACATATCGCGAAACTCAGCAAAGCAGAGAAAAATATTCTTTACGAACATTTTAAAGACAGCAAGAGTAAAAGGTTTGTTGTCTTTTTAGGTGATGTATTATGCGGAATATTTGGCAGTGCAAGGATCGAAAATGGATTTATTTGCTTTTGGTAAGTGAATATCCAACTGGCCGGTTGGTGATACTTGAAGATCCGTCCCGAGTTATAAGAAGTGAGTGGCTTTTAGAAACTAAGATGCTCAAATTTGAAGACATGGATTTTCCGGTACCCAGCGGGTATGAGTACTTACTTAAATTGTGGTATGGTAACTATATGGAGATCCCCGAGGAAGGAAAAGAGTATTTGCGGAAGGAACAGATGGAAGAGTAGTCTGATTTGTATTATGCCTAAAAAAATAACGCACACCATTCTTATCTTCTCCCAAGCCATGGAGCTTGGCGGGGTGGAGCGTAGCCTACTGGGGCTGCTGGACTCCATCGACTATGACCGCTATGACGTGGACCTTTTCCTGATGCGGCACAGCGGCGAATTGATGCCCTACCTGAATCCGAAGGCGAATCTTCTGCCGGAAATTCCGCAATACGCATCGTTGGCGGTCCCCATGGCATCGCTGCTCAAAAGCGGGCAGATCGGCGTTCTCTGCGGGAGACTGAATGGGAAGCTTGCGGCCAGGCGCTTCGACAAGCAGCATCCCGGCAGCAAGCCCTCTGTCACCGCGCTGACCTACAGCCACAAGTACACGCTATCTGCCATGCCGCAGATTTCCGATAAGACCTATGACCTTGCCATCAGCTTTCTGATGCCGCATTATTTCGCGCGGGAGCGTGTCAAAGCGAAAAAATATGCCGCGTGGATTCATACGGACTATGCCGCCCTGTCGTTTGACCGGGCGGCAGAGCTTGCCATGTGGAGCCGGTATGACGCGATTTGCGGCGTGTCGGAGCAGGCTTCCCGGAGCTTTCAGACGGCCTTTCCGGAGCTTTCGGACAAGATTCAGACCGTCGAAAATATTCTGCCGAGGGAACTGACCGCCAAGCAGGCAGAGCAGCCGCAGACTGATATGCCCTCCGATGGCGCGGTTAAGATTCTTTCTGTTGGCCGTTTCTGTGACGCAAAAAACTTTGACAACGTGCCGGATATCTGCCGCCGCCTGATGGAGAACGGTCTGGATGTCAAATGGTATCTCATTGGTTACGGCGGAGAGGAACCGCTGATCCGGCAGAAGATCGCCGAAGCCGGGATGCAGGAGCGCGTCATTATTCTCGGCAAGAAGGACAACCCCTATCCCTATATGCGGGCCTGCGACCTGTATGTGCAGCCCTCCCGCTACGAGGGTAAGGCCGTTACCGTGCGAGAGGCGCAGCTTCTTGGGAAGCCTGTCGTCATCACGGACTATGCTACCTCCGGCAGCCAGTTGGAGGACGGGGTGGACGGCGTGATCGTCCCTATGGACAATGCAGGCTGCGCCGCCGGAATTGCCGCGCTGCTGCGCGACCCTGCCCGGATGCAGCAGCTGTCGAAGAACTGCGCAAAGAGAGATTATACAAACAGCGCGGAGGTCGAGAAGCTCTATGCGCTGATGGAGGACTGAACCCATGATCCCCAAAATCATCCACTACTGCTGGTTTGGCCGCGGCGAAAAGCCAGAGCTTGCCAAGAAGTGCATCGCCAGCTGGAAGAAGTTCTGCCCGGATTTTGAGATCCGCGAGTGGAACGAGGACAACTGCGATTATCTTGCCATGCCCTTCATGGCGGAGGCGTATGCCGCGAGAAAATACGCCTTCGTGTCCGACGTCATGCGCCTTGTCGTGCTGGAGCAGTACGGCGGCGTGTATTTCGACACCGACGTGGAGGTGCTGCGGGACATTTCACCGCTGCTGGGTGACGAGGGGTTCATTGGATTTGAGAATGATCAGTATGTTGCCTCCGGCCTGACCATCGCCGCTGAGGCCCACCATCCGGTGATTCAGGCGATGATCGAGGAATATAAAAAGCTGCACTTTGCCGGTGCTGATGGCAGCGTCACGCCCGTAGGCTGCCCGCATCTCAATACGGATGTGATGGAGCGCTTCGGTCTTATGCGCAACGGGCAGGAGCAGCTAGTTGCCGGGATTCATGTCTATCCGGCGGACTACTTCAACCCGCTGGACAGCATAACGGGCAGGCTGACAAAAACGGCGAACACCTATTCCATCCACTGGTATTCGATGAGCTGGCTGCCGAAACATAAGCAGATCAGAGCGAAAGTCGGACGAATATGGCGAAGAATGTGTAAGGAGAGCAGAAAATAGTATGAAAAAAGCGCTGCTATTAGATACTTCGATAGGCACTAGCAATGTTGGCGATAATATAATTATGGAATGTGTGGAGAAGGAACTCGCTCCGATTTTAGCCAATATGTTTGTATTCCATCTGCCCACGCATGTTCCTGCTTTTCACAGTTATGCGATTTGGCGAAACTCGTTTGCCGTTCAAAACTATGCGACCTGCGATTATAAATTTATCGGCGGCAGCAATATTCTGGCGAAAGATATGCGAACGCATTATCCGCAGTGGAATGTGAATATTTTCAACTGCAAGCCGTTGGCAAACTCGGTCTGCATCGGTGTGGGCGCAGGTGCCGGAGAACATACCGATGCTTACACAACTCATCTTTACCGCAAGATACTCAGCCATTCTTATTATCACAGTGTTCGGGATGAGCGCAGCAAGCGCTATGTAGAAGATGTGCTTGGCTTGAAGGCAATCAACACCGGTTGCGCAACTATGTGGGCGCTAACGCCTGACTTTTGCGCACAGATTCCGGCTAAAAAGGCGGATAACGTGGTCTTTACTTTGACCGCAAGAGCAAAAGCGGACCCACGAGATCAGATGTTGATCGACACACTTAAGCGCGAATACGACCGCGTTTCTTTCTGGATTCAGGGTGATAAGGACGAAGCATATTTTAACATGTTTTCTAATACGGACGGGATTGAAGTAATCCCTCCGCACAAGGCGGCCTATGAAGCGGTTCTCATGCGAAACAACATTGAGTATGTGGGAACACGTCTTCATGGGGGGATTTATGCACTGAGGCACAAGAAGAGGGCAATCATCATTTCAATAGACGAACGTGCACGAAGCATCAGTGCGGACACAGGGCTTATTACCATTGAAAAGGACACGCTGGATGAACTACCGTCGCTGATCAACAGCGAATTTGAGACAAGACTGAATATTCCATTCAATGAAATCGCCCGTTGGAAAGCACAATTTGAGGGGTAGTATATGGAAAGCATCTGGATTAAAGAAATTAAAGCCGATAGAAATTGCGTTACATATCATTTAGATGTATCGGAGGGCTTAGTTCGTTATTTTTCTCCAGGCTGTGAAATGTTTGCGGAGTTTGGATTTGATATTTCTAATATCCCTAAAAGTGTTTTGGCAGTCCCTGTCCTTTCTAATATTATGCAGTTTGCGTGGTTGTTCGATTGCCTTGTTTGGATTGAAGAGGTAGATCAACAGTTTTATGAATGCTTGCCGAAGATTAAGCGCGGATTTCAAGAAATGTATCGCAACTATAGTTTCGGCGGTTCTTTGATTGCGGCAAAGGTTGTAAATAATGGTTATCATGCGGAGAAAGAAAGCGCCCTTCTTTTTACTGGTGGTGTTGATGCAACGACATCTTTTTTGAGAATAAGGGACTCCAATCCGGTTTTGATAGACACGTTTGGATGGTGCGTTGATAGGGACGAAGAGAGCCGTGTGTTTGAAGCAGATATCTCTGCAATCAACAAATTTGCAGAAGAAAATCATTTACAAACGGAATACATTAAGTCTAACTTTGCAACATTTATAAGGCCTGAAATTGTGAACAAATATCTGAATAAGCGTCTCCATAATTCATGGTGGTTTGGGTTTCAGCATTCGCTGGCATTTTTGGGTGTAGCCTCCATAGTAGCATATTACTTCCGTATAAAAACAATATATATTGGAAGTTCTTATACATTCGGACAGGCTGTTAATTGCGTATCAGACCCAAGAATTGACCGCGAATTCAAAGTAGCCTCATGCAATGTTGTTCATGATGCATACGAATTGAGTAGACAGGAAAAAATCAGGATGATTGTTAAAGCGAAAGAGGACTTTGACTTACCAATCAACCTTAGAGTCTGTTCATTTAAGGAGGAAAACTGTAACCATTGCGAAAAATGCTTTCGCACAATGATAGGGATCGTTGCAGAAGGCGGCAACGTAAACGACTTTGGGTTTCATGTTGAGGGGAACTTTTGCGAAGCATTAGCTGCTTTTTTGAGGGATAATGTTAAGGAACTTGATAAAGACCACATTGTCTTTTGGCGGGATATTATTGCGCGCATGGCTCAAAACTACAACGAGTTACCTGATAAGGAAACAGCGGATTATTTAACACTGTTTAATTTTGAAAAGGAGAAAAGAGAGTGCCTTTGGCGTTACTATCGGGAAAACTTTTTCTCTATCATTAAAAGAAAGCTGAAAGGTATCATCAAAAGAGGATAACTATGGATACGTCCCGCACATCGAATTCTCTAAAAAATATGGCCTTTGGCGTAGGAAGCCAGATGCTCAGCATCTTAATGGGCTTTTTTACCCGTTGGATGTTTATTGCATTGCTGGGGAAAGAGTATCTTGGGGTGTCAGGACTATTCACCAATGTGCTTTCACTGCTTTCCCTCGCAAACTTGGGATTTGATACAGCTATCATCTATAGCTTATATAAACCGCTTGCAGAAGGGGATATGGTTGCTGTTAAAGGCTATATGCGCGTATATAAGCGCGTATATAGAGCGGTTGGAGCAACTGTATTTGTGCTCGGCTGTATCCTGATGCCGTTTTTACCACATCTGATCAAAGGAACGGTTACAATACCCGAGAGCATATACGTCATTTATTTCCTTTTCCTGACGCAGTCCGCAAGCTCCTATCTTTTTTCATATAAGCAATCCCTCCTGACGGCCAGCCAGCAGAATAGAATTAACTCCCTATATCACTCGATTTTTATGGTATTGAGGAACCTGGGAGAAATGGTTGTTCTGCTTTTCTTCCACGCTTATATCCCGACGCTCATCTGCATCATTGCTTTTCAACTCGCTGAAAATGCGTGGATTGCAAGAGTAACCAATAAGAAATTCCCGTTCTTAACGGATACCAGTGCTGGGAGAATCTCTCTTGAGCAGAAACAGGCGTTAAAGGAAAACGTAAAATCGCTCTTCCTCTATAAGATAAGTGGGACGATCATCAGCAGTACGGACAATATCCTGATTTCTAAATTCCAAGGATTGGCATCTGTTGGTCTATACTCCAACTACGTCTATATTGTGGACGTAATTCGGACGTTCTTAAGCTATATTTTCTACTCGATGACGGCCAGCATCGGTAACTACAATGCTACAGAGAGCAAAGAAGCTAATGAGAAGATGTTTTACAACCTTTTCTTTGCCTCATTTTGGCTGTACGGTTTTACCGGTATTTGTCTGGGCGTATTACTGAACCCGTTCATTGCTCTGTGGATCGGTGAAGACTATTTGCTCCCGAGTTGGACGGTTTTTATTATTATAGTCAATTACTACACTGCGGGCGTTCAGTATGCTTCTACGACTTACAGAGAGGTTACAGGCCTATTTAAGGTGGGGAAATACCGTCCGCTTATTGCGGCTATGATCAACTTGGCAGTATCGATCATATTGGCCTATCCGCTTGGAATTTCCGGTATTTTGCTTGGAACTATCATCAGCAGGTTATGCGTCTATTTTTGGTATGACCCATACATTATCCATAAGACGCTGTTTGGGCAGAAGCTAAAATATTACTTTGCAACGTATTTGCTTTATGGCCTATGCACTTTAGCTGTAGGGACACTCTGCTTTGCCATTGCCCGTAGCATTACCTTAAAGAACCCAATTCTTGCATTTGCGATTGAGATGGGTATATGTGCACTACTTCCTAATATTTTCTTTTTTATCCTGTTTAAAAGACGTGCTGAGTTCCAGATTATTCTGGGATACATGAAGCGCATCAGTCGAAAAATCGCGCGCAGAAGTTGATTAACATGCTTCACTACATCTACACCCGTTCGTTCATCGGCATTATCTCCTTTGTGGCGCTGGCGCTTACTGCTTGGGGTGCGCTGCCTGCCCGCGTGGGGGCGAGACGCTGGCGGTGTGGGAACCTTGCGCTGATGCTCCTGATGACCGCTGCCATCCTCTACGCAACCTTATTCAGCCGCGCCGAGGGCGGCACCGGTCTGATCCTCACCCCCTTCGCATCCCTGACTGCCGCCCGCCAGCAGCCGGAACTCTACCGCGAAATGCTGATGAACGTCTTCCTCTTCTTCCCGCTGGGGCTGACGCTTTCCAACGCCCTGCCGCGAAAGTGGCACCGTTGGGGCAGAATCATCCTCACAACGCTCATCGGCTGCGCGCTCAGCGCGGGAATCGAGTGTGCCCAGTACCGCTACGCGCTGGGACTTGCGGAGACGGACGATGTGATCTGCAACACCTTGGGCGCGTTTCTCGACGCTGCGTCGCTGCTTGCCGCTCACGCCATCGAAAAACACAAAGAAAGGGCTTGACACACGAACATGACCCTGACCGCCACGGAGAGACAATTTCTTCATATCGCCAAGGCTGCCGTTTCCGGCGGGGAGCTCCCCGCCGAAAAGGTGGACTGGCCTGCCATCTTCACGCTGGCCAACCAGCAGAAACTGCTGCCGATCGTCTTCGAGGCCGTGCGCAAAACGCCTGCTGCCGAGGAAAACGCGGCGCTGTTCGCCGCCGTCAAGCAGCAGGCCATCGCGCAGATGCTGCACCAGACCATGCGCACATCGGAGTTTGCAGCCCTCTACCAAACGCTCCGCGCGGCGGGGCTGCACCCGGTCGTGGTCAAGGGTCAGCTTTGCAGCCGCCTCTACCCGCTGTGAGATCACCGCATCAGCGCGGACGACGACATCCTGATTCCGGACGGCGAATTTTTCGCCTGCCATGAACAGCTTCTGGCAAACGGCCTGCGCACCGACACTCCTGCGAACGAGCTGGCGTCGGCGGACGAGGTGTCCTACACGAAAGGCGGCAGCTCGCTCTACATCGAGCTGCACCGCCACTTGTTCGATTCCTCCGAGGACGCGCACGACGAGCTGAACCGCTTCTTTGAGCATTTCCCGGCCGTCGAAATCGACGGCTTTCTGGCCATGCCGCCACACGAGCATCTGCTGTACCTGCTTCTGCACGCCTACAAGCACTTCGTCCGCAGCGGCATCGGGCTGCGGCAGTTCTGTGACATCGGCCTGTGGGCGCGGGCGTATCACGGGGAAATCGACTGGCAGCGCATCCGGCTCCATCAAGCTCGCCAAGGAACGTATCGAGCTGATGAAGCGGTACGGGATTATGGATTAAATTCAGGCAAAAAAGAAAACGGGCGGAAGGGATTGCTCCCTTCCGCCCGCTGCTTACCGCTCCATGCCCACGGCCCGCTGCTTTTTCGCCTGCTGCACGGCCTTTTCGGCGCTGCGGCGGCGGTTGAAGAGCAGCAAGTCCCGCGTGTTCTCATAAAGATCGCCCTTGCCGGACTCGAACACGGCGACCATGTATTTCTTCGTCTTATACTTGGCGTAAATCTCCTTCAGCCCCTCCCGCAGGACGGGGTCAATTTTTTCTGCATTCGTCAGCCAGATTTCAACAAGCTTCTGATCGTCCCTGACGTTCATCTCCAAATAGAACCAGCCTCCTTTAACATCCTTAGTTTCCTCATCTTTCCTGCGGCTTATGCGCGGCCACCTGCTTCGCCACCTGCAAAATCTCCGGCGGCAGGACGTCCACCATGCGGTGCAGCTCATCC
>OJKW01002245.1_pt1 | contig 9798 bp, 8 predicted proteins | sample 1596591 | NCBI WGS metagenome assembly OJKW01 (sample SAMEA4350166, study PRJEB24818) | metagenome | biome: human; feature: gut; material: faeces | place: Denmark | collected 2013-09
CGATGTCGGCTCATCACATCCTGGGGCTGTATTCGGTCCCAAGGGTTCGGCTGTTCGCCGATTAAAGTGGTACGCGAGCTGGGTTCAGAACGTCGTGAGACAGTTCGGTCCCTATCTGTCGTGGGCGTAGGATATTTGAGGAGCGCTGTTCCTAGTACGAGAGGACCGGAATGGACGCACCGCTGGTGTATCGGTTGTCATGCCAATGGCACGGCCGAGCAGCTATGTGCGGAAGAGATAAACGCTGAAAGCATCTAAGCGTGAAGCCCCCTCCAAGATAAGATATCCCACTTTTAAGTTAAGACCCCTTGAAGACTACGAGGTTGATAGGTTGCGTGTGTAAGTACAGTGATGTATTTAGCTAGGCAATACTAATAGGTCGAGGGCTTGACCTTCAGAAGTGTCTGAGGTTGAGTTAATTAGAAATCCATAAAGCAAAATCTGTATTTAGTTTTCAGGGTATATATCCCTAAGAGCTATGCACCATTAGCTCAGTTGGTAGAGCACCTGACTCTTAATCAGGGTGTCCAGGGTTCGAGTCCCTGATGGTGTACCATCAGTGGCCCGTTGGTCAAGCGGTTAAGACATCGCCCTCTCACGGCGAAAACAGGAGTTCGATTCTCCTACGGGTCACCAAAGACCTGAGGGAAACCACAGGAAAAAGTTAATAACTGTGATTTAAGTTACAGTTCAGTCGGTGTTTATTACGCTGAGGGTCCACCCGTTCCCATCCCGAACACGGTAGTTAAGCTCACGCGTGCTGAAAATACTTGGAGGGCAGCTTCCCGGGAAGATAGGTCGACGCCGACATCAATGAAAAACGCATCTCTTTTGATGCGTTTTTTCCTTTTATGTGTATATTTATATTTAATTTCGTATTTTGCCTTTTTATTTTCTATATGTTATAATGAGGAATAACATATTTGAGGTGACATATGATTACTTTTCAAAATAAATTACCTTATCCGATGAAAATAAATATCGACGATGAACAGATAGTTATTGATGAATATGGGGAATATAAGTATGCCAATTCCGCAAATATCGTTGATTTTACCGTTCATGAAGTTGTTCCAAATAAAATAAAGCCTTTGGGTTATTTATTTTTGGCATTTGTCGGGTTTATCAGTTTTGTTTTTGATTTTTACGACAGCGAGTATTTGAATTTCAGGAAATACCTTTCCTTTCCTGTAAAGGCGCATATAACAGATATTAACAATGATTTAACTGTGATACTCAATGAGCCGAAAAATTCAAATATTAACTGCTGTAATATTGTTGCGACCGAAAATCTTGAATATGAGGCAATTATTGATAGCGAATCGGTTTTAAAGCAATATAAGCAGTACAAAAAAGAAACTTTTACGGTTTTATTTGTTCCTTTATTACTTGTTGTGGCTATTTGCGCATTTATAATTGCATCAAAACAAGTGGTGGGCTATGTTGTCGGTGTGGCAATTATTGCAATCACCGCCTCAATTTGGATAAGATTGCATAATAAAAACAAAGCGGTCATTAACGATATTTTAAACTGAATATTTAATTTGGTATTTAACTGCCGTGCCGACAAAGTCGGATTGCCTGAAAAAACAAGATTGAAGAAGTTTTTTGAGGTATCAAACCGCAAATTTATCGGGTTTTACCGTGAAAAAGCATAGATATAACATTTTAATGCTTGCCGCACTAACATTGCGCTATACAAATTGACAAAATAAAAACAGCATAGCCGAAACTGTGCTGTCATATCTGTTTTGACACCCTCTGTCAATCATCTTTATGTATGATTAACAGAGGGTATTTTTTATGAATTATGATTAAAATGTTTTCATGATTTCGTCTGCAAGCTCCGAAAGCTCGGCGATTGCTTGGTCGGTTACTCGGGTTTTGATTGTAACCGTCTTGTCAATCAGCGTTATGTCCTTCATTTTTTCAAATTCAGCTTTCATCGTTCTGACTGCGCTCGGTGCCCAGCTTGCATTTTCAACAAGAGCAACCGTTCTGTTTTGAAATGCCTTTGATTCAAGATGATGAAGGTAATCCGACATCGGTGCAAAAACGCCTGCGTCATAACTTGACGCCATGCAAACAAGGTGGCTGTGGCGGAACGAATCCTCAACACATTCTGCAATATCATCTCTTGTGAGGTCGGCAAGGACAACGCGCGGACAGCCTTTTTCTTCAAGCAACTTTTTAAGTTTCTCTGCCGCCTGCATTGTGTTTCCGTGAATTGATGCGCAAGCGATAAACACGCCCTTGTCTTCAGGTTGATATGACGACCAAGTGTTGTATAATGCCAAAACTTCGGGAATTGTATCTGTCAAAACAGGTCCGTGGAGCGGACAAATTGTCTTGATTTCAAGTGCGCCTGCCTTTTTCAAAAGAGCCTGCACCTGCTTTCCGTATTTGCCGACAATGTTGAAATAGTATCTTCTTGCTTCACAGCTCCAGCCCTCGTCGGCATCGGTTGTGCCGAATTTGCCGAACGCGTCGGCAGAGAAAAGAACTTTGTCCGTGCTGTCGTATGTAACCATAACCTCGGGCCAATGTACCATCGGTGCCATCACGAAATTAAGCTTGTGTGTGCCGAGGTCGAGTGTGTCGCCCTCTTTAACGGCAACAACCTTGCTCAAATCAACATCGCAAAACTGAGGCAACATTCTGAGTGCGCTTGCCGAGCAGTAAAGAACGGTGTCGGGGTATTTCTCAATGAATTTTTGAATTCCGAAACTGTGGTCCGGCTCAAGATGCTGAACTATCAAATAATCGGGCTTTTTGTCGCCTAATGCGTCGGCGAGATTATCAAACCATCTGTCAACGGCGATTTTGTCAACCGTGTCCAAAACGGCGATTTTGTTATCAAGAACGATATATGAATTGTATGCCATTCCGTTTTCAAGAATGTATTGACCCTCGAAAAGGTCAATGTCATAATCGTTTACGCCGATATTATAAATATTTTCGTTAACCTTTGTTTTCATGAAAAACAGCCTTTCTGAAATTATTTTGTCGATAGTATTTTACAACATTTTCCCTTTTCGGGCAATAGTGATTATTATATAAACAACAGCTATTATTATCGAGCCGGAGGCAATGGCAAGCCAAAAATCGCGCGACGGCAAAAATTCGGTGAAATAAGCACCGATTAAGTCACTTCTGCCGGTGACAAGCGCAATTATTGCGGTTATTGCAAATGCCAACACAAGACAGACCGCAATTGCAATTATTATCAGTAAAATGACGAACGCAAAATCGGAAATTCTGCCTTTACCGTCGGAAAAATCAATGTTGAATTCAGACTCGCCGTATTCGGCTTGGGAATCGTTAACGGCGTTTGCAAGCGATGTCAGCTTGTCTTGATGATTATGTTTGATACGGCGCAAAATTTTGTCAGGTGATTTTCCGCTTTTTGCGGCATAACTGCTTATCATTTCAACAAGCTTTTTGTCATCGTCAAAAAGATTTGTCAAAAGACCTAATCTGCCGTCATATTCCTCGTTAGAATAATACAACCCTTCAATCTCGTGAAGAATGGGGAGGAGATTTTTCTCCTTTTCGTTCGCGCCGCAAGGGGAGTCGGCATGCTCCGTTATGTATGCCGATGCAATCGCAAGTTCGCTGAAACTTACACTCTCGGGGTGTTTGATTTCAAAGCCTCTGTTTTTGCAAACGGCATCAAGGCTTGAAAAGTCGATATAATATTCTTTGTCATTGCATGACCCGTCAAGCTCATCGGCAATGAATTTTAGACGAAAGCCGTCACCCGATTTGTCGATATGCGTTTCACCGACAATATATTCACCCGGCTCTATATCGGTTTTGCCGTAAAAGCTAAATGTTTCCTCGCATATTTGAAAGGTGCTCACTGCGGTTATTTTGTCGCCGTTTATTTCAAAAACAAATGTGTCGTACGGAAGTTTGCAAAGTATCGCGGCACATTCCTTGGGCATTCCGATTTCTACCAGCTCTTTGACTGTATGTGAATCGTTTTCGATAACCATAATTTCTCCTCAAATCGGAAAAGCGGCTCGGTGTTTGACGCACTTTGCCGCTTTTTCAATCAATGAATAAATGCAAATACACCGGCTGTCAAGCCGCTTCCTGCCATAAGCACAGCAAGAATGATGCATGTGATTTTAACAAATTTTCTGTTCATAATTTTCCTCTATTTCATAAATTCGTCTGCAGCCGATTCAAGCGTTTTTGCTATTTTCGATGCAGACTCTTTATCGTTTCCGATTGCGGTCAGATACGCCTTGATTTTAGGCTCCGTGCCCGACGGTCTGACGATAACCTTGTTGCCGTTTTCAAGTGCAAAGGCAAGCACATTTGATTTCGGCAGTTCGATTTTTTCTTCCTTGCCGTCTGTAAATGTTATTTTGCTTGTTTTGTAGTCCGACACTGCGGTTACGATAAAGTCACCGATTGTTTTCGGAGGATTTTGGCGGAGCGTATCCATAATCTGCGCCATTTTTTCCATACCTTGTGCACCCTCAAAGGTGTATGATTTAACTTCGTTGCAATAGTATCCGAATTTATCGTAAAGCGAATTCATAACATCAACAAGATTCATATTTTTCGTTTTATAATAAGCCGCCATTTCGCAGATAAGCATTGACGCAACAACAGCGTCCTTATCCCTTGCGTGCGTGCCTGCAAGATAGCCGTAGCTCTCCTCAAATCCCATAACAAAGTCGGACGCTCTGCCCTCTTTTTCGAGATTTGTGATAAGCTCGCCGATATATTTGAAGCCTGTCAGAAGATTTTTGAATGTGCAGTTGTATTTCTTTGCGATAACCTCTGCCAAATCGGTTGAAACAAAGCTTTTAACAGCGATTGCCGATTTCGGAAGAGTGCCTTTTTCAAGGCGCTGTGAAAGGATATAGTTTAAAAGCATTGCACCGACCTCGTTGCCGCTCATAAGCACAAGCTCGCCTGTTTTGTCGGGCACCGCGATGCCTACACGGTCGCAGTCGGGGTCTGTTGCAAGCAAAATGTCTGCGCCGATTTTTCTGTTCATTTCAAGGCCGATTTCAAAAACCTGCTTGATTTCGGGGTTTGGGAACGGACATGTCGGGAAATTGCCGTCGGGATATTCCTGCTCGGGCACTACATAAACGCTTTTAACTCCGATTCTGTCAAGAATTGCTCTGACAGGCTTGTTGCCCGTGCCGTTAAGCGGTGTGTAAATTACCTTTAAGTCGGCATTTTTGACGATTTCGGGGTTGATGCACTGCTTTTGCACCTCGTCAAGAAACGAATTTATAACCTTTTCGCCGATAAATTCGATTTTTCCGGCATTTACGGCATCGTCAAAATCAACTTTTTTGATGCCGGTGAAATAATCGACCTTTTGGATATATTCGTATGCCTCAGCTGCCTCCTCATCGGTCATTTGATAGCCGTTGGGGTTGTAGCATTTGTAGCCGTTGTATTTTGCCGGGTTGTGCGAAGCGGTGATGATAATGCCGCTTTGAGTGTGATAATATCTTATTGCGTATGAAAGGCACGGAGTCGGCTCAAGCTCGTCGTAAATATAAACTTTAACGCCGTTTGCAGCCAAAACGGATGCCGCCTCTTTGCTGAAAAGGTCGCTTTTGATTCGCGAATCGTAGCCGATTGCAACCGACGGATTGTCGTAATTTGCGTTGAGATAGTCGGCAAGACCCTGTGTAGCTCTTCCGACGGTATATATGTTCATTCTGTTTGTGCCTGCGCCGATTACGCCACGCAAGCCTGCGGTGCCGAATTCAAGGCTTCTGTAAAATCTGTCGAGAATTTCGTCATCGTTGCCCTTAATGCTCTCGAGTTCGGCTTTCAAATCGGGGTCGCCCGTTGCCTTTTCAAGCCATTCGTTATATAAAGCGTTAATGTCCATATGACCTCTCCTTAAATTTTAAATATTTTAATGCTTTGCAGCATCTCTATTTTAATATTATTATTTAGTGTTGTCAATATAACTTGCTTATTGTATAATATAAATTAACAATTTGCCGCAATACTTTTTGCGGCAAAAAAAAGAGGAGAAACGGCGCAGTTGTGCACCAATTAAGTTTTATCGCCGCAAAGTGTCGGAATTTAAAAAATTTTGCGTGCGTTTTCATTCTCCGCAACGGCTGCAAACGTGGAGAATGATTATAAACAATTCGTTTTATTTTGCAGTGGAAAGGCTGTGTGAGGGGTATATGTTTGCCAAGGTTAAAAGTCAGGGGCTTTTCGGGCTTGAAGGCTTTGATGTGGTTGTTGAGGCTGACATCAGTTCGGGTCTGCCGCGGTTTGATGTCGTCGGTTTGCCCGACGCCGCGGTTAAGGAAAGCCGCGAGCGTGTCAGAGCCTCGATTAAAAACAAGCACTTTACCTTCCCGGTGTCGCGCATTACGGTTAATATCGCGCCTGCCGATATAAAAAAGGAGGGCCCTGTTTACGATTTGCCGATGCTTATTGCAATCCTTAAAGCGTCGGGTCAAATCAACGCGAATTTGGACGATTATTCGTTTATAGGCGAACTTTCACTTGACGGAGAGCTTCGCAAGGCTACCGGTATATTGCCGATGGTTATTAAGGCGAGCGAGAGCGGAGTAGGCTCGGTGTTTATTCCGTATGGCAACGCAGGCGAGGCGTCCGTTATTCAGGGCATAGATGTTTTGCCGGCGAGAAATATTATCGAGATTTTGCAACATCTTTCCGGTGAAAAATTGATTGAGCCTGCATACCGTGCGCTCGATGACACCGAAATTGTTGATGATGAACTTGATTTTTGTGATGTTAAGGGTCAGCACGAGGCAAAGCGCGCCCTTGAAATTGCCGCGGCAGGCGGACACAATTGCCTTATGATAGGCCCTCCGGGCACGGGCAAATCAATGCTTGCAAAGCGAATCGGCTCGATTTTGCCAAAAATGACATTCGCCGAGCAAATAGAAACAACAAAAATTTATTCCGTTGCGGGCGAATTGCCCGATAACGCGCGCCTTATCGCACGCAGACCGTTCAGAAGCCCTCACCACACCGTTTCGGCTCAGGGCTTAACGGGCGGCGGAATAAATATTCGCCCTGGCGAAATCAGCCTTGCGCACAACGGCGTGCTGTTTATGGACGAATTTCCCGAGTTTGACCGCCGTGCAAAGGAGTCACTCCGTCAGCCGCTTGAGGACGGTGTTGTGAATATTACGCGTGCGGCAGGAAAAATATCGTATCCGTCAAACATTATGGTTGTTGCGGCGATGAATCCGTGCCCGTGTGGCTTTTTGGGCCATCCGACAAAGCAGTGCACCTGCTCCGAGGCGGCTAAAAAACGCTATCTCGACAAGGTGTCGGGTCCGATTCTCGACAGAATAGATATACATATTGAGGTACAAAGCGTTGATTACGACAAGCTTTCCGGAAAAGGCAATGAGGAGAGCAGTGCCGAAATCAGAAAGCGTGTCAACGCCGCACGCCAAATTCAAAACAAACGCTTTGAGGGTACAAATATTACCTGCAATGCAAAAATGACTCCGCGCGCAACGAGAGAATTTTGCGTTTTATCGCCCGAGGCCGACGATTTGCTCCGTGCAAGTTTTGAAAGTATGGGGCTTTCTGCGAGAGCGTATGACAAAATTTTGCGTATCGGCAGAACGATTGCCGATTTGGACAACAGCGAAAATATTGAAATAACTCATATCGCCGAGGCACTGCAATACAGAAGCCTTGACAGAAAATATTGGAGGTAACGGAAAATGGAAAAATACATCGAAACCACAATGGAAAATCTTGAAAGAAACAACATAAAGCCGTTTTATGTCGAAAAAAGAGAGGAAGTTGTTCCGCTTATAAAAACACTTTTAAAAAAAGGTGAAAGCATATCCTGCGGCGGCTCGGTCACACTGCACGAGTGCGAGGTTGACACAAAAATTTTGAAAAGCGGCGACTATGATTTTATCGACAGGTCGGGTCTTCAGGGCGAGGAGCTTCGCGAGGCATACGGCAAGGCATTTATGTGCGACACGTTCTTCACCTCGTCAAACGCGGTCACCGAGAGGGGCGAGCTTTATAATGTCGACGGCAATTCAAACCGTGTTGCTTGCATCGTTTACGGTCCGCGTCAGGTAATTATGGTTGTCGGCAAAAACAAAATCGTGCCGAATATCAATGCCGCTGTCGAAAGAGTTAAAAAATCTGCTGCACCGCCGAACACCGCCCGCCTTTCGTGCGACACTCCGTGTGCGAAGCTCGGCGAATGTGTTTCGCTTTCAAACGAAAACGCATTTATCTGCGACGGCTGTCACGGCGAGTCAAGAATTTGCTGTAATTATGTGATTTCGGCTCAGCAAAGGCATAAAGACAGAATAAAAGTCATTATTGTTAATGAAAATTTGGGATATTGATTGACTTTGATATGATTTAGTATTAAAATATCTATATTTATATTCCTGAAAAAGAAGGTAAAAAGATGTTAACACTTGACAGAGTATATAAGGCTTCCGAAGTATTAAAGGAAATCATCAGAGATACAGATATGATTAAGGCACCCAAAATCAACCCGAGTGCAGATGTTTTTTTGAAAACGGAGAATTTGCAGGTTACAGGTTCATTTAAGGTGCGTGGTTCATATTTCAAAATAAGCCAGCTTTCCGATGAGGAAAAAAGCAAGGGCGTTATCGCATGTTCGGCAGGCAACCACGCTCAAGGCGTTGCGCTTGCGGCAACAAAAAACGGAATAAAATCAACAATTTGCCTCCCCGACGGCGCTCCTATCAGCAAGGTTGAGGCAACAAAAAGATACGGCGCAAATGTTTGTCTTGTAAAGGGCGTTTATGACGATGCTTACAATAAGGCTATCGAGCTTCGCGACAAGGAGGGATACACATTTATCCATCCGTTCAATGACCCCGATGTTATCGCAGGTCAGGGCACAATCGGCCTTGAAATTTTAAGACAGCTTCCCGATGTTGATGTTGTTGTTGTTCCTATCGGCGGCGGCGGACTTATCTCCGGCGTTGCATACACAATCAAACAGCTTAAGCCGTCGTGTAAGGTTTACGGTGTTCAGGCTCAAGGCGCACCATCTATGGAGCACAGCGTGACAGACGGAAAAATTGAAACACTCAACGCTGTTAACACAATCGCAGACGGTATTGCTGTTAAAACACCGGGCGATTTAACATTTGAGCTTTGCCAAAAGTATGTTGACGGCATCGTTACAGTTTCGGATGATGAAATCGCACTTGCAATTCTCACACTTCTTGAGCAACAAAAACTTATCGCCGAGGGTGCAGGCGCAGTTCCGGTAGCGGCTGTTATGAACGGCAAGATTCCCGAGATTGACGGCAAAAAAGTTTGCTGTGTTGTTTCGGGCGGCAATATTGATGTTACAATTCTTTCGAGAGTTATCGAAAGAGGTCTTAAAATGGGCGGCAGAACAGCAGATATTGTTATCTCTCTTTCCGACCGACCCGGTCAGCTTTCGGGAGTAAGCCGCATTGTAGCGGAGCAGGGCGCAAATGTTGTCAGCGTTAATTACGATTCAACCGACCTTGATATGAACATTACCGACTGCTATCTTAAACTCGGCGTTGAAACAAGAAACTTTGAACATATCGCAACCGTTAAAAAGGCACTCACAGATGCCGGATTTAAGGTTTGCGAATAATAAAAGGAGATTTACTTATGGAATATGTAGCAACAAACAATGCACCCGGTGCAATCGGCCCTTATTCACCTGTTCCTCATACACATCTGACGCTGCCGACGAAGAGGATAGTGTAGATCTTGGCGGTCGCCGTAACATTAAAAAAAAACGAATACACCTATACAGAAAGAACA
>OJKW01002246.1_pt1 | contig 9797 bp, 8 predicted proteins | sample 1596591 | NCBI WGS metagenome assembly OJKW01 (sample SAMEA4350166, study PRJEB24818) | metagenome | biome: human; feature: gut; material: faeces | place: Denmark | collected 2013-09
AAAAGCGACTTGCCCCATTTCCGTCTGCGACGGCCGAAACTGGCTGCTCGATTATGCGAAAACTCATGAGCTGCAAGCGATTCAAGAAGAAACAAAAAACGCGCCGAACGGCGAAACCGTCGTCTCGGCGCGGGAACTCTGGTTCAAATACGACAAAGATTTGCCCGACGTGGTCAAAGGCTTGTCCTTGGAGCTGCACAAAGGCGAATTTCTGACCCTGCTCGGCGGCAACGGCACGGGCAAAACGACCACGCTCAAGCTGCTGGCAAACCTGAAAAAAGCTTATCGCGGCGAGTTAACCATCACCGGCACGGTTGGGATGCTGCCGCAGAATCCACAGGCATTGTTTGTGAAATCCACGGTGCGCGCGGATTTATTGGAGATTTTACCAAAATCCGAACGCAAATCCGAGCGGCTTGCACAAGTCGTTTCCCTCTGCAAGCTGGCAGAGCTGCTGGACCGTCACCCCTACGACCTTTCGGGCGGCGAACAGCAGCGCGCGGCGTTGGCAAAAATCCTGCTTCTGAACCCGGACATTCTGCTCCTTGACGAGCCGACAAAGGGGTTGGACGCGGAGTTCAAACAGGTTTTCGGGCAGATTTTGCGGACGCTGCAAGCGTCCGGCGTCGCAATTCTCATGGTCAGCCACGACATTGAATTTTGCGCGAAATACGCCGACCGCTGCGCCCTGTTTTTTGACGGCAACATCGTCACCGAAGCCGAACCGAGAACGTTCTTCTCCGGCAACAGCTTCTACACGACCGCCGCGAACCGCATCGCGCGCGATGTGCTGCCAGATGCGGTCACGCCGGAGGACGTCATTGCTGCCTGCGGCGGCACAGTCGAACCGGAAGCGGCTTTACCGGAATATCAGCGCATCCCGCCCGCACCGGAGAAAGCGACGCGGACGGTGAAAAAGCTTCCGGTCTGGCGCAAACTCCTTGCCGCCGTGTCCGGTGCCGCTTCGCTGGCGCTGATCGCGCAGGCCATCGGCGTGACAGACCTCACAAAGCTCATCGACGCGAACGGCATGACGGCGCTGGCAGGCGGGCAGCTCAAGCTCTACGGCATTTTGCTTGCTGCACTTCTTGTGTTTGCACTGTCCATTGGCCGCAAGGCCGACCAACCGGATTATCTCATCCAGACACCCGTGGAAAAGCGCAAGCTGAAAAAGCGCACCGTGACTGCCACGCTGCTCATCCTGCTTTTGATTCCGCTGACGCTGTTTGTCGGCGTGTACTACTTCGCAGGGCGAAAATATTACTTCATTTCGCTGCTGATTTTGCTGGAATGTATGTTGCCGTTCTTCCTGATTTTCGAGGGCAGAAAGCCGCAGGCGCGCGAATTGGTGCTGATTGCGGTGCTTGTCGCGCTGAACGTGGCCGGGCGTGCGGCGTTTTTCATGCTGCCGGAATTTAAGCCGGTGGTTGCCATGACGATTCTGGCGGGTGTGGCCTTTGGCGGCGAGACGGGATTCTTAGTTGGTGCAATGACGATGCTTGTCTCGAATATGCTGTTTTCACAAGGACCTTGGACGCCGTGGCAGATGTTTGCAATGGGCATCATCGGCTGGCTGGCAGGTGTCTTGTACCGCAAGGGTGTTCTGCGGCGCGGGCGGCTGAGCCTTTGTATCTTCGGCGTGATCTGCTCGACCATCGTGTATGGCGGCATTATGAATCCCGCATCCGCCCTCATGTGGTCGAATACGATCAACTGGAAAATCATCTTGAGCTATTACGTCACCGGTCTTCCGGTCGATCTGGTGCGCGCCATTGCCACGTTTTTCTTCCTGTGGTTGATTGCCGAACCCATGCTCGAAAAGCTCGATCGCATCAAAACCAAATACGGGCTTGCGGAGTAAGTCGCCGCACAGAGAAAGGACAAAATCACAGTATCTGGTATTGAAAAATAAACAGCATAAAGTTCTACTTCCCAGACAGACGCAATTGGACCTGACAGCCAACTGACAGTACGGCTGACTGCCCCGCAACGGTATGAAACGATGATTCCATATCCGCGATTATTGTGCCTGATATTGTATCCCGCAGAGGCTTTGGTCTCTGCGGGATTTTTTACTGTCGAAAGGACGCAGATTTTACAGAATTCAACCGAATTGTGTAAAATCTGCGCCTTTTCTATTTCCTGCGATCTGTTTAAACAAGAACTTCGAAATTACCACAAACAGGATATTTCATATATCCCGAAGGACAGACAGATTCCGCGCCGGTCGGTAATTTTGCCGCCGACCCGCGCCCCTCCGTTTCTGACATTTGCATTCCCACGCAAATGAAATTCAGAAATGGAGGTAACATCCTTGAAAACGCGATACTTCAGAAGAAAGGAAAACTGCGCTGCCGTTGAATGGATCGAAATGAGCGGAGCTGAGTATTTGAACTTTGTCCGTAATCCGAAAAACAAAGACAGGTTCTTTTTGAACATGAAGAACGTCGTTCTGGAATGCTCAAAGGAAGAATACTTACAAAACCGTGCCGAGAAGCGCCGCAGTGATTATCTTGCAGAAGGAAAAAAAGACTGGACAATCATCTCACTTTTTGCTCAGAGGGACAAGGAAAGCAACGGAGAAGAAGTTGTCCCAGACTTGGAAACAGATGTGGAAGAAGAAATTATACATACCATCACACTACAAAAGCTGCGGGAGGTTTTGACGGCACTCCCAAAGGAGGATGCAGCGTTGCTCACGGCCCTGTATCTGCAAACGCCACCACTCACCTTGCGTGCCTATAGTGAGCAAACCGGCATCCCAGTGATGACCTTGCATTATAGGAAGGAAAAACTGCTTCAACTTTTGAAAAAACTGCTTTGAATTATCCACAGAAATGGTTGCACTTACACGAAAAGGTGGTGACGCAGAAAAAAGTTTGCTTTTTTGAAAAATAATTTCGTACAAACGCCGTAAAAATTGTGCAACTAAAGGTGAGAGGGTTTTTAGAGGAAAACCCGTGAACCTTTCCAAACACTGCTTGCAGTCATATCCGATTCAACAGTACATCAGTTGGCAGAACCCGACGAGGGTGAAGCAATCTGGCGGATGCGCGAAGACCACCTGTGCGGAAGATCTTACTTCTGCATAAAGACGGCCCAACAAGGTGACGAGCGGTACCCATCCAGCCAGAAGCAGCCTTGGCAAGCTGCTTTGCGAAGACCCTGCCAACCTATAATGGTACACCTGCCCAGCCACAACGGAACGTAATGGGGGCAGCTCGGAGAGATCCTCGGAGGGGCGCAGGCCCGTGGAGCGGCAGCCAGCCGCCGCTGTTTGAAATCGCCCATCGGCTTGGGGAGCAGCGACGAATAAAGCCGGAAGCACAAATGTCAGAAACTGCGGGAACCGTATCCCGCCATGGAATACGGTTCCCGCTTTGTGCATAGGAGAAATTGCAATGAATCCGAATGTTGATTTTTTAGGCATCTGCCAGCTTCTGAAGGCACTTCGGGCAATCGGCTTCTCGGAAAGTGAAGTCCGAAAAATCGCCCGCAGGATCGCCGCCGAGCTTGGCGCAAATCTCACCATTTATCCTTGATTTTTCTCCGTTTTGGTCATAGCTATTTTGAAAATGTTGTGATACTGTGTGTTGCTACAGGAGGGAGGGAACACAATGTTAACGGAAACGCAGACAAACGGCGCACTCGCCTTAGAACAGAAAGACCGCGTAATTATCATTCCGGCGCAGGACGAGATCACCGCAAGAAAGCTGCGCGTCGCAGCGTATGCCCGCGTCAGTTCCTCCAGCGAAGACCAGCTCAACTCCTACCGCGCACAGAATCAGTATTATTCAGAGCTTATTTCCAATAATCCAGATTGGGAAATGGTCGACATCTACGCGGATTCCGGCATCACCGGCACTTCTGTTGACAAGCGTGAGGACTTCAAGCGCATGATGGCAGACTGCCGCAAGGGAAAGATCGACCGCATTCTGGTCAAGTCGATCTCGCGCTTCGCCCGGAACACGAAGGACTGTCTCGCAGCCATCCGGGAACTCAAGGAGCTTGGCGTGAGCGTTCTGTTCGAGGAACAGGGCATCGACACCGCCAGAGTGTCCAGCGAGATGGTCACGGCGATCATGGCATCACTGGCGCAGAAACAAAGCGAGTCCATCTCGGGGAATGTCAAATGGGGCGTTCAAAAGAGAATGCAGGATGGCACATTCATTCCCTCCTACCTCCCATATGGTTACAGGCTAGTCAACAAGCAGATTCAGATCAATGATGCGGAAGCAGCTATTGTGCAGAAAATCTTCTCTGAATTCCTTGCGGGCAACAGCACCGAGAAAATTGCAGAAGCATTATGCGCATATAAAATACCGTGTAAAAATGGAAAGGTACAATGGGATTCGTCATCCATACGGTATATTCTAAGAAATGAAAAATACACTGGAAATTCAAAGTGGCAAAAATTTTATACGCCCAATGAGTTCCCTTTCCGTTGTAAAAGTAATCATGGAGAAGCATCCTCATATTGGGCAGAAAACACACATCCAGTCATTGTATCAGAAAATGAATATCGTCTGGCTCAGGAGCTAATGGAAAGAAAGTCTCAAAAAATTGCAAAAAGGCACGATAAGCCGTACCCATTACGGCAGAAAATCTATTGCGGATCGTGCAATTCCGTGTTTCGCAGAAAAGAAATCGGTACAACGGTCTACTGGGTGTGTTTGGGACATGACCGATCTTCGGGATGCACAATCCGGCAGATTCCGGAGGAAACCATCAACGCGGCTTTCTGCCGTCTGTACTACAAGCTCAAGCACCACGGCGGCCCCATCTTCTCGCAGATGCTCTCCAATCTCCAGAAGATCCGCTTTAGCCGGATGCTTTGGAGCGAAGACGTCATCTCTCTCAACAAGAAAATATCCGACATACTCAGTCAGGTTCAATTCCTAACCCAGCTTCAACAGGCGGGCGGCGTTGATCCTGATACTTTTATCTCATCCAATAACAAACTCAGCGAACAGCTCCGCAGGCTGAAACAGGAAAAAGCAAGGCTTCTCGACACCGACAGCGACGATTTGGCGGATCGCACCCGCGATCTCATGGACGCGCTGGAGGACGGGCCGGATTTCCTCGACAGCTTTGATGCGGAGTTGTTCGATGCGCTTGTAGATAAAATTATCGTAGACAGCAACGAGCGCCTGCGGTTCCGCCTGAAAAACGGGCTGGAGCTGCTAGAGCAAATCGAAAGGACAAGACGCTGATGGGAAATCGGAAGCTGCCATTCGGCTATCAGATGCGCATGGGCGAGATCGTCCGGAACGAGCCGGAAGCCAACACCGTGCAGGACATTTTCCTGGAATATACGCTTGGCGCATCGCTCAAAGAGATTGCAGAGCAGATGAGCAAAAACGGCCCCGTCTATGATGAGGGCAAGAGCTGGAATAAGAATATGATTGCCAGAATCTTGAAAAATCCCAAGTACACCGGTGCAGACAATTATCCTAAATTAGTTGACATAAAACTATTCGAGGCAGCCGCTGAAAAGCGTCAGACCAAGCAGCGCCTGCCAGAGCGGACACCTGCGCAGAAAGCACTCAAGCGTGTATGCTCCAAGCCGTCTACGCCGGAAATCGAGCAGCAGGTCATGCACCTGCTCAGTCGGCTGGCAGAACAGCCGGAGCGCATCACGCAGCCGGAACGGACTTCTGCACCGGTACATACGAATGCGCAAGCCGAGCTGGATGACATTCTGAACACCCAGCCGCTCGACGAGGACGCTGCCAGAAGCCTGATCTGCAAGCTGGCACAGGAGCAGTACGATGCCATTGGCAATGAAGAATACGAAACCGAGCACCTGCGGCGGCTGTTCGCAGCCTTCGAGTGTACGGCAGAATGCAACGCAGAGCTGCTGCAAAGCACCGTGTCCGCCGTGCTGGTCACGCGCCAGACGGTTCGCTTGCAGCTCAAGAACGGACAGATCATTGGAAAGGAAGATCTCGGATGAACGAAGAAAAGCCGCGTGTCATTATCATCCCCGCTAAGCCGGAACTGGCACAGGAAGCGGCCGTCAAGCGGCAGCTCCGCGTGGCGGCGTACTGCCGCGTATCGACCGAGGAAGAAGAACAGGCCAGCAGCTACGAGGCGCAGTGCCAGTATTATACCGACAAGATCATGTCCAACAAAGAGTGGACGATGGCTGGCATTTTTGCAGACGAGGGAATTTCTGGAACTTCCACAAAAAAGCGCACAGAGTTTCTGCGCATGATTCGTCAATGCAGGCAGAAAAATATTGATCTCATCCTCACGAAATCCATTCAGCGGTTCGCCAGAAATACGCTCGACTGTATCAACTACACGCGCATTCTTCGGCAGCTCGGCATTGGCGTCCTGTTTGAAAAAGAGAATATCAACTCCCTGCCACCCGACAGCGAGTTCATGATCACCATGTACGGCGCGATGGCACAGTCCGAGAGTGAGTCTATATCAGGCAACGTCAAATGGGGCAAAAAACGTGCGATGGAAGCCGGGAAGGTCTCCATCGCATACAAAAATCTATATGCGTATGAAAAGGGCGCGGACGGAAAGCCAGCACCGATTCCGGCGCAGGCCGAGATCGTGCGGGAGCTTTACACGCGCTATCTTGCCGGCGCAAGCCTTCGGGAACTCAAAGACTGGCTGGAGCATGGAAAACAGCCTACCGTGGCAGGCGGCACGGCGTGGTCGATCACCGCCGTCAAGGGTATCCTGACAAACGAAAAATACTGCGGCGATGTGCTGCTGCAAAAGACGTTCAGCACAGACGTTATCAGCAAGAAAGTGGTCAAAAACACTGGACAGCTTCCCAAATACCTGATTCAGAACCACCATGAGGGCATCGTGACGCGAGAGCAGTTCCAGGCGGTGCAGGCAGAACTGGCGCGGCGCAGCGCCCTGAGAAGCGATTCCAAGCAGGCGGCAACAGGCCGCTCCTGCTACACCAGTAAATATGCCTTATCTGACCGGCTTGTCTGCGGCGAATGCGGCAAGCTCTATCGTCGGAAAACCCGAAATATCAAGGGCAATATCTATCACGAGTGGCGCTGCATCAGCCGATTGGATTACGGAAAGCGCTACTGCCATGACTCGCCGACGCTGCGGGAGATCCCGCTGCAAAACGCGATTCTGGCAGCGATCAACGAGGCCATGAGCGAGAAGCCTGTCCTGCTCGACCACATCAAAAGTGCCATGTCGCTGGAGCTGCTGCCGGTGCAGGGGCAGACGATGAGCCTTGCCGACATCGACCGGCGATTGATGCAGCTCGATGCGCAGTTCCAGACTCTTCTGGCAGAGGCCATTGACGCAGAGGACAAGGAGCGCTGCAACGCGAAATTCGCCGAGATCCTTGCCGAGCAGACGAAGCTCAAAACGCAGAAAGAGGCAATCCTGCAAAGCAGCACCGACGCAGAGCGCACCTGTGCCCGCCTGGTGCAGGCAGAGCAGGCGTTGGAGAACGCCGTGCCCACGGTCACGGAATGGAGCGAAGGCACCGCCCGTCAGCTCGTCGAGCGCGTGACCGTCCTGTCTGCAAATGAGGTGCTGGTTCAGCTCAAAGGCGGGAAAGAGATTCACAAAAGATTGGAGTGATACGATGATCTACGCAACCGGCGATCTTCACGGCAACGCGCTTCGCTTTCAGCCGGAATACTTCCCGGAGCAAGCCGAAATGACGAAGGACGATTATATGATCGTCTGCGGCGACTTTGGCTTTGTTTGGAACGGCGACAAAAGTGATGACGCGCAGCTAGGCAAACTGGAGGCGCTGCCGTTTACCGTCCTGTTTGTAGACGGAAACCATGAAAATTTCGATGCCCTGAACGAATACCCCATCGAGCAGTGGCACGGCGGAACGGTACATAAAATACGCCCGCACGTCCTCCATCTGATGCGCGGGCAGGCATTCGAGCTGCAAGGCAGAACGTTCTTCACAATGGGCGGTGCGCAGAGCCATGATATTGCGGATGGGATTCTGGACATGGACAGTCCGGATTTTTACAAGCGCTACGATGCTCTGCGGCATGATCGAGGGCAATTTCGCATCAACCACATTTCATGGTGGCAGGAAGAACTGCCATCTGGCGCGGAATATGAGCACGCCAGACAGACGCTGGAGCGGCTGAACTGGCAGGTCGATTATATCATCACGCACTGTGCGCCGACCGCAGTTCAGCGGAAGACCAGCGCCAGCTTCAAGCCGGACAAGCTGACGGACTTTCTTGAAGAAATCCGCACCCGCAGCCGGTTCCACTACTGGCTGTTCGGGCATTACCACGACAACCGAATTATTGACGAAAAGTACGTTCTTCTCTATGAGCAGATGGTGCGGATATTATAAGGGGATTATAAAAGCAGCACTTGACAAACCCTATTAAATAGGGTATTCTACATACAAAGAGGTGGCGCAATGACACGGATATTTGTAGAGCTTCCGTCGTTCCGAAAGGAATGGAAAGCAATGGGGCTGGATGACGATGACCTTCGGAGATTGCAGGAGGAACTGCTTGCAGACCCCAAGGTGGGCAAGGTTATGCGGGAAACAGGCGGCGTCCGAAAAATGCGCTTCGCGTTTGAACAGCAGGGAAAAAGCGGCAGCGCGCGTGTGATTTATGTAGATTTTGAGGTTCACGAAAAACTGTATCTGCTGACGGCATATCCTAAGAATGAAAAGGATAACCTATCAAAAGCCGAGCGCAATACGCTCAAGCAGCTTGTCGGTATTTTGAAGCAGCAGCTCGATGAGAATGGGAGGTCATGATATGAGCGCTTTTGATAAAATCAAGCTGGGGTTGGAAGAAGCAATCGCCTATGAGAAGGGAATGCTTCCGGCGAAAACAACGCGGCTTACCATTGTGCCAGTTGAAACCTATCAGGCAGACGAAATCAAACGGATTCGCAATAGCACTGGTTTGACGCAGCGCTCATTTGCAGAGTACATGGGCGTATCGCCGAAAACGGTTGAAGCATGGGAAGCAGGGCGAAACCATCCGGAAGGTGCGGCATGCAGACTATTGGCACTGACGAAAGCTGACCCGCAGTTCCCGCAAAAGGCTGGGATCGTACTTCGATAATGGCAGCTATCATTCAAACAGGGCAAAGAAAAGCACGGTCATAGCGACTGCACTTTTCTTTGCCCTGTCTGCTTATAGGAAGTAAGCGTGTTTTGAGATTTCAGGATAAAACCGGATAATTAAATGGCGTTTATCTCTCGACGAAGGCTGACGAATCTGGTATAATTTCATACAAGAAAACCAAACGATAAGCAAGCTGCGTAACAGATACGGGAGGTAAAAATGAGCAGAGATACAGAAAAGCTTCTGAAAGAGCTTCAGAGTTTCCTGATGCAGCATGGGGATGAGGCGGCAGATGAAGACAGCATGGATCGTCTGGCAGAGCAATTCCTGTCAGAGCAGGGCATCTGCCCGGTCAATGAAAACGCTGCGCCGGAAACCGCCGACGATTATCTGGATCTTGCGGAGCAGGCTGCATCCAAAAAGAAGTGCATCGAATATCTTCGCAAGGCGCTGGAATTGGAGCCGGACAATGTTGACGCGCAGCTTCAGCTGATCGTCCATACGATGGAACACAAGGTGGATGAGCAGCTCCCGGCATTGCAAAAGCTCATGGAAACTGCCGCAAAGCAGCTGGAGCCGGATGGGTATTTCAAAGAGGCCGTTGGCGCGTTCTGGGAGATTTTCGAGACCCGACCGTATATGCGCGTCTGCTATACCTATTTTGACGCCCTGATCTCCTGCGGTATGATGCACCGGGCACTCTACGAAGGTCAGCGCCCTCTGGAGCTGTGCGAGAAA